>ERZ779624.63-NODE-63-length-47450-cov-25.841755_pt1 | contig 47450 bp, 45 predicted proteins | sample MGYA00514190_ERZ779624 | MGnify/ENA primary metagenome ERZ779624 (study PRJEB29562, sample SAMEA4376706) | mouse gut metagenome | isolation source: Cecum | study: EMG produced TPA metagenomics assembly of the A DSS colitis mouse model was used to assess the... | reverse complement strand
TAAATATCCATGTCCACTTATTTCCTAAATTCATTGTATAGCCAAACCCACTTCGCGGTCTCTTGATGATTACTCTTTTATCTTCTCTGTTGAAATAGAGTCGTCCAGTTAACCAGCCATCATCTCTATCGCTTGATTTCATAAAGTCCTCCTTTGCAACTTCTGATTATATACTTGTTATAAGATATTTGCCTGTTGCTTGCAATGTATAGATAAGCCCGTTTTTAGTGGGTACACAATTTCAGAGGGAATTTTATTATACATGGCCTGCCATGTTATTCCCATTTTTTCTCTGTAGTCCGATAAACACTGCAAGCAGCATGACATTCACTACCAAAACAACAATACTTCCTTCTATTTTACATTCTCCGCCAGATAAAAGCTTACTTCCTGAGAAGATCATATTCAGCAAATGCGGATAATCATCCGCCAGCGATACCCCGCCTAATACTAACGCACCTATTCCATTCCACATAAAGTGCATGATAGTTGGCGCTATAAGAGAACCGCTATATTCCAGGATAACCGTCATGAGCAGACTCATTGTGAGAACATTCACCACTGGAACCAGACCCGCTTCAAATGCTCCTCCATGCAACAAAGTAAACAATGCAGTGGTTACTATGGTGGAAATGGCAATATTATATTTTTGTTTCAACACTTGATAAAGCCAGCCCCTTACAAGCAGCTCCTGCATGATAACATTCAGAAAGGCCGCCAATATCCATACAAAAAATAAAGGAATATCGTTCTTTCCATTAAATTCTATAACTTTCATCAACTTCATAACAATTATGGGAAGTCCTAACCACAAAATTCCCGTTATAGTTCCCAGCAAAACTCCTTTTACCGGATTATTAAAAAGATGTAATTTTATAATTTTCTTTTCAATTATCCAAAAAATGAATGTAAAAGCTATAATTGACAACAACGGTGTGATTTCTGCCCATAATCTCCACAAAGCAGGATTATCTGAATTGGATAATGGCAACACCGCTGACAATATTGCCCACCCCAAGAAAAAGCATATACATTCTACAAAAGTTATCACTATCCTTTTCAAAGCCTTTTTCTCCGTTTCGTCGTTCAATATAGTTTCACTGTAACATAATCCTTTATGGCTTCCTCAAATTCCTCCTCTGACATAGCAGGCTTATCCCGTTTTGTCATGATATTATCCCAATTCGGTTTTGTGAATTTAATGTCAACAGGCTTGAATCTCAGTGCAAAATTCCCATAATCACATTGTGCTAACGGATCATTAGAATTTTTCCTATTCCCAAACATCTGCTGTACCATATTTGCATATTGTGAATAATTGTCCCTTGTTATCTGCATAATATTATCCTCCCTGAATTTTATAAATTTGAACTCCGTTTCCGGTTGTCACCAATTTAATTTTAAATTCTTGCTCTAAACAATAGTCCCTGCCATAGCACTGTCAAAACCGCTGCCTTCTACTGGCTCTACCACGACATTCGCTTCATAAGAAGCGGCGGCACTCTGGCGTTTGTTCCAATATTCTGTCAACCTTTTGTGATCGAAATATTCTTTATCCCTCATTTCCTGCTGAAATTCCCGCTCCCTGCGCTGTTTTTCGTAATACTCTGTTAAATCATTGCTATTAAATTTGTTAGTTGCTTTTTGTTTATAGAAATTATTCTTATCTTTGGAATGTGATGAATACGCTGTATTCCCAACATTCGTATCGTTATAAGAATAACCTTTGTATCCGTTTTCATCAATCATAGTTATACTACAAACTATGGGATAGCGTCCTGCAGCGGCATCCTCCCTAATTAAACTCATCATTTTATCTTTAAATTCCGGCTCATTCATCATACGTTCAAATGCTTCATCTGTTATATTGATAGACCAACTTATACTGCTGCTTCGTGGAATAGAGTTAATCTCATTCCACATCTCTTTCTTAAACGCTTCCAATTTTTCCGCTTCCGATAATTCCTGCGTACTGCCTGTTTCAGCCACCTTTTCAGCAAAGGTTGTTCCTTTGGCAGATGTTTTTTGTGCTTTACTTGCATATTGATATGCTGCTAATGCTCCATTTCCATTATTAACATTGATAGCCATGATTTCGACCTCCTTAATCCTGTTCTTAAAATCTGTTTTTCCATTTCCATGCGTATACTACGCTGTCATTTTTGTTATCGGAAATATGTACATAAAATCCTATACTTATATCCCGAAGTACAGATTTTTTCCACGAAGTACAGATTTTTTTATGTTTTTTCTCTAAATTTGCTCTAAACTATACTAAAACGCCTTTATGTTTTGCGTTATTCCGTTCACCTGTTCAGGATTACATCACTGTAAAATTTCCCGTTCCCGTTTTTGTAGAGGACACTGCCCCCGTATTTCTCCACACACCGCTGCACATTCAAACAACCGATGCCAGTGCCTTTCCCACCTGTGTTTACTGGTTTACCGTTCTTTATCCTTACTTCATTTTCCACGCTGTTCTCAATGCGTATGGAAAGCATCTCATTATAGTTTTTGATATGCACCTTAATATAGCGCTCCCCACTGCACTTTAAGACAGCCTGCATTGCATTTTCCAGAAGATTCCCAAAGAGCGTTGTCACATCCACTGGCTCTATAAACCCAAGTCCTGTGCTTTTCACCCTTACCACGAACCGGATGCCGATGCTCTCCGCCGCCTGCTTCCTGTCCGCAAGGAGGATGTTCAGCATCGGGTTGTCGGAATATTCCTCCGGCACAAGGGGCTTCAGGATGCCCCCGATCTGCCTTGTGTACTCCATTGCCTTATCCGTCATGCCTGCTTTATATAGCTCCTCTATGGAGCGGAGATGCTTGCTGACATCATGGAGTACTTCAATAGACTTTCCGTATTTCTCCCTCTGCCTCTCATAATGCTCAAACTGCATACTCTCCTGCTGCTTCATCATGGCAATCTGGAACTCCAACTCATTCTTTTCATCTCTCATCTTCATAAAGTAAAACAAATATATATTAACAAAAACAATACAACTCAGATTTATGCAAAGCAAAAAATAATCAGTTCCCCGTGATGCCATAAAAACAGACACAATGGTACCGCCGATGCCATATTCTAACATTGTAAAATAAAAAAGATACTGTAGCCAGCTCCGTCTGTAATCCTTTTTCCAAAACTGTCTCAGCAGGATATGGTAGAAAAATATCAAAAAAGGTTTAGAACAGACAACCTCAACACTGCTTTTTATAAGCAAATTTTTCGGTACAACATCAAAACAATTCATCAAAGAAGCAATTCCCCAGATACTGATGCTGTCAAACAGACCGATTATCCAAAAGAAACATTCGCTTTCCAGCACCCTTCTCCATTTCCTGTCGCTTTCATATAAAGAAAAACTGATGATGCCAAATACCAGAACAGTTGCTATACCATTCCATACAACACTATTTATCAGGTTTACCAACGTCAACACTGCTATTGCTGCTACTGTAACAATTTTATAGATGACCGGATTCTCAAAAGTTTTCTCATAACGGTCATTCCAGAATTGGCTCATCAGACTGACAATAACTGTACATGATAAAAAGCAACTGAACAGATATACTAAATTCCCCATATCCTTATACCCCGTTATGCTCGTCCATATTGTGTATGTATTCATTAAGCATCTTCTTAAATTGTGACACTCGCTTTTGGGACAGAGGCACTGTCCCACCGTCCTTCAAGATAATCTCATATCCTTTGATTTTCGCCACATTACACAGGTTCACAAGGATTCCCCTACAGCTTATCTCAAAACCGTAGGGCTGCATCCGCTCCTCCAGCCCGCTGATGGCATCCGGGTACTCGTACACCATATTTTCCGTCACGATTTTAACCTTCTTTTTTGCCTTGATGTATTCAAAGTACAGGATCGTATCAGTAGGAAGCAACAGGATAGGTTTTTCCGACAATACACCGTTTTCCTCATAAGATACATTCCTGAATTCCAGCCGCACCTCCTCCTTTTGGTACTGCCGCAGGAATGCCTGCAGCTGTTCCTCCAGTGCTTCCGCCGATACCGGCTTTTCCAGAAAGGCAAAAGCATGTACGGTGTTCACCGCATCCATGCAGTATTGTCCGAAATTGGTGGTATATATGATCTTTGCGGAATGGTTCCGGCTGTAAAGCTCCTGCCCCGTTTCTATCCCGTTCCTGCCCTCCATCATAATATCCATGAAAATCAGGTGGAAGCTGTCGTCCGATTGTAGCAGCTCCCCACCGAAAGTAAAGTATGTGATACGGTATTCTTCTGTGTATTTGTCTAAAAGCGGTTTCAGGATGCCTGTGAGATTATCCCTGTCCGCCTTTTCGTCCTCGCAGACTGCGATCTGAAACATTGGTTCATGCCTCCTTTGCTGTTTTATGTTTAAGCGATTGATACTGCGATGTGGATACAGTATCCCTTTTTGTTACTCCCTTTTTGAATAAGTATACCCACTGCTTAAAAGTTGTTTTAAAGTACACTGACGAATATAACTATAATCATCACAAAAATAATACTAAATATCCATGTCCACTTATTTCCTAAATTCAATGTATAGCCAAACCCACTTCGCGGTCTCTTGATGATTACTCTTTTATCTTCTCTGTTGAAATAGAGTCGTCCAGTTAACCAGCCATCATCTCTATCGCTTGATTTCATAAAGTCCTCCTTTGCAACTTCTGATTATATACTTGTTATAAGATATTTGCCTGTTGCTTGCAATGTATAGATAAGCCCGTTTTTAGTGGGTACACAATTTCAGAGGGAATTTTATTATACATGGCCTGCCATGTTATTCCCATTTTTTCTCTGTAGTCCGATAAACACTGCAAGCAGCATGACATTCACTACCAAAACAACAATACTTCCTTCTATTTTACATTCTCCGCCAGATAAAAGCTTACTTCCTGAGAAGATCATATTCAGCAAATGCGGATAATCATCCGCCAGCGATACCCCGCCTAATACTAACGCACCTATTCCATTCCACATAAAGTGCATGATAGTTGGCGCTATAAGAGAACCGCTATATTCCAGGATAACCGTCATGAGCAGACTCATTGTGAGAACATTCACCACTGGAACCAGACCCGCTTCAAATGCTCCTCCATGCAACAAAGTAAACAATGCAGTGGTTACTATGGTGGAAATGGCAATATTATATTTTTGTTTCAACACTTGATAAAGCCAGCCCCTTACAAGCAGCTCCTGCATGATAACATTCAGAAAGGCCGCCAATATCCATACAAAAAATAAAGGAATATCGTTCTTTCCATTAAATTCTATAACTTTCATCAACTTCATAACAATTATGGGAAGTCCTAACCACAAAATTCCCGTTATAGTTCCCAGCAAAACTCCTTTTACCGGATTATTAAAAAGATGTAATTTTATAATTTTCTTTTCAATTATCCAAAAAATGAATGTAAAAGCTATAATTGACAACAACGGTGTGATTTCTGCCCATAATCTCCACAAAGCAGGATTATCTGAATTGGATAATGGCAACACCGCTGACAATATTGCCCACCCCAAGAAAAAGCATATACATTCTACAAAAGTTATCACTATCCTTTTCAAAGCCTTTTTCTCCGTTTCGTCGTTCAATATAGTTTCACTGTAACATAATCCTTTATGGCTTCCTCAAATTCCTCCTCTGACATAGCAGGCTTATCCCGTTTTGTCATGATATTATCCCAATTCGGTTTTGTGAATTTAATGTCAACAGGCTTGAATCTCAGTGCAAAATTCCCATAATCACATTGTGCTAACGGATCATTAGAATTTTTCCTATTCCCAAACATCTGCTGTACCATATTTGCATATTGTGAATAATTGTCCCTTGTTATCTGCATAATATTATCCTCCCTGAATTTTATAAATTTGAACTCCGTTTCCGGTTGTCACCAATTTAATTTTAAATTCTTGCTCTAAACAATAGTCCCTGCCATAGCACTGTCAAAACCGCTGCCTTCTACTGGCTCTACCACGACATTCGCTTCATAAGAAGCGGCGGCACTCTGGCGTTTGTTCCAATATTCTGTCAACCTTTTGTGATCGAAATATTCTTTATCCCTCATTTCCTGCTGAAATTCCCGCTCCCTGCGCTGTTTTTCGTAATACTCTGTTAAATCATTGCTATTAAATTTGTTAGTTGCTTTTTGTTTATAGAAATTATTCTTATCTTTGGAATGTGATGAATACGCTGTATTCCCAACATTCGTATCGTTATAAGAATAACCTTTGTATCCGTTTTCATCAATCATAGTTATACTACAAACTATGGGATAGCGTCCTGCAGCGGCATCCTCCCTAATTAAACTCATCATTTTATCTTTAAATTCCGGCTCATTCATCATACGTTCAAATGCTTCATCTGTTATATTGATAGACCAACTTATACTGCTGCTTCGTGGAATAGAGTTAATCTCATTCCACATCTCTTTCTTAAACGCTTCCAATTTTTCCGCTTCCGATAATTCCTGCGTACTGCCTGTTTCAGCCACCTTTTCAGCAAAGGTTGTTCCTTTGGCAGATGTTTTTTGTGCTTTACTTGCATATTGATATGCTGCTAATGCTCCATTTCCATTATTAACATTGATAGCCATGATTTCGACCTCCTTAATCCTGTTCTTAAAATCTGTTTTTCCATTTCCATGCGTATACTACGCTGTCATTTTTGTTATCGGAAATATGTACATAAAATCCTATACTTATATCCCGAAGTACAGATTTTTTCCACGAAGTACAGATTTTTTTATGTTTTTTCTCTAAATTTGCTCTAAACTATACTAAAACGCCTTTATGTTTTGCGTTATTCCGTTCACCTGTTCAGGATTACATCACTGTAAAATTTCCCGTTCCCGTTTTTGTAGAGGACACTGCCCCCGTATTTCTCCACACACCGCTGCACATTCAAACAACCGATGCCAGTGCCTTTCCCACCTGTGTTTACTGGTTTACCGTTCTTTATCCTTACTTCATTTTCCACGCTGTTCTCAATGCGTATGGAAAGCATCTCATTATAGTTTTTGATATGCACCTTAATATAGCGCTCCCCACTGCACTTTAAGACAGCCTGCATTGCATTTTCCAGAAGATTCCCAAAGAGCGTTGTCACATCCACTGGCTCTATAAACCCAAGTCCTGTGCTTTTCACCCTTACCACGAACCGGATGCCGATGCTCTCCGCCGCCTGCTTCCTGTCCGCAAGGAGGATGTTCAGCATCGGGTTGTCGGAATATTCCTCCGGCACAAGGGGCTTCAGGATGCCCCCGATCTGCCTTGTGTACTCCATTGCCTTATCCGTCATGCCTGCTTTATATAGCTCCTCTATGGAGCGGAGATGCTTGCTGACATCATGGAGTACTTCAATAGACTTTCCGTATTTCTCCCTCTGCCTCTCATAATGCTCAAACTGCATACTCTCCTGCTGCTTCATCATGGCAATCTGGAACTCCAACTCATTCTTTTCATCTCTCATCTTCATAAAGTAAAACAAATATATATTAACAAAAACAATACAACTCAGATTTATGCAAAGCAAAAAATAATCAGTTCCCCGTGATGCCATAAAAACAGACACAATGGTACCGCCGATGCCATATTCTAACATTGTAAAATAAAAAAGATACTGTAGCCAGCTCCGTCTGTAATCCTTTTTCCAAAACTGTCTCAGCAGGATATGGTAGAAAAATATCAAAAAAGGTTTAGAACAGACAACCTCAACACTGCTTTTTATAAGCAAATTTTTCGGTACAACATCAAAACAATTCATCAAAGAAGCAATTCCCCAGATACTGATGCTGTCAAACAGACCGATTATCCAAAAGAAACATTCGCTTTCCAGCACCCTTCTCCATTTCCTGTCGCTTTCATATAAAGAAAAACTGATGATGCCAAATACCAGAACAGTTGCTATACCATTCCATACAACACTATTTATCAGGTTTACCAACGTCAACACTGCTATTGCTGCTACTGTAACAATTTTATAGATGACCGGATTCTCAAAAGTTTTCTCATAACGGTCATTCCAGAATTGGCTCATCAGACTGACAATAACTGTACATGATAAAAAGCAACTGAACAGATATACTAAATTCCCCATATCCTTATACCCCGTTATGCTCGTCCATATTGTGTATGTATTCATTAAGCATCTTCTTAAATTGTGACACTCGCTTTTGGGACAGAGGCACTGTCCCACCGTCCTTCAAGATAATCTCATATCCTTTGATTTTCGCCACATTACACAGGTTCACAAGGATTCCCCTACAGCTTATCTCAAAACCGTAGGGCTGCATCCGCTCCTCCAGCCCGCTGATGGCATCCGGGTACTCGTACACCATATTTTCCGTCACGATTTTAACCTTCTTTTTTGCCTTGATGTATTCAAAGTACAGGATCGTATCAGTAGGAAGCAACAGGATAGGTTTTTCCGACAATACACCGTTTTCCTCATAAGATACATTCCTGAATTCCAGCCGCACCTCCTCCTTTTGGTACTGCCGCAGGAATGCCTGCAGCTGTTCCTCCAGTGCTTCCGCCGATACCGGCTTTTCCAGAAAGGCAAAAGCATGTACGGTGTTCACCGCATCCATGCAGTATTGTCCGAAATTGGTGGTATATATGATCTTTGCGGAATGGTTCCGGCTGTAAAGCTCCTGCCCCGTTTCTATCCCGTTCCTGCCCTCCATCATGATATCCATGAAAATGAGATGAAATCTATCATCCGATTGTAGCAGCTCCCCACCGGAGGTAAAGTTCGTAATCCGATATTCTTCTGTGTATTTGTCTAAAAGCGGCTTCAAGATACCTGTGAGGTTATCCCTGTCCGCCTGTTCGTCCTCGCAGACTGCTATCTGAAGCATTGTTTCATGCCTCCTTCCTTAATACCAAAGCAATCATTTAACGATTTATCCATTTCTCAGTCTTTCCACTATCGTCTTTTTATTCAGCCATTCAGTCATCCATACCGCAAGGATGCCTGCAGCTGCCGCGAAAAATACTACAATCCCTATGCTCTCCCACACAAATACCCGGAAATCAAATCCGGTAAACAGAGAAGATACATTTGCCGCCATAAACCAACCGACAGTCAAAATAATGACCATAGCAATGCTGCCTGGCCGCATACTGTCTTTAAAAAGCATACGGCAAAGCTGCTTTCTTGTCATCCCGATAGACTGCAGCATGGCTATCTGAGATTTTCTAAAAACGACATCCATAACTATGGTATTGACCAAATTAGATATGCCAATCAATCCCAATACAGAGGAAAAGAATAACCCGATAATCAATACGGAGTTTTTTTCCTGTGTATAATATATTCTGTCCTCACTCCGGGTTTCAATACTGATCTGCGAATTATGTTCTTTCCGGATGATTGCTTTTATCTGCTCTACTTCTCTTTCATCCAGCGGTCTTTGGGAACGTACCTCCATTGCTGCAATATGCGATTTATAATTCGGATAGATTTCTTTAAATATATCGTCATTCATAACAATGTTGCTCAGGGATAAGTTTCCGGCAGCGTATGGATCATCCCCCTCCATAACTGCCATAACTGTAAAAGTTTTAGTCAGATACCTCTCCATAGTGTCATCATAGAAATCTATTGTAAGGTTATCCCCTGCATGGACTTTATTGCTGTCTTGTATGGTTTCCATAATATATTTATAACTGGGGCTTTGGTACAATATGTAATCTCCCTGTGCGAACAGCGTACTATCTACTCCCCCTTCTATCACATGAAAATATTCGCTTTCACTCTCCAGCCTGTCCACCCCTATTCCACTGATTTCCAGTTTTATATCCCCATTATCCGCAAAGTACAATGTATCTGCCCCTCCAGATACCGCAAGGATTGCATCTACCTCCCTTTTTAACGCACCGCTCTGTCTTATCTGGGCATAAAAACGATAGTACAGTTCCATGCCTGCCATATCCATCTCATCCGGCATGGTTCTGCCTTTATAGATTACGTCCACGTCCTGCACAAAAGGTAAAGCCTTCACTTGTTCATAGGTCTCATAGCGGATTGGATGGTATTCATCCTCCAGCGCTTCGAAATTAGCATGATGCAGAATCCGGCATTCTTCCTGATTATGTCTTTCCACCTCTGTATCTACATTATAACCGAATACTGCATTCCCTACAGCAACGAAAATAATCCCACTCAGGGAAACTGAAAGGACTGTAACCAGCCTTTTCCTTTTATGGGGAACATATCGGGCGGCATCAACTGGCGACAGGGATGCAGCTTTCCTTATGATCCCCAAAGAACCGATACGCAGCGTGACCGTTGTAAACAGGAAGGTAAATGCTGCAACCACTACTGCATTCGCCCCCTTAAAGTACATGGAAAAGGATGTCATGGCAAGTATCCGAGGTGACAGGACAAGCCCCAGAAGGTATCCGAAGCATATCCCGGCAGACATCCCCGCCAACGATAAAATCCATATCTGTCTGCGGTAAATATAAATCATCTGCTTTTGTGTCGCACCAATTGTTTTCATCATGCCAAACCATTCCACATCCATTGTAATTGATATGGAAAAAACATTATAGATAAGAAAATAGCCACTCACCACAATAAGCAATGCCAGCAAAATAACCGGAACTACTGTTAAAAGAGAATACAAAAAATTATTATAATGCCTTGTCTGCACATAATTTGCCCCTACCTCCTGCCTAATCTGCTCCAATTTGGAATATACATCACTTTTTAATGCTAATGGATTTAAATCGTTAAATTTGATGTAGATATAATCCCTGCCCGCCTCCAGACAAGGATTTTTCCATTGAATAAAACCAGCTGCCGTATATATTTCCTCGTATATGCTGCTTAAATTTTTTATGGGATTCCCATATACACCGCAGATTTCCATCGGCACGGCTGTTTCCTCTTTAGAACCATTGTCAGACGTTACCACAACATATAGTAAAAGCTGTCCTCCGGCATTTTCTATCCCTAAGCGCTCTGCCAGTGTATCTGAAATCATAATATCATTTGAATCCTGGGGATAAGTTCCTGATACCGGCATGATTTTATTATGACAATAGTACCCTTCATCCGGAGCCAGCAACTCTGTCTGGATGCCTGTAAATTCATCATTTTTCAAAGAAGATGAGCTGCATGAGAGTACCAAATCAGCCCATTCCACATTTTCCATCTGTACAATTTTCTCATAGTGGTCAGGCGTTCCTATCACTGCCCCGTCCTCATAAGGTCCGGGAGCCGCTTCCGACGATTCTCTCATAGTGGCAATAAAACTAAGACCTGCCGTAAATACAAAAGACAACAGCAGCGCAGTAAGCGCTATAGCAATCACCATTACAAGATTGCGGCTTCTATGGGAGGACAGCTGCTGTGTTGCTAATTCTTTAAGAATCTGTTTCTGTCTGTTTTTGCAGAACATAAATTATCACTCCTTTATCAGTTTTCCGTCCTTTATATGTAATATCCTGTCCGCTTCCGCTGCTACGGCTTCATTGTGCGTAATCATAACCATAGTCTGCCCCAAATCTTTCAGGGTTCTTTGGAGCAGTTCCATTACTTGTCCACTGGTTTCCGAATCCAGATTACCCGTAGGTTCATCTGCCAGGACAATCGCCGGTTTAGTAGATAGGGCCCGCGCAATCGCTACCCTCTGCTGCTGCCCGCCGGAAAGCTGGTTTGGTCTTACCCGCAGCTTATCTCCAAGCCCCAGTTTTTCAACGAGTCCTGCCACATACTCCTCGTCCACATTCTTACTGCCATCCAGACGAATCGGTAAGATTATATTCTGATATACATTTGCCTCCGGAAGCAGGTTATAATTCTGAAATACAAATCCTATATTTCTCCGCCGAAAAACAGTCCGTTCTTCGTCTCCGAGTTCTAAAAGGGATTTTCCCCTTATCACGACCTTTCCGGAATCAGCCGTATCAAGCCCACCCAATAAATTCAAAAGTGTAGTTTTTCCAGAACCGGATGTTCCTACAACCGCAACAAATTCTCCTTCATCTATCCCGAATGAAATATCATCCACTGCTTTAACCAGATAACTGCCTTTTCCATAGTATTTTTTTAGATTCAGTGCTTCTAATAACGCCATTGCTTATCTGCCTCCTTGTATATTTTCATTCAGGTAAATTATACATAAGTAACCTGCATATTTCATTCGTAATGCCCGACGTACAGATTTTTTCCCCGAAAAACAGAAAAAAGACTAGGGAAGGCACTTAACAAACCTTCCCCGACCCTGTACAGCCACATATCAGATAGCAGCTACTGCCTCGCGCCTGCCATATTCATACATTTTCAAGGATACCAGTCTGGTAATCCTCCATGCCGTTCAAAATAGTTTCCACATCACTATCCCCCAATCCTGTAAATCGAATCATCAAATGTCAACATCACATTACTTCATACATTCTGTTTATTTTCAACAATGCTATCTTTAGTTTTATTGATAATCATAACCAATTTCTCAAAAGACTGGTATTATCTGCCCATAGTTCTCATGCACCATCTCCATAATGTCCTTTGCATAATTTGTCCGTGCATCCACCATGGTCAGCAGGATTCCCTCAAAGTCCAGTGCCGGGTTGATCCGCTTCTTTATCCTCATAACAGTTGCGATCAGCTGCTCCAATCCTTTCAAAGACAAGAATTGTGCCTGTACAGGTATGAGCACCGTATCGGCGGCTGCAAGGGCGTTGATCGTCAACATCCCCAACGAGGGCATACAGTCCGCGATAATGTAATCATAATATGGTGCCACCGTCTCTATGTACTCCCTCAGCATATATTCCCTGCCCATAGCACTGATCAGTGAAACCTCCACCGCCGCAAGGTCAATGTTTGCCGGAAGAAACTGCACTCCTTCTTCATGGGTAAGGATGCCAAAATCAGGCTCCACTTCCCGGCCTTCCATAACAGCGGCTATAACTGTAGCAAACGTTTTTTCCAACCTGTCTGACTCCCTGATCCCCATGCTTGCGGTAAGGTTGCCTTGTGCATCAATATCCAGCAGCAGGACTTTTTTCCCCGCCCTTACGAGTCCGATCCCCAGATTTACCGTGGTAGTAGTTTTGGACACCCCGCCTTTCTGGCTTGACACGGCGATCACTTTGCATTTCCTGCCTGTATTTTGCATATATTCCAATCTCCTTCGCTTTTTATTTTCTATCTCACGCGGACATTCAGACCTTCCATAGGAATCTCCTCATATCCGACAAGGTAATAGTCCTCCCCATCATGCTCCACCTTTGTCAGCGTCCAGCAGGGAACCTCATGGGAATCGTCCTGTAATAAAACTTCAATCAGACTTCCGCTCCGGTAGGGATACCCCTGTCCTGTCACATATTCCCCACCCTCGTTCTGATGCAAGGAACCGACTTCCCTGACCGGTCGGAATATATATTCAATACTGCACCCTGTATCAGCCAGTTTCCGCATGATAGAACGTAACTCTTTTAGTAAGAAAAGCTGGTCACTGTCCTTACGGTCCACATGCAGACCGCTTAAGTCTGCATGTTCGTCATAAGTAGAAGACCTTAAAATATCGTCAATCTGGATTTTCAACTCCACCATCTTCTCTAATACTGTGTTTATCTCCATCCTGCGTACCTCCCTAACGGTCCGTTATATCGACGGACAGGCTTTGCCACCATAGCAGCCTCTTCATCTGCATCGTGTCCGTCTTCACTCTTCTCGATAATGAGACGGCTCCCCTCCTGCGTGACTGTCACCTTGTCGCCTACAAAAAATCCCAGCGGTCTCAGCCATTTCCCTTGTATGATAATCTGCGGAACGGGCGTGTAATTTCTCCCGCTTCCCTTATAAATCTTTAATTCCTTTGCCTGCATATAAAATACCCTCCTGTGTACGGTGTTTGTCTGACTTCACATTCCAAATGCTGATAAATCTACCGGGAAGCAGTATTCCGGATAACGTACCTTGACTGCCTCCAAAAAATATACTGCATACTCACAGCAGAACAAGTCCTCCACTGTGTAGCGCTGGCATTCCCTTACTTTCTCCTCCCCTTCAAGGTCATATGCACTGGGCGTACCGTTGCAGAAAAGGTTGAACGCCATCCGGACTATCCTTGCACTGCCGCTGGTAATCCAGCCTTCCCCAAGGCATTCTGTCTTTACGGAATCATTGTCAAAATCGTAAATTCTCTCCACACATTGTCTGGTATCGCCGCTGATTCCAAGACAGTAAATCAGCGCCTTGTGGTTTGCGTCCTGACATTTGCACCTCTGCAAGCCGTTCATATAAAATGCCTCATGTTCCTGATCCTTAAAAATAATTGCACGGTTGTTCCTATTATTCATGTTCATTGTCATAGCACATCCTCCCATATAATTTTCAGTTATTAAGGCATATGCTTGACATTCCCTCCCTGAATGTCTAAACTCTGTATAGGACATTCTGGCTCTCGTTTTCCGTTTCTGCTTCCTGTCTTCCGGGCAAAGAAATAGGACTGCATCAGCCGGTAAATCTAAAGCCAATTCAGTCCTATATAGATTACTTTTACATAAGAAATAACATTTCCTTTAACGAACCGCCTTGTGTTACGTTATTGCAAACCGTCATTTCCCGATAGATTTTTGAATAAAACAGGCCTGTCCTACCGTCAAATCTTCATGCCATATGGCATTTTTTCGTAGGACTAAATTAGCGGAATCCCTTGTATTTACTGGGTTCTTACTAACTTGACAATATAATAACACGCTCCCCCGAATCTATCACCGCCACAAGGACTCCCTTTCCCGTAAGTCCTTCATAGAGCTGACTGCCCGGTGTAAAGCAGGATGCCGTGCTGCCAGAAAGGTCGGAAAAGAAGAGCCGCTTTGGCTTCTCCACATACTCAATCTGTTCCAACTCCGCCAGCCGGTCCATCTCCGATTCCGGGACAGTAAGAATGGCATATCCCGCAATCAGTTCTTCCACCGTAATTCCCCATTCTGCCAGTGCCTGCAGGGAACCGTGATATTTTACAATCACCTCCCAGGTTTTTTCCTCCATATTGTAACCAACATTCAACTCCAGGGAACGCTCACGCTCCACAGGTGCCGTGTCGAGCGCCAGATTTAACAGGTTTTCATTTTTCTGAGAATCCATCTTCTTCACGCTAAAATAGTTTTATTATATAGTATTACAGAAGATATAAGTTTGACTGCAATCCACATACATGCTAATATATTTTTATAGTCACCTTGCGTGATGGATACAAATAACACCGAAACCGCCGCCGTTATGGGAGGTTTCCCCACCGATGCACATAAGAGGAGAACCTATGGATACGATACATAATACGGTACCTGAAAACGCCGCTGACACAGAAACTGCCGGACAAGTCACGCCGGAAGCTTATGACAGCCTCTACTCCAAAAAGGACTACGGCACATTGGATTACCCGGTCAACGCCCGCTACCTTGATCTGCGTAAATCTTACCTGAACTGGATTCGCTGGCACTGGCATGAAGAAATGGAAGTTCTGATTGTCGACCAAGGGATCGCCGTTGTCTCTACCGATGACGACTCTTACCTGATCAAGCCGGGTCAGGGGCTCATCATTAACCAGAATGTCATGCACTGTATTCATGCACAGGACAAGAAACAGTGCACCTTTCATTCCCTGGTCTTCCACCCGGATTTTATTTTCGGCCATAAAAACAATTATCTGCAGACGCAGTATCTGCTTCCCTTGCAAAACAACCAGCTTTTTAAGGTTTTCTTTCTGGACGAGAGCGCACCCTGGCATGAACGCATGCTGCAGACACTGACGGAAGTCATTGAAGTAAACATGTCGAAAAATTTTGGCTACGAAATCTCCACCAAAGGCTACCTGTGCCATTTCTGGGCAGAGCTTCTGCGGCAGCTCCCACAGAAAGAAGCTGTCATGCCCTCGCGGGTATCCCCGGATGAACAGCGTGTCAAGGAAGCCATGCTTTATATCAGGACCCATCACGCAGAGCCACTGACGCTGCAGGAAATTGCCGACAGCATCCATGTCAGCAAAAGCGAGTGCTGCCGCTGTTTTGCGCGAACTCTGCAGATGAGCCCCTTCGAGTATCTGATGAAATATCGGATCTATGAATCCACCAAAAAGCTGATGGATCCCGGGCAGGATTTCAGTTCCATAGCCAACCTGGCTCTCTCCGTGGGTTTCAACAATACCAGCTACTATAATAAACTATTTAAAAAGTTTCTCGGCTGTACGCCCACATACTATCGGAAGCACAAAGTGCTGCATCAGGAGCCGGAACGCGGCACAATGTCCTACTTCCTGTAACTCTTTTCACCACCTGTATATTTATACCTTCTTAAAACAGCCGTATCTCTCTGCCGGCTGTTTTTTCTCTAGTGACATGTAATATATAACACCCTAAAGTTAAATATAATTACTTTATGCAAAATATACTTGACATTCATTTCCCATCGTGCTATCCTGTGAACTACAGATGGAAACAACCCCTGTCTGTTGAAAGGTCAGGGAAAGGAGGCAGGTGTCTATCTATGAAAAATCTGAGGCTGAAACTGGCACGCATGGAAAAAGATATGTCCCAGACCGAGTTAGCGAAACGTGTCGGCGTCACCAGGCAGACCATCGGCATGGTGGAATCCGGCGATTATAACCCGACCCTAAATCTGTGTATACAAATCTGTAAAGAACTTGGCAAAACGTTAGATGATTTATTCTGGGAGGATAATGACAATGAAATGGTTTAACAGGAAGAATAATTTAGATGAAATGCAGGAGCTAAAACTCTTAAAATTAGAAAGCAGAGGCTTCTGGCTCGGCTTTATCGGTCTCTTTCTTTCCATCGTTGTGCAGATTGTTATATATGGTTCAGAAAATACAAGAGAAGTGTATGCCGGTGAGTTCATCGTATTCCTCTGCATGGGCATTTACCTGATAGCCGAATGTCTTCGCAACGGCATCTGGGGCAGACACTTATCAGCGACTCCAGCAGTCAATATCGGCTTAAGTCTGCTTGCGGCAGCGGTGACAGGTCTTTTTAACGCCATTGTCTCCTACCGCAATTACCATGACGCCACCGCCGCGTTTAGCGTCTTTATCGTATACTTCCTCATGCTCAGCATAGTGATTTCTGTCACACTTACCGTCTGTTCCGCGCTCTACCGCCGCAGGAGAAGACATCTGGAAGAAGATGGAGACGATAAACCAACTCATAAAATATAAAAGATATAGGAGAGAGAAAACAAATGAACACAAACACCTACAAAAAAGACTTTTCAAGTATCGGCATCCGTATGCTCATCAGCTCGGCAGTCATCATCCTGCTCCAGATCGGCACGCAAGCATTTGCCCTAGCACTTTTTCCCCAGTGGCAGGAAAATTACAACATCCTGTTAGCCGTAACCATGGTGCCGCTCTATGTGCTGGGTTTCCCGATTTCCTTTGTCCTGATGCGGAATAAGGACGTGCCCGCCATAGAAAAGCATCGTATGAGCGCTGGACAGCTCGTGGTTTCCTTTCTGATCAGCTATGGCCTTATGATCATCGGCAACCTGATCGGTCTCGGGCTCACCGCAGGTATCGGTCTGATCAAAGGCACCCCTGTGCAAAATGCACTCCTGAACGTTATAACCGACGGTTCCATCTGGGTTACCGCCATCTTCACGGTGCTGTGCGCCCCGGTGTTCGAGGAAATTCTGTTTCGCAAACTGATCTGCGACAAGGTTATCAAATATGGGGAAGGCTGCGCGGTCATACTTTCCGGACTGATCTTCGGGCTCTTCCACATGAACTTTAACCAATTCTTTTACGCATTCTTTTTAGGCTGCTTTTTCGCCTTCATCTACGTGAAGACCGGCAGACTGAAATATACGATCCTGCTACATATGACGATAAACTTCTTTGGAAGCGTTCTGGGCGGCATCCTCCTGCAGCTTGATCAGGCGAAACCCTCCACCGTCATCATCTCGGCGGTTTACTCCCTGTGCGTCTTCGGGATGGCAATCGCAGGCATTGTAACACTCATCGTGAAACGCCGTGCCATGACAGTAAGCCCGGGTGAAATTGTCATAGAAAAGGGGCAGCGTTTTAAGACCATGATTCTGAACGCAGGAATGGCACTTTACTGCCTTATATTTCTGGGAATTATGCTCGTGCAGGCATTTTTTGCCTGACTCTCACCTTGCCGGTATCGTCAGTTTCTCCTGCTCAGTGACAAAAAAGCAGGCGCCGCTGTAAGCTCCCGCTTCATACAGTTTACCGATTATTTCAAGCATCCGCCGGTTGAGTCTGTGATACACAACATGCCTCTCCCAGCGGATGCCCTGTAAATATTCCCGCTGTCTGCTGTTAAGACAGCTCATTTTTTCCCAAACGGCACTCGCTCCGCCCGGCTCACACTGTCCGCCTTGCTCCCTTTTTCCATTTTGACTAAATTGGTCATTTATAAGTTCCCTGAATGGACAGGATATATAACTGTATGCCTCTCCGCTTTTTTCGCACTTTCTATGTAACAATTCTGTCAGTTTTCCATCCCGCTTCGGATTGTACGCAGATTCCTTCCATAAAATATCCTGCGTCTGCACCGCTTTTTCCCATTGTGACGCCACCGTCAAATCTGCCGCGTTTGTCATATTATTTTGACCTTTATAGTCAATTATTGTTTTCCGAAAACTGCGTCTGCCATAGCTGCCCTGTTCCTGCACAAACTGCTCCTTCGGCGCAAACAGTTCCGCCGAAGGCTCTTCCAGCAAAAGCACACGGCTTTCATACAGATACGTCATCATAATCCGCTGCACCTTGGCACGCGGCGCCGGATAATCCAGGCGGTCAACAATCTGGTCCAGTGTATATCCAATATCTGTCAAATGTCTGACCGCGCCGCCACAGGCGGCTTCCGTGACGAAACCTGACAGCGCGTTTTGAAAGTAATTTGTCTCGTCCATATGCCGCCCTCCTATGTTACACGCTTTTCTGAGCCCTCAGCCCTCTTCACCTGCCTCTTAACGAAGCAGCCTTTGCTGCTTCGTTTTAGAAGTACTTCTCACACTATTGCAGCCATCATCTGCCTGCAGCAGAGGCACACATCAGTCATATGTTCTTCTTGCAGATATCCGCAAGACAGCATTTGTCACAATAAGGCTTCGTCCGCGCCGTACAAACCTCTCTGCCATGCAGGACGAATCGGTGGCACAGATCGTTTCCCTCCTCGGGCGGTACAATCTTCCACAGCGCCATCTCCACCTTCTTCGGCTCCTTAATCCCGTCCACCAGACCGATACGGTTGCACAGCCTGATACAGTGAGTGTCCGTGACGATGGCGGGCTTGCCGAACACATCCCCCATAATCAAATTGGCGCTCTTCCTGCCCACGCCGGGCAGCGCAAGCAGCGCGTCAAAATCATCCGGCACCTGCCCGCCATACGCCTCTTGCAACTGTTTCATACAGGCGCTGATATCCCTAGCCTTGCTGTTCCCGAGACCACAGGGATGCACGATCGCCTCAATCTCTTCCACCGGGGCTGCCGCCAGCGCGTCCACATCCGGGAATTTCTCATACAGCTTCTCCACCACCACATTGACTCTGGCGTCCGTGCACTGGGCGGCAAGCCGCACGCTGACCAACAGTTTCCACGCCTCGTTGTATTCCAGAGAGCAGCCCGCGTCCGGGTATTCCTGCTTCAATCTCTCAATGACTGCAAGAGCCAGTTCTTTCTTTCTCATGCCATTTTTATCTCCTCTTTTGTTGCTCTGATTGTTCTCCTTCTATTCGGTCAAAACTCCCTTTTCTGCCAGACTGGCATTTCGCGCGCCTCTGTTTTCCGCATTTTAAAAAACGAAAAACCTCTTCAGATACCGTTTTAACAAAATGCATAAAAATAGGGGAATGTATAAATCTGACCATCATACCCGATTCCAATTTTGTGGGGTCAATTCTGGAATTATTTCGGATCAGATCAGCCGTTTTCTAGCCGCATCCCGCTGCAATAAATGAGGGAATCACCTCTCGCCCACAACCTCCACCTGACACATCTTCATCGCTTCTAACGCATTCTTATGGCTCTCCGGCGTCACCCCGGCGCAGCAGTCGGCATTGACCCGCACAGTCACTTCCGGCAGAAACGCCTTGATGACAAGCGCGTTGGAGATCACACAGATGTCGGTGCATAGTCCGATCAGCGTAACGCTCTCCAGATCAGACATACTCTTCAGATATTCCGCCAATTCCACGGAGCCGAAGGTCAGCTTGTCAAAGACCCTTGTCTCCCCGGCGCACGCCTGACTCACCTGTGTCCGAATCTGCCACCCTTCCGTATCTTTGATGCAATGGGGCACAGGAAGCCGCTTTCCCTCCTGCGTGCCCAGATATCCCTCGAAATGGGTGTCCCTCGTGCAGACCACCTCGCCGTCAAAATCCCGGATCTGCGCCGCCACCTTGTCAACGATCGCCTCCGCTTCTTTCGTGCCGAGCGCACCGTCAATAAAATCGTTCTGCATATCAATTACCGCCAAAACATTTCTTGCCATAACCCGTTTCTCCTTCCCCGTTTTTCTCCGTTTCATCCGGCTGCCCGGACACTTTTGCTGTCTTTCTAACCTCCTGCAACATCCTTCCGATCCGTCAAAATACCGTTTTCTCAATCCGTCACTTTCATGAAGTTCTAACCTTCTTCCCCTGCTCCCGTCTTATCATCCACGCCGCCGCCAGACTCACCGCTATGTAGCCGATGATCGCCACCACCGACGATTCTATGCCAAACTCGCCGCCTGTCAACAGAAAAGCCCGCGTCTCAAGCACATAACTGCAGACGGAATACTCGTTGATCTCCGTCCCAATGGTCAGCCCGCCGCCTATGATAATCATATTCCAGACCCCGTGTACAATGGCGCTGTTCCATACAGAGCGTCCTTCCAGCGCAATCAGGGAAAACATCACGCCGACCATGGTGCCCGCCACCATCATCTGCACACAGCTAAACAGACTGAAATTCATGCCAATGATGTGCAGCGATGCAAAGAGCACAGACGGCGCAAGGATACCCGTGAGCCTGCCCCACTTTTTGATCACCGCATTCATCAGAAGCCCGCGGAACAACAGCTCTTCCGTGACACCCGCTCCAACGCCCGCAAGAAAAATGCCTCTTGTCACAAACGCTGCCTTCACCCCTGCATCCAGCGGAATGGTCTCATAATTTCCGGGAAGAAGCAGATAGACCGCGCTGACAAACACCGGCAGAAGCGCCGCCACCACCGCCCATTTTATCTGAACCCGGCATTTTGGGATGCAGAATGCCGCCAGCTCCTCTTTCAAAACCTTAGTGCAGTAAAGCCGCACCAATAAATATGCCAAAGCCGCATAGAGAAAACTTCCCACAATATGATACAGCCACGCGGGAATCCCCGCCGCAGAAAGCAGCATCATCACCAGTTCCTGCGCCACCGAGGCAAAGAGCAGAAACCCAACGCTGACTACAATAGTCAAAATCATTTTCCCTGTTTTCATTTCATTCTCCCTTTCCAACCGTATTCAAGGTGCGTAACCATTTGTCAGCGCAGTTATCATGTCCTTGTAATCCTCTGACACAAACCGCGCCCGACACCTCTTTACTCTTTAACGAGATACCACATTATAAATCTTCATCCGTGCCGAACTATTCACACACGGGATATCCGTCCGAACTGAGCCAGCCACTTCGCCACCCCGTCCTCGTCATTGGAAGCAATCTCGCCTGTGGCATACGCCTTTAACTCCGGCACCGCATTTGCCACGGCATAGCATTCGTCAGAAATTTCAAACATGGGAATATCGTTGACGGCGTCCCCGAAAGACACCACCCTGTCACAACGCCATATTTCCTTTAACCGTTTGATCGCCTCCGCCTTGGAAGCTTTCTTCGGCATAATTTCCAAAAAATATTCCGGGCGGTACAGCTCCTGCTGCAAGGTACAGCGAAACCGCCCGTCATCGGCAAAAATTTCATACAGAGGAACAAGCTCTTCCCGCTCCGCAATACAGGTGAAATAGAAAATCTCGCCCTGATACAGGCACGTCTCATCCGAAAGCGGACGAAATCTCCTGTCTCCCTTTCTGGCGTCCAGATAATACCGGATACCCCTATTCTCCCTGCCCGTCACATAGGACACCCGCTCCACGCCGTCCACATAGGAATAAACAAGGGGATTGCCGTCATTTGCCTGCAAAACGTCTCTCACATAACACGCTTCCTCCTCCGAGAAGGAAAGCGAAGAAATCACCTCGCCCGTATCCGGGTGGATAATCAGCGCGCCGTTGTAAGCGATGACCGGGATGGTCGTAGATAATCCTTTCGCCACCACAGACGCGGACACGAGAGAACGGGCTGTAGCATAAGTAAACTGCATGCCCTTTGCCACTAGCCCGTTGATTGTTTGGATACTATATTGACTTATTTGGCCATTACTGTTCAACAGCGTACCGTCCAAATCTGTAACATAAAGCGTATTCACAAACCGTTCCTCCATATCGACTACGTTTCCTTTACAGTTCCTTACACTGTCACAGCATTTTATCCTGATTATGAATCACTTTACAGATTCAGCTTGGAAAGCAAATCCCCCAGACTTGTGGAAACCGACTCCCCGGACGTGTACTCCTGCGGCTCTCTGTTTTCCTCCACATCCTCCATGACCTCTTCCAGCGCCTTCATGCTGAGACTGACCTTGTTGTCGTTGGTATTAAGAATCTTGACTTTGACTTTCTGCCCCTCTTTCAAAACCTCGCTCGGCTTCTTAATCCTTCTCTGGCTGATCTGGGAAATGTGTACCAGACCGCTGATGCCATTGCCAAGGTTCACAAACGCGCCGTAGGGCATCAGACTCTCCACCACGCCCTCCATTACAGTACCCGGCGCCATCATGGAAATACGGTGCCTGCGCTCCTCTGCTTCTTTCTCGCGCGCCACTGCCTTGCCGGAAAGTACCACCTTCTGCTTTTCCTGATCCACAGTGATCACTTTGACCTCGATCTCCTTGCCGACCCACGACTCCACATCCTCCACATAATCTGTGGAAAGCTGGGATGCGGGAATAAAAGCCCTCATGCCTTCCAGAAAAGCAACTACGCCGCTCTTCACGCTCTCTTTGATGCGGACCTTCACAATGGTTTCCTGCTCCATCATATTCTGCAGCTTACCCCATGCGAGGACGTCGTTCGCCTCTTTCTTGGAAAGCTCAATATTGCCCTCCCCGTCGTCCATCTTAATCACGGTCGCCTCGATCTCATCCCCTACAGCGATCTTGCCCGCCGCAAGGAAATCCGGGTCGTTGCTCAGGTTTTCCGCTTTGATAATGCCCTGCGCATAATATTTCAGGTCGAGGATGACTTCCTCCTCGTTCACGTCGATCACCGTTCCTTTGATGATATCGCCCTCTTCGATCTTTCGGAAAGAAGCCTCCAGCTCACGCTCATAATCCTTCATGGTCTCTGTGGTCCCGATTTCCGCCTCTCCCGCGTTCTGCGCTGTAACACTCTCTTTCCCTTCCATTTCCATCCTTCTATCCTCCCTGATCTATATGATATTTACCTTACTTCTTTCTTCACATTGCAAAACCCCAGCGCCGCACCCAGAAACAGGGCACCACCACCGAGACGACCAAACACGTTCAGCCGCAAAAACAGATTCTGAAGCTGTCCCGGCATCAGATGTGGAACCGCCGAAGAGTCAAAACTGCCCTGCACCTTCAGCGTTCGTTCCGACAGCCACCAGATATACGTTAAGTCCACTGCCGTCCACAACGCCAGTACGGCAAACGCTGTCAAAATAACAGCCGCTATACAAAAAACAATCCGCACTGCCTTCACGGTCCGTTCCGTTCTGCCTTCCCACAGACGAATCCCGGCAAACGCTTCCGCCGCCTCCGCAATACCCCATCCAAACAGCGCCAGCACGAGAGGACGGAGCACATACCGCAGAAGGTAAAGGGGCGCTATCTCAAAATTTTTCCATCCATACTGCTTCGCGAACGGCGTAAGAATCTCTATCGCCACAAGCAGCGTACATGCCGCCGCAAACGCAGCCGCCGACCTAATTTTCTGCCCTCTTCTGTTCTCCTTCTTTTTCGGGCCATAAATCAAGTCGTTTACTTCCACTTCCAGCACCTTTGCAATTTCCACCAGAAGCGCAATATTCGGCTCGCTCTTTCCGTTTTCGTAATTGCTGATGGTCTGTCTGGTACAATACAAGCGTTCCGCCAGATCATCCTGCGTCAGATTTTTTTCTTTTCTGATCTTTTTTATATTCTTTCCCACTTCTGCCATGTCAGTCCCCTCCGATCAGACTCTTTTTACTCTGTCTTTTCCTGACCATAGCAGTTTTAACCCGAAAAGTCACGCAAAGAATCTTTGCACACAGTTCTTTTGCTCTGCCTGTTATTTCTTTGCAAGAATCCCATCGATATATTTCTTGATATCTTCCTCCGGCATGGACTTCAGCAAATATCCCTTGGGTTTTAAGGACATTACCTTTTTCACGCTCTCGGCGTCACCCCTGCCCGTCAGGAAGACAACGGGGATATCCGCTATCTCCTCGTCGGAGCGGATCATCTCAAGCGTCTGTCTGCCGTCACAGACAGGCATCTCATAATCTAACAGAATCAGATCCGGTCTGTTGACCGTAATTTTCTTAATCGCCGCAATACTGGAATTGCTCTCCAGCATCTCGTAGTCGTTCCCCAGGAGACGGATCATATTGCTCCGCATAAAATCGGAGTCGTCCACAATCAGGATCTGTTTCTTCCGCATCTCGCCGTCCAGATATTTTTTGATCTGTCCCATGGCATTCTGCGCATTGATCGGAGATACAATCTTCCCCTGCATGGAATCGTCGGTGGTCACGCTGAACGCAAAATACCCGGCGCCCGTGTCAAACAGGAGGCTGCAGGCGGGATGCACCCGGTCAAAGGAATTGACAAGCTGCTCCTGTGTGAGCAGGGATTCGCTTTCCAGCTCAAACATCTGCATATCGGGAAAACACTCCCTGATCTTCTCCAAAAGCTGTCTGGAAAGATACCGGGTGATATTGATGACCATATCGTCCACTTTCAGGTACTGCGTGCTCATCAGCTCACTGATCACCTTGAGAAGCAGCGTTTCCTCATAGGACATCACGATCTCCCATTTTTCCTTCTTCTGTCCCTTGTATACAAAGCGGCAGCAGATCAGCTTTCCGATATCTTCCCCGCCATACTGTCTGCTGATGGCTTTCGCCTTCAACTGAAATACGTCCGAAATAAGCTGGACAATCGTCTGCTCCAGCGCGTCGATCTCTTTATCATGCGGAAGTTTATTCCACTTGCTCATCTTTTTCCCCGCAATTGCCAGATCTTCCGTCTGCGTGTGCGCTACCAGCCAGCCGATGCTGACGCCGAGAAAATGGCGCATGGATTCCTCCGAATAATTCGTTTCCACCAGCTCCTCCTCCAGAGAAACAAGCGTGCTATTCTGAAAATCGTCGTGCAGACGTTTATGTATCTCCAGATCCGCGTAATCGATGGACCGCATGTATGCTTCCTCATGCTGAAAATGCTCGATCGTGTGATTTTTTAGGAACTTAATCCCCTCTTTGCACACCCACTCTCTTTTCTCCTCATTCTCGCTGAGTGTCAACAGTTTATTGATAGTAGCGAAGAGCTGCTTATGCTCCTTATCAATAAAATCTACCCCCAGTTCAAATCTCCTGTTCCACTCGATAGTCTTCACGTCATCCTCCTCCGCTCAGGCGTTTACGACGCCTTTGCCAAATCGATTTATTTTCTTGCCAGCCTGCAAGAATGCGTTTCAACCATATCGTATATTGTACACCAACTCAGGCTTCTGTGCAAATAGTAATCTGCCGTGATTTACACCCGAATTTACACTTGCTCAACTGCCTGCACTTTAAAAATAACAGGGCGGATGCCATCTGTCCGTCCCTGCCATTCCACGGCGCAAATGCAGCGCCGGCAGATATGGCGCTGACACCCTGATAAATGCCAATCCTTTACCTTTTTCATAAGGCACCTCAGTTCTCCCCCATCTTCACAAGCTTCGCCGCCTGATCGGCGGCGATACACGCGTCCAGTATCTCCTGAATATCCCCGTTCATCACCTTATCCAGCTTGTAAATGGTCAGATTGATGCGGTGGTCGGTGACGCGCCCCTGCGGGAAATTGTAGGTCCTGATCTTCTCGGAGCGGTCGCCCGTGCCGATCTGGCTTCTGCGGAGTTCTGCCTCCGCGTCATGCCGCTGCTGCTGCTCAATATCGTAGAGCTTTGCTTTCAGCAGCGCAAACGCCTTCGCTTTATTCTGTATCTGGGACTTCTCCGTCTGGCTGTAAACCACGATTCCCGTGGGATAATGGGTCAGGCGCACCGCGGAATCCGTAGTGTTGACACACTGTCCGCCGTTGCCGGACGCCCTCATTACATCAATCCGTATATCCTTATCCTCAATCACGATATCAATATCGTCGTCCACCTCGGGCATCACTGCCACACTGATGGTGGATGTGTGGATGCGCCCGCCAGACTCTGTCTCCGGCACGCGCTGTACCCGATGCACGCCGCTCTCATACTTCAAAACGGAGTACGCGCCCTGCCCCGTCACCATAAAGGTCACGCTCTTCATGCCGCCGATGCCGATTTCCTCCACTTCCATGGTCTCCACTTTCCAGCGGCGTCCCTCCGCATAGTGCACATACATGCGGTAAATCTCCGCCGCAAAGAGAGCCGCCTCGTCGCCGCCCGCACCCGCGCGGATTTCCACAATCACATTCTTATCGTCGTTGGGATCCTTTGGCAGAAGGAGAATCTTCAACTCGTGCTCCAGCTCCTCCACACGCTTCTTTGCCTCGGCAAGTTCCTCCTTCAGCATCTCCCGCATATCGTCGTCGGACTCCCCGTCAAGCATAGCAAGACTGTCCTCAATGTCCTGATTGCATTTTTTATATTCTTTATAAGCGTTTACTACAGGAGTCAGGTCACTCTGCTCCTTCATCAGCGCCCGGAACCGCTCCTGGTTATCCGCCACGGTCGGCTCACTCAGCTCATTCATAATCTCTTCAAATTTTCTGAGCAGATCTTCCAGTTTATCAAACATAACTACCTCCGGCTGTCACACAGCTATTCTCCCATTCTTCTTTGCCAAATGCAGGTCCGCCTTCAGCTTCCTTCTGCTGCCTGCTGCATCATTTACTAAAACATTCCAGCGTTTACAACATGCGTTATTTATCAATGTCAGGAGCACCGCTAACCAAACCAGCTCCCGTACACAACCCGGTCAAGCCCGGCAAAATCCTTCACAACCTCAACCTCACGAAAACCCGCCGCTTCCATAATCTTACAAACATCTGCCGCCTGTTCACAGCCAATCTCAAAAAACAGCATGCCGCCGCCGTTTAAATAAGCCCCGGCATCCCCGGCTATCCTTCTGTAAAAGGCAAGACCATCTGTCCCGCCGTCAAGCGCCATCACAGGCTCATACTCCCGTACTTCCGGCATCAGCGTATCAATAACATCCGTTTTTATATAGGGAGGATTGGACACAATCATGTCAAAGCGGTCTTCAAGCCCCTCAAAGAGGTTTCCCTCCAGAAACCGCGCCTTCATATCCGGGCGCTGAGTCCGCTGAATCTCATAATTTTTCCCCGCCACCGAAAGCGCCCGCGCCGACAAATCCACGCCTACGCCCTCGCAGTCATTGGAATAATGCAAAAGACTCAACAGAATGCACCCAGAGCCAGTGCACAGATCCAGAATCCGCATCCCGTCGTGGAGATGCTTCATCACTTCCTCCACCAGCACTTCCGTATCCTGCCTCGGTACCAGAACATCTTTGTTGACTAAAAAAGTCAGTCCCATAAAATCCTGCTCGCCCGTCAGATGCTGCAGCGGCACATGCGCCGCCCGCCTTTCGATTAAGCCGCAGTATCTGCCATACTCTTCCTCAGAAACATCCCGTTCCCCATGCACAAGCAGCGTGTTCCGATCCGTCCCGCACACAAACTCCAGGAGAAGCCTCGCATCCAGTTCCGCCTCCTCTATGTCAGCTTCCCCAAGCCGCGCCGCACCTTCCCGATACACCTCATAATACGTCAGCTTCCCATCCATTCCTACATCCCCACAGAGTCAACTTTTCTGTCATACACAACCAGCGCAGCGAAGCGTCCGCGTCCCCCGCCCACTACCTCCCGCCTTCCCATCACACAAAACCAGCGAGCGAAGCGCAGCGTCCTCTTCCCATTCGCCAGCGCGGGCGGGGCGTCATATCTTAAGAAGCCCCTTGAAACGCGTCAGCACTTGGCGAGGTTCTTCACGAGCCTAGTACTGCTACGCGTTTCACGGAGCGGAAGCGCGGCGACGTAGATATGACGCCCCGCTCGCGCGTCCGAATCGCCAAATTGCTTCGCCGCTCACCCCTCCATCCAGCTCTCATCCACCTCATACCCAAACGTCTCTTTGATATACCCTTTCCAGTCAAAGACCGCCTCCACCGCAGCGATCGCCACCTCCACCATGCTCTCGTCCGGCTCTTTCGTGGTCAGCCTCTGCAGCCACATGCCCGGCGCGGAAATAATCCGCACAAGGATATTGTTGCTCTTTCCGGCAAGCCGTATGATCTCGTAGGAAATCCCCGCAATCACGGGAATCAGCGCCACCCGGACCAAAACGCGGTAAACGGGATTCTCCACCCGGATAAAGAAAAACAAAATCACGCTGACAAACATGACAAACAGCAGAAAACTGGTGCCGCAGCGTCTGTGCTGCTTAGAGCAGCGCATCACTTCTTTCACTGTGAGCGGCGCCCCCTTCTCAACGCAGTTGATACACTTATGCTCCGCACCGTGGTACATATATACCCGCCTGATATCCTTCATCAGGGAAATTGCCAGCACATACCCGACAAAAATCACAATCCGCAGCGCGCCCTCCAAAATAGCCATAAAAGAAGCGCTTCTGATGTACTCCTCAAACAGGGAAGTGATAAAATAAGGCAGTACCATGAAGATTCCGATCGCCAGAACCAGTGAAAAGATCATTACAATCCCACTAAACACCTTTTCCGCCTTATCCTTGAAGATTCTGTTAAAAGCCCTATCCGCCGCCGTCTCCTTCGCCTCCTCATCCTCGTAGAAAGACGCGGAAAAATTCAGACAGCGCATCCCCAGAACAAGGGAATCAATAAACTGGAATACGCCTCTGATAAAGGGAATGTCCAGAAGCTTGCTGCCGTGAATCACGCTGTGGTAGTGCTCCACTTCCACCTCGATCTCGCCGTCGGGTTTTCTCACCGCCACCGCATACTGATCCTTATTTTTCATCATAATGCCTTCCAGAACCGCCTGTCCGCCGATCCCGGAATATTTTAATTTTCTTTTCGCCATTGTAATCACCTTTCATTCAAGCAGGAAAAATGTCTTCCTGCTCTCTGCACAGTCTTCATGCCTCGCTTTGGCAGCCGATTTCCGAATGCAGGTCTGCGCATAGTATGAGAAAAGGTTGAGATAACCTCAACCTTTTTCGTACCTTACATTTATTTGTTTTCCACACCGTACTTCCGATTGAATTTATCAATACGGCCGCGAGCCTGTGCCGTCTTCTGCTGTCCCGTATAGAACGCATGGCACTTGGAGCAAACCTCCACATGGATCTCGGGCTTGGTGGAACCTGTCACAAAGGTATTGCCACAGTTACATGTTACCGTTGCCTGATAATACTGGGGATGGATTCCTTCTCTCATCGCTATATCATACTCCTTTCTCAGCCTGTGTATTTACGCCCTGCGCGTAAATCTGCCGTTGAAAGCATGTTTCTTTCAACCCTGCTTCAAGTTCTGACATGAACCGCCAGCCTTATTACGGTTATAACTTCGGTTCACAGTCACACAGCTTTTACATTTTAGCATAGGATTTTCGGGTATGCAAGCCCTTTTTCATTTAATTTCCCTATAATTTAAATGAACTTCATCTTTTTGACCATATTCACAAATTCCTGATTGTTTCTGGTCTTGGCAAACATATCCACGACGCGCTCAACCGCCTCGTCCGCCTTCATGCCGTTGAACGCCTTGCGGATGACGTTGATCGCCTCCAGCTCGTCAGGATTTAAGAGCAGATCCTCTCTTCTGGTGCTGGATTTCGGAATATCGATAGCCGGGAACACCCTCTTCTCGGAGAGTTTTCTGTCGAGCACCATCTCCATATTGCCTGTGCCCTTAAATTCCTCATAAATCACATCGTCCATCTTGCTGCCGGTTTCCACAAGCGCCGTCGCCAAGATCGTCAGACTGCCTCCCTCCCGCATATTACGCGCCGCACCGAAGAACCGCTTGGGCATATGTAACGCCGCCGGATCAAGACCGCCGGACAGCGTGCGTCCACTGGGCGGCACGACCAGATTGTAAGCTCTTGTCAAACGGGTAATGCTGTCCAGAAGGATCACTACATCCTTTTTGTGCTCCACCAGACGCTTCGCGCGCTCAATCACCATTTCGGACACTCGCTTGTGATGCTCAGGCAGCTCGTCAAAAGTGGAGTAAATCACTTCCACATTCGGACCTTCGATCGCTTCCTTGATGTCCGTCACTTCCTCGGGACGCTCGTCGATCAGCAGGATGATCAGATGCGAATCGGGCGCGGTTCTGGTAATGGACTTCGCCACTTCCTTAAGCAAGGTTGTCTTACCTGCCTTCGGCGGGGACACAATCATACCTCTCTGCCCTTTACCCACCGGACTCATCAGATCCATGATCCGCATTGCCACCGTGCAGCCCGGCGTCTCCAGTTTCAGACGCTCATCCGGGAAAATCGGCGTCATATTCTCGAAAGTCACCCGGCGCATAGCCACTTCCGGCGGATACCCGTTGATTGTCTTCACATACAAAAGCGCGCTAAACTTCTCGTTCTGCGTCTTGATCCTCGTATTACCCTCCAGAATGTCTCCCGTTTTCAGACCGAAACGGCGGATCTGGCTGGGCGCCACATAGACGTCGTGTTCGCCGGGCAGATAGTTCTCACAGCGGATAAAGCCGAAACCGTCGCTCATAACCTCCAGAATGCCACTGGCGGTAATACCGCTGTCAAGCTCTGCCGGAAATTTCTCTTCCTCCGCGGAATCCGCCCTTTTTGCAGGTGCATTCGAAGTCACCACAGATTTGACAGCCACTTCCTTCCCTGCCGCCTTGTCCTTCTCATCCTCCTTAAGCATCGCCTCCACGATCTGTGCCTTCTTCATGGTAGAAGTTCCCTTGATCCCTCTGGATTTCGCGATCTCCTTCAAGTCCGTAAGCGCCAGCGATTCATACTTTTCTCTCATAAATTCCTCCCACGTTATGTTATATTGTCATTGCGCAAGCAAATTACTTATCATTTAATAACTACAGAATGTCTGTCACATCTATATCTATACAGCTCTTTCGTCCGGGGATTTCGTGCCTGATACGACTCAGAAAATGATTTTATGTCTGTATTTGCTTATTATACACCATCCTTTTCAAAATAAAAAGACTTTTTTCTGAAATATAAGTAATTGTAAAAAGCCAATAAAAAAGGCGGATGGATATTGCAGAGAAATATTAAATATTATAAGATAATAGTCGCATGGAAAAACAACATTCTACACAGAGAAGATGAGGTAATTTTATGACAATCAACGAAAAAGCGCTTGCATTACATGAAAAATGGCGGGGTAAGCTGGAAACAGTCTCCAAAACCCCTGTCAAAACCCGCGAGGCTCTCTCCCTCGCCTATACGCCCGGCGTGGCGGAGCCGTGTAAAGTCATCGCGGAGAATAAAGAAGCCGCTTACACCTACACATGGAAATCCAACACCGTGGCAGTGGTATCCGATGGCAGCGCGGTTCTGGGACTCGGCAATATCGGTCCCTACGCGGCTATGCCCGTAATGGAAGGCAAGGCGGTGCTGTTTAAGGAATTCGGCGGCGTCAATGCCGTGCCGATCTGTCTGGACACGCAGGACACAGAGGAAATCATCAGGGCTGTGACTTACCTTGCTCCGGGCTTTGGCGGCATCAATCTGGAAGACATCAGCGCCCCCCGCTGCTTTGAAATTGAGGAGCGCCTGAAAGAAATACTGGACATTCCCGTTTTCCATGATGACCAGCACGGTACCGCCATAGTGGTGCTTGCCGGTATCATCAACGGCTTAAAGGTGGTGGGAAAGAAGAAAGAAGACTGTAAAGTAATTGTAAACGGCGCGGGCAGCGCGGGTGTGGCAATCACCAAACTGCTTCTGACCTACGGCTTCCCCAATGTCATCATGTGCGACAAAGTCGGCATCATCGGCAAAACCACCGAGGGGCTGAACTGGATGCAGCAGAAAATGGCGGAAGTGACCAACCCCGACAACCTGAGCGGCACGCTGGCGGACGCCCTGAAAGGAGCGGATATCTTTGTAGGCGTATCCGCCCCCAATATCGTAACACCTGATATGGTATCTTCCATGAACCGGGATTCCATCCTCTTTGCCATGGCAAACCCCGTGCCGGAAATTATGCCGGACGTCGCGAAAGCCGCAGGCGCGCGTGTTGTGGGAACGGGGCGCTCCGACTTCCCCAATCAGGTCAACAACGTGGTCGCTTTCCCCGGCATTTTCAAGGGTGCACTGGAAGGGCGCGCCGCACAGATCACGGAGGAGATGAAGCTTGCCGCCGCACAGGCAATCGCCGCACTCGTCCCGGAGGATCAGCTGAACGAGGACAACATCATGCCCGAAGCCTTCGACCCGAAGGTGGCGGAGGTAGTGGCAGAAGCCGTCAAGTCACATATAAAAAATTAGCGCGGAGAATGCCGCTTTTCAGGCATTCTCCTGTGTGGAAACATAGTACTTCTTCGCGAAGCAGCCTTTGCTGCTGAGTTTTAGAAGTACTTCTCACACTATTATCAAGGAGACATTATGGCACAGGATCCTTTAACACTCTATAAACTGATAACGCTCTACATGCTGGACCGGGTCTCCTTTCCGCTCACGAAAGCGCAGATCGGCGATTTTATTCTCGGACACGACTACACGAACTTCCTGACCTTGCAGCAGGTGATCGCGGAACTGATCGACGCGGAGCTGATCCGTGCCAAATCTCTTCGCAATCGGACTTATCTGGAGATTACGGAGGAAGGGCGAAACACGCTCAACTATTTTGGCAATCGCATAAACGACTCCATCAAGGATGATATCGCCGCCTTTTTTGCCGACCATGAGATGGACATGCGCAGTGAGTCCGCCATCCGCGCGGACTACTATAAGTCCACGTCCGGCGAATTTGAAGCGCATCTTCTCGTAAAAGAAAAGGACGTGACAGTGGTGGATATCACCCTGTCCGTCCCTGATGAGGATACTGCCGCCGCGATCTGTGCCAACTGGCAGAAGAAAAACCAAATCATCTACCAGTATCTGATCTCCCAGCTATTCTGATCCCTGTTCTAATGACTCTTAATCACTTCGTTCCAGCTTGATATGCCGATCACCCGCAGGGCAAAATCCGTATACTTTGCCGCTTCCGAAGTATCCACATATTTAAAAGCCTCATAGATGGATTTCCTGCCGCCGCCCAGCGTACAGAGCCCGAGATCCAGTCCCTGCGCCACCTCGGAAGCCGCGTCCGTCTCTCTGGAAAAGAGCATGCTGTCCACGTACTGGTTCGCCTCTATCGTCTTATATGCGTAGACGAAGGAAGCTGACTGCAGCTCCTGCCCTTTGGAGGATGTGTACCCCATCTCGCTCAAAATCAGGTGTCTCACCTCGCCGTCGTCCGTCAGCATCTCCGGTTTTTGCAGATAATCCGTCAGCACATGCAGATTCTTGATCGTGATTACCGGCGTGTTCTCGTTCTCCTGCACGTAGGAAGCGTTGCTCTGCCATGCTTTCGGGCTTGTCAGCGGATAGTTATAGGGATGCTGCGCCAGTCCCCAGTCGATATTCCCCTCCGCTTTCAAATTCCTGTTAAACTCATCCAGAATCTCCTTGGAGCCGTACCCGTTCTTGGAATAAAGGCTCTTGCCCCACTGCTGGTCTAAGGATATGTATACCCGGGCGTTGCCGTTGATGCTTAAAAAGGCATTATAAAAAATACGGAAAGCCCTCGCATACTCGTCCACATAGTCCGGCGTGCTCATATGTTCAATGTGGTTCCACTCGCTTCTGGCATTGATCTCGTTGCCGATCACCCAGTTCATCACCTTGCCGTGCCCGGTACCGGAATAACGGCTTGCCAGAAAGGAGGCAATTGCCGCGATCGTCTCCGTCCCACTCTCATCCGCGGCGTTGAATGCGTAATAGGGCGCATGTCCGCCGGAACGCGCCTTCGGATGAATCAGCTCCGGATGTGAAGAAATGTCATTTAAGACAATCGCCGTCGTGGTAATTCCCCGGTTGGTAAGGTTGGTAAAAATATAGTCGTACTCCGCAATGATCTGCCCGTTGAAGGCATAGTTTTTTCCATTATAAGTATAGTAAACTGTAGGATAATGTTCGTTGCTCGTCTGCCCCAGAATCCGGCTTAACGGGATATTGTAGGCGGCATGCCGCACACCCAGGTCATCCAGCTCCGAACTCTGCAGTTTCTCCGGATCCACAAGCAGCCCTTTCTTGGATGACGTGGCGACAAAGGACGGGCTGTATTTTGCTATAGCCTCCGGATTCGTGATATAATGCGGCTTTGTGATCGCCATATAACCGCCGTTCTTCTTCACTGCCACCACAAATTTGGAAAAGAGCCGGGAACTTGTGGTATTGTAATTTAAATTGACTGAAAAAGTCAAATCAACGTCTTTCTGATCTTCTATGATATACTCGCTGCCTGTCAGCTCCGACTGGTATGCCTTTTCCTCAAAAAGGTAGTAATACCCGTCGTCGCTGATTGCCAGATCCTTCGCCTTCATGGTGATATCGATCTTCCCGGTCTCCGTGTTGATCAGACAACTTTCAATATTGGCAAAGTCAGCCGCATTTTCCTCGGTAATCTCGACTTCTTTCGGGCGGTTCTTAATTCCTTCTATCATATAACGGGCGGCATCCACCAGCGCCCGCGTGGTATCCTTGCCGGCATTCTGCCTGACACTGTCCTTTCTGTGCTGAGTCTTGGTGTACTCGGCTAACTTCATAGCCTCCGTATGTACCATTGCCTCCACAGCCGCGCTTTCTGCCGCAAGCATATCCACATGCTGCCGCGTATAATACCCGCCGGCAACACTGGCAGCCGCAAGTACAACAAAGCAGACCGCCACAATAATCCACCGCTTTTTCCCGTTTCCGGTGCCGTCGTTTTGTGTCTGCTCCGCTCTGTGTCTTGCTTTCTTTTCCTTTATTTTCCGCTTATTTTCCGCCACCTTCGTTTTGTCAATGGTGCGTCTTCTTTTCTTTTTCCCTCTTTTTGCACGCTCTTTTGCCGCTTCCTTTACGGAAGCGTTCTCTTCATCCGCTCTGTCGGTTGTTCCCATGTATTCCCTTTTTCCTTTTGCCCTGACGTGTCTGATTTGTCCGCCATATTGCACCCATTATGTAACAGTTTCACACTTAAGTCCAGCGCCGGACATCTGCCTTACTGTATTATACTACACGATTAGGAAGAAAAAGTCCAATACCTTTCTGACAGACTCACATCTTTCAGTCGAACAGTATCTCGTCCACTGTAACAAACTCATACCCCTGCTTCTGCAGAATATCCACAATATCAAGGGCTGCCGTCACACTTGACTGATACTCGTCATGCATTAAAATGACAGCATTTTCCTCCGCCTTTTTCGTGACTTTACCGACGATTCCCTTCACATCGCTGCTGCACCAGTCCATCGGGTCGATCGTCCAGAGCACGGGAATCATCGTAAGTTCCGTCTCAAAACTTTTATCCCAGCTCCCGTAAGGGGGACGCACATACTGCGGCTCTTCCCCCGTTATGCCCGAAAGCACCTCGTTCGTTTTGACCAGTTCCGCCTTGAAAACCTCCCTGTTATTATTTCCAAGCTGTATATGGCTGTAAGTGTGGTTGCCGACCAAATGCCCTTCCTCATGCATCCGCAAAACCAGCTTCGGATAAGCCTCCGCCTGTTTTCCCATGACAAAAAAGCTTGCCTTGGCGCCCCGCTCTTTCAACCCGTCCAAAAGCTGCTCCGTATAGTACGGATGCGGTCCATCATCAAATGTAATCGCTATTTTTGGCGTGTCCACATCCTCTTTTTCATTAATAACATCCGTTTCACATTCAATCGCATCCACAGGATCAGCCCTTCCCGCCCTCATACCCATACTGCCCGCAATCACGACAGCCGCAAGTACAATGGCTAAAACCATTCCTTTTCTTACCTTTATCAAAAGACAACACCCGCCAACCTCTTTTCTCTACCATATATATGCCGGATGTTTTCTTCAGATTCAATTTCCCCCCAATGTGGAGAATACCGAAAGGCGGATCTGAAATGCTTTGGTATACCCTTCCCCGAAATTCTGGTTCAAAACCAGCTTCCCGCCGTGCATCTCCACGATCCTTTGGGCGATGCCAAGCCCCAGCCCGCTGCCGCCCTTCGAAGATCGCGCTTTGTCTCCTCTCGCAAACGGCTCAAAAATGTGCGCCGCAAATTCCGGATCAACCGGCTCCCCTTCGTCCGCCACTGTCAGTTCATACTCCTGCAGACGCACAAGCACCCTTCCTCCTGCTTTCCCGTAGCGGACCGCATTGGTGAGCAGGTTGGTTACCGCCCTCCCAAGCTGCAGCCTGTCCATCTCAAAAGGCACTTTCTCCTCCGGTATCTCAAGCACAAGCTCCATTTCCCTGTCTTCAAAATCCGCATAGAGAAGCGCTGCCATCTCCCTTGTAAGCTCCGCCAGATCTCCCGGCTCCCAGTGCAGAGTAAAACCCTCGCTCTCCAGCTTCACGTATTCAAAGAGAAGCGTAATCAGCTCATCCATCCGCATGGCTTTCGCGTATATCGCATCCAGATAAGACTGCCTGTCCTTCTCACCCGCAACACCCTCGGAAAGCGCCTTACTGTACCCGCAGATCGTGGTGATCGGCGTTTTGATATCGTGGGCGATATCCGAAAGCATCAGATTCCGCCTTTGGTCCCTGGCAAGTTTCTGCGACTCCTCCTGTGCGAGCAGTTCATTAAACTGGCGGGTCACAATCCGTGAATAGCAGAAAGCGCCCACCAGATAGGGAAGTATCCTGATAAACAGCAGACCGATGATTCCTCCAATGATCAGAATACGCAGCGCCACTCCCCACCCGCCGCTGTAGAGCGGTGAAGTAACCTGAACGCTCATGGTACTGCCCATCGTATATTCAATCTGTCCCTGCACCCACTCTCCGACTCCCGGCGGCAGAAGTCCAGCCACACAATAAAATAACATCTGTAGCAGCCACGCCACCATATTGCTGTCCCCTGTTATTTCGATCTGCTGGCTTTTCAGAAAAGCCCGAGCTGCCGGAATAATCACTACGCGGTAAAGAAAGTTGACCGCTTCCACACTCCAGTAAATACAGAAGAGGATCAAAAGAAAACGCTGTACCAGAAACCATTTTACACTCTTTTTCATCTAAGGCTGTCCTCACTCTTTTTCCAGACGGTAGCCCAGACCCCTGATCGTGCGGATGCAATCTCTGCCGTCCTTCTCCAGCTTGGCACGCAGCTTGGAAATGCACACCATCACATTGTTGTCGGAAACCATGTACGCCTCCTCCCAACCCGCCTCAAAAATCTGCTGCTTGGTAAATACCCTGCCAGGATTCTCCATAAACAGCTTCATAATCCGAAATTCCACTGAAGTCAGTTCAATCCGCTCCCCGTCCCGATACAGCAGACAGGAATCCGGCTCCAGCCTCAGATTCCCCACCTGCAGCACCGCATCCTGTCCCTTCCCGCTATCCCCGGCGCCCAGCGCATAAAACCGCCTAAGATTTGATTTCACCCGCGCTACCGCCTCAAGCGGGACGAATGGTTTCGTGATATAATCGTCCGCGCCCAGATCCAGTCCCAGAATCTTATCTGAGTCACTGCTCTTAGCTGAAAGCATGATCACAGGCAGATTGTTTTCCTCCCGTATATTCCGTAACACCCGATATCCGTCCATCCCCGGCATCATGATATCCAAAAGCGCCAGATCAATCTTCTCCTCCCTGATCAGTCTTACCGCCTCTGTGCCTTCCGCCGCCTCCACAATCTCATATCCTTCTTTTTCCAGATACAGGCGGAGTACTTCCCGTATCTCCGCCTCGTCGTCTGCCACCAAAATTCTGTAAGCCATTTTATTCCTCATATTTTTCTATGCTGCAGTCTACCATTGCTGTCCGTTTCCATCTCCATTTGTTCCGTACTGTCCGTTCATGCCATACTGTCCATTTGCCGTTCCGCCCATTCCATACTGCCCGTATATCGGTATTTCCACATGATTCATAGCACGTGTATTCCTAAGCTGGCAGTACAGCGCGGCAAAGGTCAGATTCCGATACGGCTGTACATAAAGCACCTCCACAATCCCCAGCGTGAGCGTGCCCAGTATATGCCACAAAATAAACGACAGCCCAAGGACAAACGTTTTCCACTTGTTTCCTTCCATCATGTCGCGGCTCATCTGCATTGCCGCCCTGTAATCCATGTCCGGGTTCTCCGTCAGGATGTAGGGGACCATATAGTATTCATACATTTTTATAATACCCGGTATGATAAACAGCAGCGTCCACAAAAAGATACTCAGATCCATGCGGAACATTACCTTGACGATATTTTTGTAGGAATGGTCGAAACCATAGGTTATCTCTTTTACCTGCGCCATATCCTCCACACTCTTTACCATAAAACGCTTGCCGCCCACGCTGAACGGATTGATCAGGAAAATGTCCAGAGCCAGAATAACCGCAAAGACAATCGCAAAGATAATAAGAACGACAATCACCGCCACGAATCCGACAATCAACCCCTCAAAAAAGCTGATCTCCACTTCTTCACTTGCAAACTCTCCGTCATCGATCGTCTCTACCGTCACCTTATCCGAATCGGCACGCATCTTAACTGAGACAACACTCCTCTTTCCGGTCGGCAGAGAGCCGCTTTCATAGGATTCCTCTACAGCCGTGTCCGTCCTGCCGTTACGGACGGTTTTGTGAAAGCTTAACCCGCCCGTCTCACAGCCTAACAGCATCAGAATCATGGATACCAGCACAATCTTCCAGTAATTCCTATGCAGGGCTGCTTTCGCAGCTTCCTTTAACTTACCTCTCGTCCACATGTTTTGTTTCCTCCTTCTATCTGGTGTCCCCGGCACCGGGGGTGTCCTCCTGCTTACGATATCAGCATAACATGCCTTCCTTAAAAGAAAAGAGGTGCCGTCTTAACCAAACCTTAAACCGCACCTCCCTAATTCTCCCCCAGATTCATATATTTCAGATAAAGCAGCTCAAACTGCTCCATCTCCGCCAGATTTATGCTTTCCGCCAGACAGGTCCTCTCTTCCAGCGAGGCTGCATCCAGCCGGTTCCCGCAAAGATCCCGTCCCAGTTCATACGCTCCCGCAAGCGACGTATTTCCTGCCGCCTCCACTCTGCCGCGCATATGGGCGGGCAAAAGACCGACGGCAACTGCCGCCTCCACATCCAGATAATAGCCGAAACCTCCGGCAAGAAAAACTTTTTCTATCCTGGGACGCCCCATCTCTTCCCATAAAATCTCCACACCCGCACGGACCGCCGCCTTTGCCATCTGCAGACTGCGAATATCTTTCTGTTTAAAATAGCATTCGTTTTTTATCTGTCTTCCTGCCACGGGAACTTCCTTCGCGCCCTCTATCCGCACGCCTTCCGTAAAGTACGGTTCCTCCAGAAGCCCCGTCTCATCCAATATTCCTCTCCGCAAAAGCTGTGCTGTGAGCGCAATCCGATCTGTCCCCAGCATCGTACCGTCTCCCTCAAAAGCCGGTCCCGCCGCCGTGGCGGTCACGACCATGCGCTGTCCGTCGGTAATCGCCATCTCACCGTTGGTCCCCAAATCAATCAGCAGGGCAGCATGACGTACTTTCTTCGATTTTTCTCTAACTTCCGACGCTTTGGCAGCAAACAGCCCCAACGCATACAGCCCCGCCACGATATCTCCCCCCACAAAAGCGCTCATGCAGGGCGCAACGTAGACCGGCATATCGAAAAATGCCCCGCCGTCCGCCATATGCAAGCCTTCCGGCTGCTCCTCCATTCCCTCGAAAAGGCGTGCCGCCGTTATGTTCTGAAGCCCCTTTTCCACCGGCACGAAGGGCGCCCTCCCCAGAGAAGATACGTCCAATCCGAGCAGCAGATGTTCCATCGCCGTATTTCCGGCGATACACATACAGAGAATCTTTCCTGCGTTCCCATTCTCATTCACATGAGACGATCCGTCCAACAAAGTTCCCTCGTCCGCTCTTTTTAGCAAATTTTTCGCGAATTGCCCCAATCCTCTCAAAATCACTCCGCAGACAAGTCTGCGCAGCTCCTCCCCCTGCCCGTCAACAGCCGCCTGTATCCGTGCCAGCACATCCGTACCATATTTCCGCTGGGGATTCATTTCGCAATAAGTATCCGCCACAGCCCCCGTCTCCGCATCCCTGAGCTGCATTGCGATGGTGGTGGTTCCCAGGTCGACCGCAATGATATAACAAGACAAGTTTTTTTGTTGACTATCTAAGTTAATATTCGCCGACACAAGATTCATATCCGTGACAATGGGCGTCTCTGCTTGCGCTGTTTCGACAACTCTGATCGTACAGTCCGCCTTTGGTCTGGTCACACATGCCAGTCTGTAGCCCTGCCGCAGTTCTTCTGGCTCCAGACGGCTTCTCTCAAGCCCTGTAGGCAGAGGCGCACCCTTCAAAAACTGAACGACACACCGCCCGCAGTCTCCCCTTCCGCCGCAAAAACTGCCGTCCATCAATCCGTTTCCCAATAAAACCGGCATCAGTGTCAAAGCTGACTCCTGTGTCAGCATCATTTTTCCGACAGGTTCGCCGTCCTTTTGCGCACTCAGTTTTTCGTCGTTCATAACAACTGTAATTTTTATATGTTCAGACAAACTGATTTTTCTCCTCATCGTAATGATAATCAATTCCAGCCAATTTTTCGACTATCTCATCACGGTCCGCGTCAATGTCTTCGCAGAGCGCATCCAGATTCGTATAAAAATCCCGGAGCTTTAAGTTTACATAACTTAGCAACATTACAGGGTCTTTCGGCATCATTCTAATTTATCCTTTCCATCACTTTCATGCGCAATCTTATCTTTCATACATGCCTTCAGAACAAATATCAGGTTCATCCATTTTCTTAACCGTTTTATTCCAGCCAGTCCTGCCATCTCATATTCTGTAACTCTCAACCTATATATGTTCTCGTAGGCTCTTACCATATTCTTCCTTTACCGCCCCGTCATTTCAACGCCATCTCCACGCGGTATGTCTTCCCGTCGCTGACCACATTCGCCATACTGCCGCAAATGAGCGGCAAGGACGGCGGCATATGACCGATATCCAAGTCCATCAGCACTGGCACATGATAAGGGTAGAGCATCTCGCAGACCGCCTGATAACTGTCAATGCCAAACTCCTCCACGCCCATGCCAAGCCTCGGTCTGCCGATCAGAAACCCTTTACAGTATTTGAACCACCCTGCATGTTCCATCTGCCACATGGCTCGGCGTATGCCCATCAGGTTCAGATCGCATGCCTCCAGAAACCAGATGATCCCGTCCTCCCGGTATTTTTCCGCAAATTCCGTCACTTTATCATATTTCGTCCCGAGCAGGTTAACCAGACAATCCATACAGCCTCCCAGAAGACGACCGGCGAAGTTGATCCCCACATTTTCCCCCGCACATTTCTGCCCGGCGCAGACCTCCTCCTTTTCCTGAACCGCACGCCGCGCTCCGTCTGATCCATGTTTTTCACCTGTCTCCGCCGCACGCCGCAGGCTCTCCACATTCGTCCTGCCGTCCGGCAGATAATATTTGATCACAGATGTTTCCGTTAAGTTGTAAGACTCGTAAGGATGCTCCTCATCCTTCAAAGATTCCCTCTCCCATTTGTCATAGCCCTGCATCGTGAGCTTTTTCCCCTGCAGAAGCAGCATCGCATCATTCAATGACGGGTGTAATGGATCCATACCAAACGCTGCCGCGCACGGTCCATACACAGACGCTGTGTCACACAGGGTCGTCAACAGAAAAGTAAAGTTCGTGTTATCCGAATAGCCAAGATACCATTTGGGAGCCTCCTGTCCGATCTGCTCAAAATCCACGTAATCAAGGATCTCGCACATCAGCTCTCCGCCCCCGCATGAAATGAGACAGTCGTTATTTTTATCGCAGTAATACGCTGTCAGCTCCTCCCCGCACTTTCTCGGCGTATTGCTGATTCCCACGCCCTCCTCCACATAACAGTTCGGTCCGGGATGTAAATGAAATCCCTGTTCTTTCCATCTCTTCTGCGCGTTCAGAAATCCGCTTTTGTAAGGCTCTGTCGCGCAGCCAAAAGACGGCGCCACAAACCCGATTGTCCCCTTTTCCTGTAAAAATGCCGGATATCTCATACTGACCTCCCGTTTCCTCTCTTTTTATTTATGCAAAAAAGCCCGACGTTTTCGCGCACATTTGCGATAGCGCTCTGTCATTTTTGCTAAATTATGATTTAGCCTTTTTAAAAAGCGACGACTTATCCACAACTTTTTTGCTATTTTTGCCCTTTCTCCTTTATATTTCGCTAAATCCTGCTTTAACTGTTTACATTTTATGTTTTCAGGCGGTTCGCAGCACCCCTTTTCAGCTCCAATAAACTGTTTTAGCCAATCGTGGATCCGCCTCCTCTCCTACCATACCACACTTGCAGACAACTTGCCAGCCTGTTCCGCCCTCCGACTCCTCTCCGGCACAGAAAAAGACCCGGCATTTTTGTATTCCAACTCCAACGCCGAGTCTGTTCTCTACCTGTTTTTCTTCACACTTTTCTCCGTGCCGCCAGCGCGCCATCCTCTACCGTAATCAGAATCACGTCCTTTGCGTTCACCTGATCCGAGAGAATCAGTTTTGCGGACAATGTCTCCACATACTTCTGGATATACCGTTTCAAAGGTCTCGCACCGTACACCGGGTCGTAGGCATTCTCCACAACGAACGCCTCCGCCTCTGGCGCAAGTTCGATGGAAAGCTCCCGGTCTGCCAACCGCCTGTTGAGGTCATCCACAATCAAACGGATAATGCCGCCGACATTCTCCTTCGTCAGAGGCTTAAACAGAATGGTTTCATCCAGCCTGTTCAAAAACTCGGGTCGGAAATGGTTCCTCAGGTCACCCATCACCAGCTTCTCCGCCTCTTCTGTGATTGCTCCCTGCGCGTCAATCCCGTCCAGCAGATACTCCGCCCCGATATTGGAAGTCATAATCAGGATCGTATTCTTGAAATCCACCGTCCGCCCTTGAGAATCCGTGATCCGGCCGTCGTCCAGCACCTGCAGAAGCACGTTGAATACATCAGGATGTGCCTTCTCGATCTCATCAAAGAGCACAACCGAATAAGGCTTTCTTCTGACTGCCTCCGTCAACTGGCCGCCCTCCTCATAACCCACATATCCGGGAGGCGCTCCGATCAGCCTGGAGACAGAATACTTCTCCATATATTCGCTCATGTCGATACGGACCATGTTCGTCTCGTCGTCAAACAGCGAAGCCGCCAACGCCTTTGCCAGTTCCGTCTTTCCTACGCCGGTAGGACCGAGGAACAGGAAAGAACCGATAGGTTTTGTGGGATCCTTGATTCCCGCCTTGGAACGAATAATAGCATCTGTTACCTTTGTCACGCCCTCGTCCTGTCCGATCACCCTCTTGTGCAGTTCCTCGTCCAGATGCAGCGTCTTGTTCCTCTCGCTCTCCGTCAGCTTTGACACCGGAATGCCCGTCCAACGGGAAATGATTTTTGCAATCTCCTCGTCGGATACGCTCTGGTGTACAAGCGAAAGCTCTTCCGCGCTGACCCTGTCCTCTTCAATCTCCAACTGCTGCTTTAATGCTGGCAGCTTACCATAGCTTAATTCCGCCGCCTTCTCATAATCTCCGTCTCTCTGGGCGATCTGGATCCGGCTGTTGACCTCGTCGATCTCCTCCCTGATTTTGGAAAGTTTTTCCACGGAAGCCTTCTCATTCTCCCACTGTGCCATACGGTTTTGCAGCTCTTCCTTCATCTCCGCCAATTCCTTCTGCAGATTGGAAAGCCGCTCTCGGCTTAAGTTGTCATCCTCCTTTTTCAGCGCCGTCTCCTCGATCTCCAGCTGCATCACCCTGCGGCGCAGCTCATCCAATTCCGTCGGCATGGAATCCAGCTCTGTCTTGATCAGCGCACACGCCTCATCCACCAGATCAATCGCCTTGTCCGGCAGAAAACGGTCGGAGATATAGCGGTTTGACAGCACCGCCGCGCTCACCAGTGCGTTGTCCATGATTTTGACTCCATGGTAAACCTCGTAGCGCTCTTTCAGTCCACGGAGAATGGAAATGGTGTCCTCCACCGTCGGCTCCTCCACCATAACCGGCTGGAAGCGCCGCTCTAACGCCGCGTCCTTCTCGATATACTGGCGGTACTCGTCCAGCGTCGTCGCACCAATACAGTGCAGTTCTCCCCTTGCCAGCATGGGTTTGAGCATATTTCCCGCATCCATGGCGCCGTCGGTCTTACCCGCACCCACAATCGTGTGCAGCTCGTCAATAAAGAGAATGATCTGCCCATCGCTGTTCTTCACGTCGTCCAGAACAGCCTTCAGACGCTCCTCAAACTCGCCGCGATACTTCGCGCCCGCGACAAGCGCTCCCATATCCAGTGAGAAAATCTTCTTATCTTTAAGCCCCTCCGGCACATCTCCTCTGACGATCCGCTGCGCCAGCCCTTCCGCCACCGCCGTCTTGCCCACGCCAGGTTCCCCGATCAGCACGGGATTGTTCTTCGTCTTTCTTGACAGAATCCGAATCACATTGCGAATCTCGGTGTCCCTGCCGATCACCGGGTCAAGTTTCTGGTCTCTCGCCTTCTCCACCAGATCCTGCCCGTATTTCTCCAACGTGTCATAGGTCGCTTCCGGATTGTCCGAGGTCACCCGCTGGTTGCCCCGCACTGTGGAGAGCGCCTGCAAAAAGCGTTCCCTCGTGATACCAAACTCCCGGAAAATCTCCTTGATCTCCTTATTCGGGTGTTTTAGCATTGCCAGAAAGAGATGCTCCACGGACACATACTCATCGCCCAGCGCCTTCGCCTCGTCCTCCGCACCGATCAGAACTTTATTCAAGTCCTGTCCGATGAAAATCTGCCCGCCCTGTACCTTTGTGCGCCTGGCAAGTCCCTGCTCCACGCGGTTCGTAAAGTATTCCTTCTGTATCTCCATCTTCTCAACCAGCTTGAGAATCAGGCTGTCATCAATCGTAAGCAGGCTGTATAACAGGTGTTCTTCTTCGATCTCCTGATTGCCGTACTCGTAGGCGAGCTTTTCGCACCCTTCTACCGCCTGAATGGATTTCTGCGTAAATTTCGTTAAGTTCATAACATACACCTCCCTGCCTGTGCAGATGCATTGTGTCAATCTGTTCTATTTACACTATCACAATACAACTTATTGTTAGCACTGTCAAGAGGTGAGTGCTAATTATTTTATTAAAATTTTGCAAGCCCAGTATTTATGCGGGTTTGCGTGTCCTAGAATTTAAAACATCACCTGTTATATACCTCTACTACACCATTACTACACCATTTTTTTATTTTTTGGTGTAGTAACTCAGCCGCCAACTGCCAGTGCGTACCGCTCCACTTCCTCCCTAACATCCTCTCTGCCTGCGATATGGTTATATACATCCATCGTCACATCGCTGTGGGCGTGTCCCATGAGATACTGCAGCACCTTGATGTTCATGCCCTGTCTTTCCATGTTGGTGCAGGCAGTGTGTCGTAGGTTGTGGGCTGAGATTCTCGGAAGAAGTTCCGCTTTGCGGTGTTCTTTCTTTGCCCTGCCTGCTTCTTCCTTATTATATTTATCTACCACATTGTAAATCACGTTATTGACTGCGCTGGGCATCAACGGTCTTCCCGTTTTCGCCAGAAAGATAAAGTCTGAATATCCGTCTATCTCTTCTGTGCTGCGCCGTCCAAGCATAAAATTGATCTTTTTTTGTCCCAAGAAAGCTTTATACACACTTTCCGTAAACGGGATAGTCCGCACACCTGCCTTCGTTTTAGGTGTAGATACCCGAAATCCGTAGCCATCACCCCAATCCTTATAGATAAGCTGATGATCTATGGAAAGTTCCCTGTTCTCCATGTCTACATCCGTCCATGTCAGACCGATCAGTTCCCCGCATCTTAAGCCTGTCTCCAATAGAACCGTAAACATAGGATCATAAATATTGTAGACATTGCTTTCCTGCATAAACGAAACTAATTTCTTCTGCTGGTCTAATGTCAATATATCCTTCTCTTCCGGTGGTTTCCCATAGTCGCTGGACAATGCGTTTTTAGCCGGGTTTTTCCGTATAATATCATCATCTACTGCCATCTCCAAAGCCGGATTCAAGAGCGTATGTATCAGCTTGATCGTACAGTAAGAATATCCTGCGCGTGACATCTTCGCATAAAACGCCTTGATGTGTGATGGGAGAAGCTGCACTACCTTCAAATTCCCAATCTCATCTTTTACATGACCATTCCACATTTTTACATAATTACCTCTCGTGGAATCCGCTAATTCTTTCGTTGCCATATAATAGTCAAATAGGGAATTGACCGTCATTTTCTTGGCACTGCCATCTATTAGTATATTATCATCCAGATCCTTTGCAAGCTGCTTCTCCTTCGCCCTAAGTTCCGCCAAATCACCTGCATAAATCGTCTGGCGTTTGCCGCTCCTTATGTCCATATAGCGATACATATAGATTCCGTCATTGCGCTGTGATTCACCTGTATGAAGATTTCGACCTTTATTGTCTTTCCTTGCCATAAAGCCACTCCTTTCTTCTCTGCGCTCCTTTCTTTCCAATAGGAATGGTTCCGGCTTGCCTCATATAGATAGTATAGCACAGAACCATTCCAAATAACAGATGATATTATAATTTATTCACTTAAATCGCACAGATATTGCTTTACCTTATCGACAGAATATAGAACACGCCTGCCTATACAGATTCTGGCTTCCGCCTGCTCTCCTATCTTTCGGGCTGTTGCCCGTCCGCAGGAAAGCATGGCGGATAGTTTTTCAATATCAACCGTTATTGGTTCTTTTGATTCTCGAAATAATGTTTTGTTCATAGACTTTCCCTCCCTATTTAGTCAAGTCTTTTTTCCTTATTTTTCAAGGATTTTTAGTTATATATCTCAGATGAATGAGCCAAGATGATGGACATTTCTTTGTATCTGGTACGAAAATAGAGGTGTTGGGGTATACGAAATAGAACGTCTTCCGT
>ERZ779624.61-NODE-61-length-48059-cov-8.394655_pt1 | contig 48059 bp, 49 predicted proteins | sample MGYA00514190_ERZ779624 | MGnify/ENA primary metagenome ERZ779624 (study PRJEB29562, sample SAMEA4376706) | mouse gut metagenome | isolation source: Cecum | study: EMG produced TPA metagenomics assembly of the A DSS colitis mouse model was used to assess the microbial... | reverse complement strand
TCACCGGAGTTGTCGCCGGTGTTATCTCCGGTATTGTCACCGGAGTTGTCGCCGGTGTTATCTCCGGTATTGTCACCGGAGTTGTCGCCGGAGCCGTCGCCAGTATTGTCATCGGTGCTATCATCCGGCAGCTCAGTCACAGAACCATCACTATAATAATCAACGACGGTTACATCATCCCACACGACCGTATCCTCAGATGCGGCATCCTGCGCGTGCTTCACCAGCTCAATCAAAATTGTGTACTGGTCGTATACCTCATCTCCTGTTACGTCCCAGGTCTCGTCTTCCATTGCCCCATCAATGGCGGTAAAGGTCGTTTCAAGATTAATTGTAAACTGATTGTTCTTTCCGATGTCAAAGCCTGTTGTTCCATCGGCGGTAATTTCACCGCTGATATAGCCGTCAGCGCCTTTCGTCACAACCCACTTGATGTAATAATCCGTTACAATGCCGCTCTCCACGTCGACCTCATACGTCATAATCAGATTGCCGGCAGCCTGGGGTTTCTCGGATATGCCGTTGATCTCGATGAAGCTCTTATGTTCTCCGGGAGGCACGGGATCCTCCGGGTCAACAACGGGGGGCTGGGGTTCGTCCGGCTCATTGGGCGTTTCCGGCTTGTCGGGAATCTCCGGCTCGTCCGGTTCGTCCGGCTCCGGCTCGCTGGGGGTGCTGGGGGTATTGGGCGTGCTGGGCTCGGTGGGGGCGGCAGCGCCCGCCTCGGGCACCTTTTCCGCACCCGCGCCGGTGATCTCCATGGTCTCCTTCGCGCTCTCGTGGGCGGTGACCGCGCCCACAACAGCGGTTTCGGCGGCGTCCAGCTTAAAGCCGGCGGCCTTCTCCGTCAGCTCTACGCTCTCCACGGAGCCCTTTACCTCGGCCTTCACCTCGGCGGCGTCCACGGTCAGCGCGCCCAGCTTGGCGGCCGCCTCCACCAGCACGGAGGCCCCCTTGGCGGTCTCCGCCACCTTGAGCTTTTCGGCGTAGCCCTTCACCTCGGCGGCGGCGCCGGGGGCGGCCACGGTGACGGCGGACACCACGCCGGTCTCCGCCACGGTGACCACGGCGCCGGCGGCGTTCTCGGCCACCACAACGGCGGCGCTCTGGCCGGCCACTGCCGCCGCAGCGCCGGGAGCGGCCACGGTGACGGTGGTCACGGAGGCCTTCTCCTCCACCACGACCAGGGCCTTCTCGGCCAGCAGCAGGACGCTGCCCAGGCTGGCCTCGCCGGAGACGCTGACCTCCGCGCCGGAGGCGTCGGGTACCACGATGACGCCCACCGCCAGCTTCGCGCCGTCCACCGTCACCTTGATGCCGGGGGCGGCCACCACCACCATGACGTCGGTGTCCTCGGTGATGACGGTGTCCTCGGTGAGCACCAGGGCGTCCTCGGGGATGGCGGCGTCCTGGGGCAGGAGATCGTCCGCCGCCAGGGCGGTGGCGGACATGGAGAACATCATGCTCAGCGCCATCGCCGCGGGGAGGAGTCTTTTCAGCAGCTTCTTCATGTAAAAACGCTCCTTCATGTTAATTTTAGGGAAATTCGCAGAACCGCAGCGGGGAATCTGAGCGGTCGCACGCGGAGTCAGAAGCTGTACCAATAGATAAAAAGGTGCTTCAGGTTCACTCCTTTCTCAAAATTACCGCCGCCCGGCTGCGGCTGAGCAGCCGATGTTTGCTTCCCGGTCTGCCGGGAAATGCCAGATGGCCACGCTATGGGCGTATAGAGCTTCTTTGACTCAACTATAGCATAGATTTTTCCCGTCCGCAAGGCAGTTTCAGAGAAATTTTGCCGGATATGCGGCATGTTTTGCCTCTTTTGCCCCGTCCGGCGCGGGAGGGGGAAGGATTTTTATCTGGGAGGGCGCAGATCTCCCTTGACATACCTAGATATTCTATGTATACTATACCTAGAATATCTAGGTATGAGAGGAGGACCCGCCATGGCGAAGAAGGAGCCCGGCAGCGCCGCCATGCTGGTGCTGGCCCTGCTGAAGAGCCGGGAGATGTACGGCTACGAGATCATTGAGGAGCTGGCACGGCGGTCGAACAACGTCTTCCAGTACAAGGAGGGGACCCTGTATCCCCTGCTCCACACCCTGGAGAGGGAGCGGCTGGTCACCGCCAGGGAGGCGGCGGCCCCCAGCGGCCGGATGCGGCGCTACTACGCCATCACCCGGAGGGGCCTGAGGGAGCTGGAGGAGCGGCGGGCGGAGTGGAGCGCCTACTCCGCGGCGGTGACGGCCATTCTGGCCGGTGCTTGAGGAGGCGTGGTATGAGCACATACGAATGGCTGCGCCAGGCCACAGCAAAAATCCGCTTCTCTCCGGACCGGGAGGCGGTCCGGCGGGAGCTGGCGGGCCACCTGGAGGAGCGGGTGGAGGCGGAAAAGGCGAGGGGCCTGCCCCAGAGGGAGGCGGAGGCCGCCGCGGCGGCGGCCATGGGGGACCCGGACGTGCTGGCGGAGGAGCTGGGGCGCATCCACAGCCCCTGGTGGGGGTATCTCTGGCGGGCCAGCCGGGCGGCGCTGGCGCTGATTGCGCTGTGCACCGTCTGGGCGGCGGGACATGACCTGCTGGATTGTGTCAACGGCTGGTCCCGGCCGGAGCTGCCGGGGCGGGAGAGCGTCTACGCCGACGACTATGGGATCGAGAAGTCCGTTCTGGACAGGTGGCGGCCCAGGGGGGCCAAAAAGCTGGGCGGCTACCGCTTCACGGTCCCCATGGCCTGGGTGGAGCAGTGGGAGGCGGCGTATGAGGACGAGGAGGGGATGGAGGTGCGCGAGGCCTTCTGCGGGCTGACCGTCTGCCTGCGGGCGGACACCTGGCGGTTCTGGGAGCCCTGCTCGCCCAGCCAGTACATGATTCTGGACAACACCGCCGCCGACAGCCAGGGGAACCGGTACGTGTATGACGGCCAGAGGACGGACTGCCGGAGCTTCTTCTGCCGGACCTGGAGCCAGCCCTTTACCACCTGGTACATGGTGTACCTGTACCTGCCGGGGCCGGAGGAGCCGCCGGAGTGGGTGGACATCCCTGTGGGCTGCGGGGGCGATGCCATCCGCGTCGACCTGCGGGGGGAGGTGGTGTGGTGATGGCCCGGAAGCACCGCCTGCGGGCGCTGAGAAACGGGCTGCTGTGCGTGCTGCTGCTGGCGTTTCTCTGGCAGGTGAAGGGCTGTCCCCTGCCCACCGCCGAGATGGAGTTCCACCGCAGGGAGCGGCAGCATCTGGCGGATGAGTCGGAGATCGTGCTGCGCTGCGAGAGCGAGGCGGAGGGCTGGCTGGGGGAGCCGGCGATGCTGGTGGGGGTGGCGGCCCGCACAGTCCACACCGCCTCCCGCACCCACCGCTTCAACGTCTGGCCCAAGAATCCCGACGGGCCCACCCTGGTGGTGCTGCCCTCGGAGCTCGCGCTCAGGCCCGTCCTGGTGGTGGGGCTGGCGGCGGTGGAGCCCCCCGAACAGGCGGAGACCGCCCGCCTCACCCTGACCCTGCCCCTGGAGGCCGCCTACGGTGAGGAGGATGTGCGCCACGTCCTGACCGGGCGGCGGGAGGGGGAGGCCTTCCTCTTCCGTCTCCAGCCCCAATACGACGACGCGACCTCCCGGGGCCGGGCGGAGTTCGCGGAGGTGATGAGCCTGACCCACCGGACCGCCGGCGGTCTGCCCCCCTATGAGCTGGCGTTCTTTGACAGCGGCGGCGGGCATATCGCCTCCTATACAAACTGAGCCGTATGAAACGGGCCCGGACGCGCTCAAGCGCGTCCGGGCCCGTCTGTCTTATGATTCCTCCGGCTCCCCCTGCGCCTCCGGGCGGGCCCAGAGGTAGACCGCCTGAGCGGCGTTTTTGGGCACCACCTCCAGAAGCTCCTCCAGGGACGCCTCCCGGATGGCCCGGAGGCTCTTGAAGTGCTTGAGCAGGGCTGTCCGCCGGGCGGGGCCCACGCCGGGAATCTCGTCCAGGGTGGAGCCCCGCACGCTCCTGCCGTGGCTCTGGCGGTTGTAGGTGATGGCGAAGCGGTGGGTCTCCTCCTGAATGCGGCCGATGAGGGAGAACACCGCCTGATGGGCCTTGATGCCGATCTCCCGGCCCTCGGGGGTGATGAGGGCCCGGGTGCGGTGGCGGTCGTCCTTGACCATGCCGAAGAGGGGGATGGCCAGGCCGAAGCGCTCGGTGACCCGCCGGGCCACCCTGGCGTGCTGCTGGCCGCCGTCGATGAGCAGCACGTCCGGCAGGGGCATGAACTTTTTGTCCTGCTCCATGAAATGGGTCAGCCGGCGGGTAAGGACCTCCTCCATGGACCGGTAGTCGTCGGGGCGGCCCTCCAGCTCCTTGATGCGGAAGCGGCGGTACTGGTCCTTGGCGGGCCGGGAGCCGTGGAAAACCACCATGGAGGCCACGATGTCGTCCCCGCCGGTGTTGGAGATGTCGTAGGACTCCAGCCGTCCCGGCGGCTCCGGGAGGCCCAGCAGCTTTCCCAGCAGCTCCAGGGTGCGGTCGCTGCGCTCCTGGCTGGTGGTCTGGCGCTCGGCCTCCTCCCGGGCGTTGGCGGCGGCCAGGGAGAGCACCTGGGCCCGGTCCCCTCGCTGGGGCACCCGGAGGACGACCCGGTGCCCCGCCTTCTCCGTGAGCAGCTGCTCGAGGACCTCCTGATCCTCAATAGCGGCGGGGAGGAAGATCTCCCTGGGCAGGGCGGAGCGGGAGCCGTAGTACTGGAGGAGCAGGGCGGAGAGAATTTCTCCCTCGTCGTCCAGGCCGGAGGCGGCGAAGAGCTCTGCCTCCTTCCCGGTGAGCTGGCCCTCCTCGTAGTGGAGCACGGCGAAGCAGCTCTTGGCCTCCAGGTACAGACCCCATACGTCCGTGTCGGCGCAGACCCCGGCGATGACCTTCTGCCGCTTGCCCAGGACCTTGATGGCCTGGATGCGGTCCCGGAGGGCGGCGGCCTCCTCGAAGCGCAGGGCCTCGGCGGCGGCCTCCATCTCCTGTTCCAGCTGGGCGGTGACCAGGCGCACCTTGCCCTCCAGCAGCTGCACCGCCAGGTCCATGCGCCGGTCGTACTCCTCCCGGCTCATCTCCGCCCGGCAGAAGCCGTCGCACCGGCCCATGTGGTGGTTCAGGCAGGGGCGCTCCCTGCCGATGTCCCGGGGGAAGATTTTGTGGCAGGTGGGCAGGTGGAGGGCGGCGCGGATGGCGTCCAGGGCGGAGCGGGTCTCCAAACGGCCGCCGTAGGGGCCGAAGTAGCGGGCCCCGTCGTCGGCCACCCGGCTGACCAGGGAGAAGCGGCGGTAGGCCTCCCGGCTCAGGCGGACGAAGGGGTAGCCCTTGTCGTCCTTGAGCAGGATGTTGTAGCGGGGCATGTACTGCTTGATGAGGGCGTTCTCCAGCACCAGGGCCTCGAACTCGCTGCCCACGATGATGGTGTCGAAGGTGTCCACCAGGCTGACCATGGTCTGGGTCTTGAGGTTGTGGCCCCGGCCGGCCTGGAAGTACTGGCTGACCCGGTTTTTCAGTTTTTTGGCCTTGCCCACGTAGATGACGGCGCCGTCCTTGTCGTGCATCAGGTACACGCCCGGCGCCAGGGGCAGGGAATTGGCTTTTTCCAGCAGCTGGTCCTTGGTCATGACGGTTCCTCCCGATCTCCTGATAAAGAAAAAGACTGCTTCGTCACCGAAACAGTCTTTCATCCGTCGTGCGTTTACTCGCCGAACTCTCCGGAGCGGACCAGGTCGGCCAGGGCCTCCACGGCCTCCTTCTCGTCAGAGCCGTCGGCAATCAGGGTGATGGTGGTGCCCTTGACAATGCCCAGGGACAGAACACCCAGCAGACTCTTGGCGTTGACCCGGCGTTCATCCTTTTCTACCCAAATGCCGCTCTTGAACTCGTTGGCCTTACGGATGAAATAGGTGGCGGGCCGTGCGTGCAGACCCACTTCGTTGTTGATGGTGACTTCCTGAGTATACATAGACCTATATCTCCTCTTCAATCAATCTGCGTATGGGCGCTCGTGGCGGGGGGATGTAAACTACATGTTAGCAAATTTCTGTTTTTCCGTCAATAGCACATTCTACAAAATTAACCGGTCAATCCGTCTCTCTCCACGCCATTTTGTGGGAAAGTAGACGAATGGCGGAGGGTAACTCCGGGATATTGACACAAATTTCACAGAATGGCGGAGCCCCCGCAACACTGAAGTATATGCGCCGGCGGGCCGTCTGTTTCCCGGAGGGGGACATTCTTCAACAAAACCGGGGGGAATTTGGAAAAATAGGGCTGGTCAAATAGAGAAAACCGGCGTATAATGGGGCCGTACACAGGCGGCCGTGAGGGCCCCATACCTCCAACGGGCCGCGCCCGGGAAACGCCGCCTGGCAAATGTACCAAAAAGCAACAGGAGGAAGCATACCCATGAGAAAACTGCACAAGCCGGCGGCGCTGCTGCTGGCGCTGGTCGTGGCCCTGGGCCTGACCGTGACCGCCCTGGCGGCGGAGGAGACCGGCTATACGGATGTGGCCGGAACCTGGGCCGAGGAGTACGTGAACCGGGTCGCGGACCTCATCGACGGCCGGACCGAGACCGCCTTCGCCCCCAACGAGAACATCACCCGCGCCGAGCTGGTGACGGCCCTGTACCGCCTGGCCGGCTCCCCGGCGCTCCCCGCCGGCGGCCGGAACCCCTTCGCCGACGTGGCGGAGGACGCCCCCTGCCGGGACGCGGTGATCTGGGCCAGCGGCAAGGGTATTGTCAGCGGCCGGAGCGCCGATACCTTTGACCCCGACGGCAGCGCCGCCCGCCAGGAGATCGCCAAGATCCTCAATCTCTACGCCGCCCAGGCCGTGGGCCGGGAGACCCTGACAAACCGCGTGGACGTGATGAGCGCCTACCCCGACGCCGGCGAGGTATCCGCCTGGGCCGGGGCGTGCATGAACTGGGCTGTGGCCAGCGGCTTCATCACCGGCAGCGCCGGGAAGCTGGACCCCAAGGGCACCGCCACCCGGGCCCAGATCGCCGCCATCCTCTGCCGCTATATGGACGACGCCTCCACCGGCGTGGCCTATACGGACAACCCCCGCAACCAGGACGGCATCGGCGAGAACGAGCTGCTGGTGGTCAGCTTCGGCACCAGCTTCAACGACAACCGGGCGGTCACTGTCGGAGCCGTTGAGGAGGCCATGGAGAAGGCCTTCCCGGACTACGCTGTGCGCCGGGGCTTTACCTCCAACATCATTATTGAGCACGTCTACCGCCGGGACGGCGTGGCCATCGACGACGTGGAGCAGGCCCTGGACCGGGCCAAGGCCAACGGCGTGAAGAACCTGCTGGTCCAGCCCACCCATCTGATGAACGGCTACGAGTACGGCGATCTGGTGGAGGAGCTGAAGAGCCGGGAGAGCGATTTTGAGAGCGTGAGGATCGGCGCGCCCCTGCTGACCACCGACGGCGACTTCGCCAAGGTGGCCGAGGCCATGGTGAAGGCCGTGGACGCCTCCGACGGCAAGACCGCCGTGTGCTACATGGGCCACGGCAGCGCCGCCGACGCCAACAGCATTTATGCCAGGATGCAGAAGGTCCTCACTGACGCGGGCCATGCCAACTATTTTGTGGGCACCGTAGAGGCCGCTCCCACCGCCGAGGACCTGGTCAAGCTGGTGAAGGAGGGGGGCTATGAGAAGGTTGTCCTCCGGCCCATGATGATCGTGGCCGGCGACCACGCCAACAACGACATGGCCGGCGGCGAGGCCGACTCCTGGAAGTCCGTCTTCACCGCCGCCGGGTTCCAGGTGGAATGCCAGCTCAACGGCCTAGGGGAGCTGGAGGAGATCCGGCAGCTGCTGGCGGCCCACGCCGGGGAGGCCAAGCCCCTGGGCGAGACGGGCATCGCCGTGCAGCCCAACCCGGAGAGCGCCAAGCCCGCCGGGGGGGATAAGGCCGAAGCCCCGAGCGCCGCCGGTGCCCTGGCGGACGGCGTCTACGCTGTCACCGTGGACTGCAAGGAGTCCATGTTCAAAATCGACAGCTGTACGCTGACGGTGAAGGACGGCAGGATGACCGCCGCGCTGACCCTGGGCAGCGCCAGCTTCGACAGGATGATGGCCGGAACCGCCGCCCAGGCCAATGTGGACGCCTCCGCCGCCGTAGAGGGCGCGGAGAGCGGCGGCAAGGTCACCTTCATCTTGGAGGTGGAGGCCCTGGACCAGGAGCTCAGCTTCGCGGCCCACAGCGTGAAGAAGGACGCCTGGTATGACCGCCATCTGACTTTCCGGTCCGAAACCGCCGCCGCCCAGTAAGGCGGGGGCTGAGAGAGCGTTTCCCGCACAGCGGTATAGAGCCGGCGCGCCGGGGAGGGTCCGCCCTCCCCGGCCCTATTTTACCCGGTTCTCATGGGAAAAATCCGGCAAACCCCCGCGAAAATTGTAGTTGCATTCCCGTGGAGGCCGTGCTATACTGGCCCTAACCAAAAAGTACATAGTGCGAAGCAGCCGGTGCCGCCTGCCCCATGGGGCGGGGCGGATAATAGGGAAACAGGTGCGAGGCCTGTGCGATTCCGTCACTGTATGCAGCGAGCGCGCCCTCCACGCCGTGAGACGGCAGCCACTGGGGAGACCCGGGAAGGCGGGGGCCCGTGACGACCTGCGAGCCAGGAGACCTGCCGGAGGTGTCGGGCGGCCACAGGCCGCACGGCATCAGAGCGTGCATGACCGCTCGGCGCGGTCGCTGCACGATCCATCTGCTCAGGTACGCGGGGGTCCATGGCGCACCCCCAAAGTCACGGAGTCTTGATTTTGTACCATCCGCCCCGCCTGGGGTGAAATGTGTTGCGGTCATTCTTCGATGGCCGCGATTTTTGTTTGTAAGGAGGACTTTTTTATGCGCAGAACACAATGGTTTGCTTTATTGGCCGCGCTGGCCCTGGCGGCGTCCCTGCTGGCGGGATGCGCCGGCCAGAACAGCCCGGGCCCCTCGCCGGATCCCGCGCCCGCCGCCGGTTCCGGTGAGAAGGATCCTTCCGCCGGAGACCCCGGCCTCCGGTCCCCTGAGCCCAGCCAGCTCCCCGCTCCCGCCCCTTCGGAGGGACAGGAGGCGCCCTCCGAAGACGCGGAAATCCCGCCGGAGCAGCCCGCGTCCGACCCGCCGGAGCCCCCGGAGGAGATCCAGGCCTCCCCCGCGGAGCCGGACCCCGCCCCTGAGCCCGCGCCGGACCCCGCGCCCGAACCGGAACCCGAGGGTGAGAGCGTCATGGCGGGCGATACATACACAATTGCCGTTACGCTGGAGGGCGGCTCGGGCCGGGCCAGCGTGGAATCCCCTGCGAAGCTGCGCTATAGCGAGACCGGAGTGTGCTGGGCCACCATCGTCTGGAGCAGCCCCAACTTCGACTATATGAAGGTGGACGGCCAGCGCTACGATCCCATCAATACGGAGGGCAACTCCACCTTCGAAATCCCTGTCTCCGCCTTTGATACGCCCCTGGAGGTGATTGCCGATACCGTAGCCATGAGCGAGCCCCACGAGGTGGCGTATACGATGACCTTCGTCTACGCGTCCATGGAGGACGCATGAGAGAGGAGACCGTGATGACATACCGGAAATTCTTCCGGGCCCTCCTGCTGGCGGCGCTGCTGCTGTGCGCTTGCGGACAGCAGCAGCCCTCCCAGGCCAGCGATCCGTCCTCCCAGGCCCCCTCCCGGAGCGGGCTGTCCTGGGACGATCTCGCCTGGAGCGGCTGCCTGCAGCTGGACTACGCCCAGATGTTCGCCGTGGACTACGGCCCGGAGAACTTCAAACGGATCACCATCGATCAGGACACCTACCTTGTGGTTCCGGAGGGAGCGGAGGTCCCGGCGGATGTCCCCGACGGCGTGACGGTCCTGTGCCAGCCCGTCCAAAACATCTACTTACAGGCCACCGCCGCCATGGACTGCTTCCGGCAGCTGGACGCCATGGACGCCGTCACCCTCTCCGGCACCCAGGCGGAGGGCTGGTATATCCCGGAGGCCCGCGCCGCCATGGAGGCGGGGCGCATGGTCTACGCCGGGAAGTACAGCGCCCCGGATTATGAGCTGATCAAGACGAGCGGCTGCGGCCTGGCCCTGGAGTCCACCATGATTTATCACAATCCGGAGGTCAAAGAGCAGCTGGAGCGGCTGGGCATCCCGGTGCTGGTGGAGCGCTCCAGCTACGAGAGCCACCCCCTGGGCCGCATGGAGTGGGTGAAGCTCTACGGCGCTCTTTTGAACCGGGAGCTGGAGGCGGAGACCTACTTCCGGCAGCAGCTGGAGCAGCTTGCCCCCATACTGGAGCAGGAGAACACCGGGAAGACGGTGGCCTTCTTCTACATCACCTCCAACGGCGCGGTGAGCGTGCGGAAGAGCGGGGACTACATCGCCAAGGCCATCGATCTGGCCGGGGGCGTATACGCCCTGCGCGGCCTGACGGACGAGGAGAACGCCCTGTCCACCATGAACATCCAGATGGAGACCTTCTACCAGGAGGCCAGGGAGGCGGACGTGCTCATCTACAACAGCGCCATCGACGCCAATCTGGAGACCATCGAGCAGCTGGTGGCCAAGGCCGCCCCCCTGGCGGACTTCAAGGCGGTGCAGAGCGGGGACGTGTGGTGCACCGGCAAGAGCATGTTCCAGGAATCCCAGTCCGTGGGGAGCCTCATTCTGGACATCCACGCTATCCTGAGCGGGGAGGATGAGGGCGGGCTGGTCCACCTCCACCGTCTGGCATGAGGGGAGAGGCCGCTATGAAAAACACCGGGCGGTACGCCCTCTGCTTCCTTCTGCTGGCCGGGCTGGTGCTGGCCCTGCTGGTGTGGAACGTCAGCGCCGGCAGCGTGGACTTCGCGCCGGGGGAGATCCTGGCCGCCCTGCTGGCCGGGCCGGATACCGGCATCATCTGGGGCATCCGGCTGCCCCGCGTGCTGGCCGCGGCCATCCTGGGCGGGGCGCTGAGCGTGTCCGGCTTCCTGCTCCAGACCTTTTTCGCCAACCCCATCGCCGGGCCCTTCGTGCTGGGCATCTCCTCGGGGGCCAAGCTGACGGTGTCTCTGGTGATGGTGTTCCTGCTCAGCCGGGGGGTAGTGGTCGGGTCCATGGCCCTGATCGCCGCAGCCTTCGCCGGCTCCATGATCTCCATGGGGTTCATTCTCCTGCTCTCCCGCCGGGTGAAGCAGATGAGCATGCTGGTGGTCAGCGGCGTTATGATCGGCTATATCTGCTCCGCCGTCACCGACTTCGTGGTGACTTTCGCCGACGACTCCAACATCGTCAACCTCCACAACTGGTCCCTGGGCAGCTTCTCCGGCACCAGCTGGGAGAGCGTGGGGCTGATGGCCCTGGTGGTGGGGGCGGCCCTGCTCCTCACCTTCCTGCTGTCCAAGCCCATCGGGGCCTACCAGATGGGGGAGGTCTACGCCCGGAACATGGGGGTGAACATCCGGCGGTTTCGGGTGGAGCTGATTTTGCTCTCCAGCGTCCTCTCCGCCTGCGTCACAGCCTTCGCCGGGCCCATCTCCTTTGTGGGCATCGCCGCCCCCCACCTCATCAAGGCCCTGTTCCGCACGGCGAAGCCCCTGGTGGTGATCCCCGCCTGCTTTCTGGGAGGCGCGGCCTTCTGTCTGGGCTGTGACCTGATCGCCCGTACTGCCTTCGCCCCCAGGGACATGTCCATCAGCTCCGTCACCGCCGTGTTCGGCGCGCCCGTTGTGCTCTACCTCATGGCCTCCCGGCGGAGCGGGAGAGGGGGGAGGGACCAATGAGCGATGTGCGCCTGCGCACGGAGGACCTCTCCGTGGGCTACAACGGCAGGGAGCTGATCCGGGGCATCGCCCTGTCCCTGCGTCCGGGGGAGATTATGACCCTCATCGGCCCCAACGGCGCGGGAAAATCCACCATTCTGAAGAGCGTTATCCGGCAGCTGGCGCTGGTACGGGGCACGGTCTGCCTGGACGGCCGGGACATGGCGGGGCTCAGGGAGGGGGACGTGGCCCGGCGCATGAGCGTGGTGATGACCAGCCACATCAGCCCGGAGCTGATGACCTGCTTCGACGTGGCGGCCACCGGCCGCTACCCCTATACCGGGCGGCTGGGCATTCTGACCAGGGAGGACCGGGAGAAGGTGGCGCAGTGTCTGGAGCTGGTCCACGCCGCCGAGCTGGCGGACCAGGACTTCTCCCGCATCAGCGACGGCCAGCGCCAGCGGGTGCTTCTGGCCAGGGCCCTGTGCCAGGAGCCGGAGGTGCTGGTGCTGGACGAGCCCACCAGCTTTCTGGACATCCGGCACAAGCTGGAGCTGCTGGCCATTCTCAAGGACATGGTGCGCCGGCGGCGGCTGGCGGTGCTTATGAGCCTCCACGAGCTGGACCTGGCCCAGAAGATCAGCGACCAGGTGGTCTGCGTCCACGGGGACAAAATCGAGCGCCAGGGGCCCCCGGAGGAGATCTTCACCCCGGACTACATGCGCCAGCTCTACGGCGGAGCGCGGGGCAGCTACAACGCTCTGTTCGGCTCCCTGGAGCTGGAGGCCGTGGCGGGCGCGCCGGAGGTGTTCGTCATCGGCGGCGGCGGGGCGGGCATTCCGGTCTACCGCCGGCTGCAGCGGCAGGGGATCCCCTTTGCCGCCGGGGTTTTGCAGGAGAACGACCTGGATTTCCCGGTAGCGTCGGCCCTGGCGGCGGAGGTGGTGGCGGAGAAGCGCTTCCAGCCCATCGGGGAGGCATCCCTCCGGCGGGCGGCGGCGGTGATGGCGGACTGCCGGCGGGTGCTGTGCCCGCTGACGGAGTTCGGGCCCTTCAACGAGGGAAACCGGCAGCTGCTCCGGCTGGCCGGGGAGGCCGGGACTCTGGAGGAGTGGCCGGCGGGGGAAAATTTCAAAAATCCCGCCGGTATCTCTTGAAATCTCCGGCGGAATGTGGTATGATACTGAACCTGTAGAGTGGAATTACGCGCTTATGCGCTTCCATGATGTTCTGGGAGGTATGTGACTATGACCCTGTTTGTGACGATTCTGCAGCTGCTGTGCGGCCTGGCGGTGATTCTGGCCGTGTTGTTCCAGTCCGGCAAGAGCGCCGGCCTGAGCGGCACCATCGGCGGCGTGGCCGACACCTTCATGGCCAAGGGCAAGGCGAAGACCTTCGACGCCAAGCTGGCCAAGGCCACCAAGTGGATCGGCGCCGTGTTTATCGTGCTGACCCTGGTGCTGAACGTGCTGCACTGATCGCTGAGAAGGATCCGAGGAGAGGCGCCCGCAGGAGCGGACGCCTCTCCTTGTGTTCTCCCCTGGAATTTCCGCCCTTTCTTTTTGGGCCGTTGTATGCTATAATCTTGCCAGATTCTACAGACAGGGAAAGGCGGAACCGCTATGGTCACCGGCGAACTGAAACGCAAAATTGACGCGCTCTGGGAGACCTTCTGGACCGGCGGGCTGACCAACCCGCTGACGGTCATCGAGCAGATCACCTACCTCATGTTCATTCACGATCTGGACAGCCTGGACGACACCAAGGCCAAGGAGGCGGTGATGCTGGATGTTCCCTATACCAGCATCTTCGGTGCGGACCGGCGGCAATATAAGTGGTCCGTGTTCCGGGATCTGCCTGCGGCGGAGATGTTCGACACCGTCCAGAAGGGGGTGTTCCCCTTCCTGAAGACTCTGGGCTCCAGCCCGGAGGGGGCCTACTCGAAGTACATGGACGACGCCATCTTTATGATCCCCACCCCCCAGAAGCTCAGCCAGATTGTGGACCAGATGGACGCCCTCTACGCCTCCGGCCTGGCGGCGCCGGACATCCGGGGGGATGTGTACGAGTATCTGCTCTCCAAGCTCTCCACAGCCGGAACCAACGGCCAGTTCCGCACGCCCCGGCACATTATCCGCATGATGGTGGAGCTCCTGGCCCCCGGTCCGGATGAGATCGTCTGCGACCCCGCCTGCGGCACCAGCGGCTTTCTGGTGGCGGTGGGGGAGTACCTGAAAGAGAAGTACCGGGAGGAGATTTTCTACGATCCCGCCCGGCTGGCCCACTACAACACCAGCATGTTCACCGGCTACGACATGGACCGGACCATGCTGCGCATCGGGGCTATGAACATGATGACCCACGGGGTGGAGGACCCCTCCATCCAGTACAGGGACAGCCTCAGCGACCAAAATGAGGACGCGGACAAATACACCTTATTGCTATTATTGACCAGATTTGTAAAGCTAAGTGGCCAATCCAGTAAAGTCTTGATATACTAAAAGTATTAAAAACGGCGCTGATGCAGGAGTATTTTGAGGGGAAATTTCTGATGGATGAAGAGAAAAACAAAATTGTTGATGATGTTGCTGATATGTACCAATCACATCCACGACTAGTACCAAAGCGACGAGACAGAATATGTAATGATATTCAAGGATACGAGGATACGAGAAAATAAGCATTGCGTCTGAAATTTTTGATTTATATCGGCGCAGTTTAGTTTTCTCGGAGAGTGTGATCCTTGATACAAGTGGGTTTACACCATCACTTTTGAAACTTGCTGGAAATGGCGCGTTGTTGCATAATTTGATGGAATTGTCAGCAATGTAATTTGACAAAATAGCACAAGAAATTGTTTATTTTTTGTCAGATAATGGTTGACAAGGGCTGCTTTTGAGGTGACCTCCATGTCCAACTTCACCCCCTACCAAACCACCCAATTTGCATCCTTCGCCCCCGCCGCTCTGGCGGCGGAGCGGCTCTACGCCATCGATCCCGCCGTCTGCGCTCTGGGCTGCCGACGGGCGGAGGAGCCGACGGCCCTCCGGCGGGAGCTGGCGGAGGGCATGGCGGCCCAGATCGCCGGGCTGAACCGGAGGGGCTTCGCTGTGCGCCTGCACCTGCGGGAGGTGGAGCGGTTCTCCAGTGCGGAGGCCTATGAGCGGCTGACATACGAGAACGTACTGCAGCTGGAGGAGCTGGCCGCGCTGCTGCCTCCCGCTGCGGAGGACGCGGCGGCGGTGCAGTTTGATACGCTGCTGTACGGCATGGAGCTGGCGCTGCTGGCGGGGCGGAGCTATGCCGGGGCCCGGCGGGATCTCCTGCGGAAGGCCCGGGCCATAGCGGCGGTGGCCCACATCCCGGCCATCGAGAGGAAGCGGGCATTTCTCGACCGTCTGCTCCGCACGGACTATGTAGAGACTGCCGGCATTGGTCGGCTGGAGGAGATCCGCAGGGAGCTGCGGGATCTCATCAAGTACATCCCCCCGCAGGAGCGGGCCGTCTACACCGTCGACCTGACGGATGAGGTGGTGTCCTCCCAGTGGCGGGGCGCGGAGCTGGAGAGCGACGATCTGGCGGACTACAGGGAGCGGGTCAACTACTATATCCGCCAGCACCGGAACGAGGAGGTCATCCGCAAGCTCCACGCGAACGCCGGGGCGCGGTAGCCGGCGGTCCGCCCAGCCGTTCGTCACAATAGCCCAAGGGGGCGGTCATCCATTGATGGATGACCGCCCCCTCGTTCGGAGGCTGCGCCGCCTACCAGCGCAGCGCGCACTTGCCGGAAGCGCCCCGGAATTCCCAGCGTAAATAGTACCTGTTTTCTGTATCCAAATTGATTCTGCCCGCAGGGGTCTGCCGGTTCAGCCGCAGTAACAGTTCCTTTTTTGCACCTAAAAGGGTGACCTCTGCATCCCCCTCTGACAGCTGCGCATCGAGGGTAAATTCATATGTTCCGCTTTCAGAAAACCTTCCCATATGCCTGACCCATCCGGTACAGGAGCCCAGGGTCACGCTGTCCGCGTCCCGGCCGGGGCGGAACACAAATATCATGGCGGCGATACTTTTAGTGACGGCAATACTTCGAAGAAATTGCCATATATTCATATCCCATCCCCCAATCACACAGGCAAATTCAAATTTTCTGAGCCGATTATAGAACAGGAATCTGATCCGGTCAAGGGGCCGGGGCGCGCGCCCGTCTCACAAAAAAGAGCGATCAAATGGGATAGATTATGACGCCTGGGGAAACGTCAGCCGGATCTCCAGCGTATTGCCGCTGATCCGCGCGGACACCCGCCCGCCCATCCGCTCCATCAGCTCCCGCACAATGGAGAGCCCCAGGCCGGCCCCGCCCTTTGCCCGGGCGGGGCTGCTCTGGTAAAAGCGGTCAAACAGACGCTCCGGGTCCGGCCTGGAGCCGGGGAGCAGCTCGTTGGAAAAGCGGATCTCCCCCTCCCCGCCGAAGATCGCCAGCCCCCCGCCGCCGTGGCGCAGGGCGTTGGCGATCAGGTTCCGGTACACCCGGCCCAGGGCCTCCGGGTTGGCCCGGACCGCCATATCCTCCCGGTCAAAGCGCAGCTCCGGCTCCACCCCAGCCGCCTCCAGCTGGGGGTAAAACTCCGCCAGCGCCTCCCACAGGGGCGGCAGGGCCGCCATAGGCCCGCACTCCAGCGGCAGGGAGGCGTCCTGCATGCGGGTGTAGAGGAACAGCTCCTCTAAAAGCGCCTCCAGCTCCTCCAGTCGTTTTTTCACGATGCCCAGATATTCTGCCTGCCGCTCCGGATCCTCCTCCAAAAGCTGCAAATAGCCCATAGCCCCGGCCAGCGGGGTACGGATGTCGTGGGAGATGCAGGCCATGGTGTATTTCAGCTCCTGTTCCCGCTTGGACGTTTCCAAACGAAGCTGCCGCCCCTCCTCCAGCCGCCTGTTCACCGCCTGGCACAGCCGCCGGGGCGCGATACCGGACATTCGCACCGTCAGGCGCAGATTGCTCTCCGCGGTCGTTTCCTCCAACATCCGAGCCATCTCCAGCATCTGGCTGCGGCAGGCCAGCAGGCGGAGCAGGGCGAGGCCCAGCGCGGCAAGGGCCAGAAGCAGCAGCGGCAGCATCATCATTCCTCCTTATACGGCGCCCCGGCGGCGTCTCTCAAGAAAACCCATCAAATGTCCCGTCTCTCCAGAGCTGCCAGGCTCCCCAGGCTGTAAACGGCGGCCCAGCCGATGGAACAGCCCAGAATCATTGTGATCTGCCCCGCGTCCGGCATGGGCACGCACTGGCTGCTGACGACGGCGCTGAGCAGATACTGCCACAGGTCCGGCCAGTGCAGCGCGCGACAGGCCAGCGCCAGCAGCTGGGTGGTCAGCCCGCCCCCGGCCAGCACGGTCAAAACGAGGCCCGGCACGGAGCTCCTGGTCAGCGCCGCCAGCGACAGCCCCATCAGGCTGAAGGCCCAATAGAGCAGCCAGCTCCAGAGGGCGTACTCCAAAATACGGACCATGGGGCTGGCCGGCGGATGCAGGCCGAACAGGAGGGGGGCGGTCAGCGAAACCAGGATCCCCAGAGCCGTGAGCACCCCGCTGTAAACGCCCGCCAGCAGAATTTTGGACAGGACGTATTCCCAGCGGCGGGGGCGGACAAAGCAGATGTTTTTGATGTAGCCGCTGGAAAAATCCCCGTGGACAAACAGGGTCATGCCCAGCCCCGCCATGACCAGCAGGGAGCCGCCGCCGATGCACTCGGCGATGAATTCCAGCTGGGTCATGCTGCGGATTCCCTCCGCCATCTGGCGGTCGTACTCGTCGATCTCCGCCCCCTGGGACTGTATCGCGTCCAGGGTGTCCGGGCTGGATATGGCGGCCGCCAGCAGAACCACCGCCAGGAGCAGCGCCGCCGTCACGCCCAAAATAATATAAAAGCTCCTGGTCCTGAACAGCCGCCGCAGATCCATGCGCAGCATATTAAACATGATCGCTTCCTCCCATCCGCTCCAGAAAATAGCCCTCCAAATCCTGCCGGTGCAGGCCCATCTCCTCCACCGCGATGCCCGTCTGGGTGAGAATCTGCCCCACCGCCCTGGGATCCGCCGCTTCATAGATGCGGATCTCTCCCTCCGGCCGCATTTCCCAGCGGGTGAGATGGAGCGCCCGCTCCAGCAGGGCCGCCGCCTTCTGCGGCTGCTCCGCGCGCAGGTGCAGGTAGTCGGTGCACTTCTGCGCCAGCTCCCCGGCGGTGATCTGCTCCACCATCCGGCCCTGCTGGATGATGCCGTACCGGGTGGCGATCTTGCTCAGCTCACCCAGAATGTGGGAGCTGACCAGGATGGTCAGGCCCCGCTCCCGGTTCAGCCGCAGCAGGAGCTCCCGCATTTCCCGGATGCCCTCCGGGTCCAGGCCGTTGATGGGTTCGTCCAGCAGCAGCAGGTCCGGCCCGCCCAGCAGGGCCAGCCCCACCCCCAGCCGCTGCTTCATCCCCATGGAGTAGTGGCGCACCGGCTTTTTCTCCCCGGGCGCCAGGCCCACCGTCTCCAGGATCTCCTTCACCTGCCGCTCCGGGCTGTCCAGCCCCAGCAGCGCGGCGTACAGGCGCAGATTCTCCCGGCCGCTCAGGTCGGGGTAGAGCCCCGGCTGCTCGATGAGCGCGCCCACCCGACGGCGGGCCACCGAGTCCCGGACCGGCTTGCCGAAGATCAGCGCTTCCCCCAGGGTGGGCCGGGCCAGCCCGCAGAGGAGTTTTAATGCAGTGGATTTGCCCGCGCCGTTCTGGCCGATGAAGCCGTAGATGTCCCCCTGCTCCACCCGCAGGTCCAGATGGTCTACCGCCCATTTGTCCCTGTAGCGCTTGGACAGGCCCGTTGTCTGTATGACTGACATAGAAAAGCCTCCTTTGTTGTTTGCGGGCTCAGTCTAACAGGCAAGTGCCCAAACATCGCAAAGAAAAGGTAAAGAAAGTGCAAAGTTTACTCGGCCAGTTTGAACCCGATGCCCCACACCGTCTGGATATAGCCGTCCGTGCCGCTGGGCCGCAGCTTGGCGCGGATATTGCTGATGTGGACGGTGATGGTCTTGTCCTCCACGGCGTATGCCTCCCGCCAGACCGCCTCGTAGATCTGCTGCTTGGTAAAGACCCGCTTGGGCCGGCCTGCCAGCAGCTCCACAATCTTAAACTCGTGGGCGGTGAGGCCCACCGGCTGGCCGGCGGCGGTCAGCGTCATCTCCTCCGTGTTCAGCACCCAGTCCCGGTAGCGCAGCAGCCCTCCCGCGGGCGCGGCGCTGGCATGGCGGAGCTGCACCAGTATCCGGGCCCACAGCTCCTCCAGCTGGTAGGGCTTGGTCAGGTAGTCGTCCGCCCCCAGGCCCAGCAGCTCCACCTTGTCGGAGAGGGCCGTCCTGGCGGAGAGCACGATGACCGGGGTCCGGTCGGCCCGGCGTATCTCCGCGATCAGCTCGCCGCCGGACAGCCCCGGGAGCATCAGGTCCACCAGCAGCAGATCCATGCCGCCCCCCTGCCAGAGCAGCCGGCCCTCGGTGCCGGAGAAGGCCTGGACGCACTCGCAGCCCTGCCGGCGCAGGTACTGAGCGGTGGAGTTGTTGATGTCGGTATCGTCTTCAATGATCAGAATGCGGGGCATAGGACAGCCTCCTTGGTCAGCAGTCTGGGGAATCCAGCTGTAAAATGATAGGGCTCCCGGCCGGCAAAAAGCGCCGCGCCGCAGGCCGGGATCACAGCTTGCGGCGCGGCGTTGGCTATTGTCTGCCTCCGTAGAACCTTGTCCCCACGCGCTCTCCCTCCGCGATCCGGTACAGATCCTCCGGCCTGGTTCCGTTGGTGATGATCATGTCGCAGCCGGCCTCCATGCACATCCCGGCGGCACGGAGCTTGGTGACCATGCCGCCGGTGCCCAAATCCGAGCCGGCGTCGCCGGCCAGGGCCAGCAGCTCGGGGGTGAGGGCGCGGACCTCGGGGATGAGGGCCGCCTGGGGGTCCCGCCGGGGGTCGGCGGTGTAGAGGCCCTCGATGTCGCTCATCAGGACCAGCAGGTCCGCCCGGGCGTTCACCGCCGCAATGGCACCCAGGGTGTCATTGTCGCCCACGGCGATCTCGGCGGTGGCCACGGTGTCGTTCTCGTTGATGACCGGCAGCACCCCCAGCTCCAGCAGCCGGAAGAGGGTGTTCTGGAAGTTCATGCGCCGGTGCTGGTCCTCCACGTCCGCGCCGGTGAGCAGCACCTGGGCCACGGTGTGGTGGTACTCGGAGAACAGCTTGTCGTAGATGTACATCAGCTCGCACTGGCCCACGGCGGCCAGGGCCTGCTTGGTGGGGATGTCAGAGGGCTTGCGGGTCATGTTCAGCTTCCCCACGCCCATGGCGATGGCCCCCGAGGAGACCAGGATCAGCTCGTGGCCCGCGTTTTTCAGGTCGCTCATCACCTTGCACAGCAGCTCCACCCGCCGGATGTTCAGCTTCCCCGTGGCGTGGGTCAGGGTGGAGGTGCCCAGCTTGACGACAATTCTCATGGTGCTTGCTCCTCTCGCGTTTCATTACCGCCAGTATAGCACAGGCGGGGAGCAAGGGCAATCGACAATCCGAAGATTTTATGGTATACTGACGGCACATTTTCCGTTCTTTTGCGTCAGAGAGTACCAGAGAGGAGGAGGATTTCCATGGAGGACGTCCAGATCATCGATCTGTACTGGCGGCGGGACGAGGAGGCCATCCGGGCCACAGACGCCAAATACGGCTCCTTCTGCCACCGCCTGGCCATGAACATTCTGCACAGCTTCCAGGACAGCGAGGAGTGTGTCAGCGACACCTATGGCCGCTGCTGGGACACCATGCCGCCCCGGCGGCCGGGGAGCCTGCGGGCCTATCTGGGGACCATCATCCGCAACCTGTCCATCAGCCGCTACCGGGCCGCCCGGGCCCAGAAGCGGTTCGGCGGGGCGGAGGTGCTGCTCAGTGAGCTCCAGGACTGCGTCCCCGCGCCGGAGAACGTCCAGCGCACGGTGGAGGCCGCGGAGCTGGGCGGGCTCATCAGCGGCTGGCTGGAGGGGCTGGACCGGGAGGATCGGGCCCTGTTTCTCCGCCGGTACTGGAACGGGGACCCGGTAAAGGACCTGGCCGGGGAGCTGGGGGTGCGGCCCAACGCCCTGACCAAGCGGCTGCTGCGCCTGCGGGAGGGGCTGCGGGTCCACCTGGAGCGGGAGGGGGTGGCGGTGTGAGGGAGAAGGCGGAGATTTTCTTTGACGCCGTCACCTGCGTCCGAGAGGCGCTGGTGGAGGAGGCCCAGCGCCATGTCTTCCGGCGGCGGAGCCGCCGGCCGCAGTATCTGGCGCTGGCGGCCTGTGCGGCGCTGGCGGTCTGCCTGGGGCTGTTCAGCCTGCTGCCGGCGGGCGGAGGAGGGAACAAGGCCGCCGGCGGCAGCGGCGTGGACGGCAGCAATGCCGCTCCGCCTCCTGCGGCGGCGGACGAGGCCCCCGGGGACCCCCTGCCGGAGCAGTCCCTCTCCGGCGAGCCCTCGCCGGACGCGCCGGAGGGCGCTGTGCTCACCGCTCTGGTGCGGGAGGTCCGCGACACCTGGCTTCTGGTGGAGGCGCTGCCGGACGGGGAGCGCTTCGCCCCCGGCGAACTGCTGGAGGTGGACGCGTCGGGTGCGGCGGAGCTCCCGGCGCTGGAGTGCGGCGACAAGATTGCCGTCCGCTTCACCCGCGCCGTCCAGGAGCCCGGCGCGCCGGTGCGGATCGAGGGCGTGGAGGAGATCGCCCTGCTGGCGGGAGACGGGACGGAATAAAGCAGCGCCCCTGGGACTTGCGTCCCAGGGGCGTTGCAGGCGGTCAGTCCTTCAGGAGGTAGTTCCTGACCAAAATTTGAAGGAGCTCGTCCCGGTCCACCTTGCGGATCAGGGTACGGGCCTGATTATGGTTGGTGATATAGGTCGGGTCCTCGGAGAGGATGTAGCCTACGATCTGATTGATGGGATTGTAGCCCTTTTCCTCCAGCGCCTTGTACACCGTCAGCATAATCCGGTGAATCTCCGCGTCCTGATCGACGACGAAGTCAAATTTGCGGGTATAATCGTCCACTCCTGCACCACCCTTCCAGTCAATTCTTCTCTAGTATACTCGTTTTTCCACAGTCTGTAAAGAGGAAAAACAGAATGTTACAGAGATGTAATATTCGACAAGAGGACAGAAATTTCCATTTCTGTCGACACGTCCGCCTCAAAAGTCCACGCCCTCCCGGTTGGTGGAGGGAATGGAGGCCGTCAGCCGGACAATCCGCCCCTCCCCGTCCCAGCGCACCCCCAGCCAGACCTCCCCCTTGGTGTAGCCCCGGCTCCGGGCGTCCTCCGCAGCGGGCGCATAGCCCCAGGCCCTGAGCACCCGGTCCGCCTCCTCCCGCATGTCCCCCGCGCGGAGGCCGAAGAGGCTGTACCGTCCGCCGGTGAGCCGCAGCCGGGTCACGTGCCAGTTGTCCAGCACGTCGGGCCAGCCTCCCAGCTCCAGCTCCAGACCATCGCCCTCCAGCAGACAGCAGCAGCGGGCAAAGCCGGGAGTGAGGGCATAGCCAGCCCACATACCCCGGCCCGCCCACAGGTCGTCCGGGTTCTCCAATATCTGGCCCAGGAGTACCGGTGCGTCGCAGTGTTCCGCCAGCTCCGCCAGGACCTCCTCCGTGGTCATGCTCTGCGCCCCGCCGCAGGCGCACAGGAGCAGCAGCGCAAGGGTGCAGAAAAGTGTTTTCCTCATGGTTCTCCCTCCTGTAGGCCGTATCTGTATCTCCAGACGCAGGAGCGAAGAAAATGTGCCGCATCATTTACAAAAAAATCTTGCAAACAGGACGCCCTTTTGGTATACTATTCCTAGAAAAAGCAATACCGCTCATATATTTCGCGGGGACGGCGCGAAAGTTTCTACGGGGCCTCCTTCCGGCCCCGCTATGGGTGTTCCAAACCTGCCGGGCGGCGGGTCTGGGGCGCTTTTTCTTTACCCGGAACATGCAATGGAAGGAGCGATGACAATGACGACCATTCTGCGCGCGAACCTCATCCATACCCCGGCACTGGGCCGGCTGGAGACCATCCCCAGGGGGTATCTGGTGCTGGAGGACGGGGTCATCCGGGGCCTGTACGAGGCCCTGCCGGAGGAGTGGGCCGCCTGCCCGGTGACCGACTACGGGGAGGCGCTGCTGATGCCCTCCTTTGCGGACCTGCACCTCCACGCACCCCAGTACCCCATGCTGGGCATGGGCATGGATCTGCCCCTGCTGGATTGGCTGGATGCCTACACCTTCCGCACCGAGGCCCGCTTTGCGGACCTGGACTACGCCCGGCGGGTCTACCGGCGGCTGGCCGGGGAGCTGATCGCCTGGGGTACCACCCGGGTGGCTGTGTTCTCCTCCCGGCACGCCGACGCCACGCTGGTGCTCATGGAGGAGCTGGAGCGGGCCGGGGTGACGGGGTATGTGGGCAAGGTGAACATGGACCGCAACAGCGGCCCCGCCCAGGAGACCACGGCCCAGTCCGTCGACGAGACCCTGCGCTGGCTGGAGGCCTGCCGGTTTGCCCACGTAAAGCCCATTCTCACCCCACGCTTCACCCCCTCCTGCACCGACGCGCTCATGGCGGAGCTGGGGCGGCTGGCGCAGGAGCGGGACCTGCCGGTCCAGTCCCACCTCTCGGAGAACACCGGGGAGATGGCCTGGGTCAGGGAGCTCCACCCCGACTGCTCCCAGTACTGGGAGACCTACGGCAAATACGGCCTGTGGAAGGCGGGGACCCTCATGGCCCACTGCGTCCACAGCGACGGCCGGGAGCAGGCCGCCATGGCGGAGGCGGGGGTGTGGGCGGTCCACTGCGCGGCCTCCAACGTGAACCTGTGCAGCGGAACCGCCCCGGTGCGGGAGCTGCTGGACCGGGGGGTCCGGGTGGCCCTGGGCAGCGACATCGCCGGCGGGGACCAGTTGTCCATGAGCCGCGCCGTCACCATGGCCATCCGCGCCTCCAAGCAGAAGCAGATGGAGACCGGCGCGCCCTTCCTCACCGTGCCGGAGGCGTACTATCTCGGCTCCACCGCGGGCCACCAGTACTTCGGCGGCGGCGCCGGATTCCAGCCGGGGGACCGGCTCCACGCCATTGTGGTGGACGACGGGGCCCTGCCGGAGCCCGCCCGTGAGCTGTGTCTGTCCGAGCGGTTTGAGCGGGCGGTCTACTTAATGGAGAAGGAGCATATCCGGGCGGTGTACAGCGAGGGCCGGCAGGTAAAGTAAAAAAAGACATGGGCGCGCATTTCCGCCCCATCCGAACAAACTGCCGTCGTTTGTTCGGATGGGGCGTTTCTTTGCGCGCTGGTATGCCCGGCGCTCTATTCAGGGCTCGCTCTGCCCGGCCTCCCCGACTGCGGGGCGCTCCGCCGCCGGCGGCTCCACATAGGTTCTCTCCCTGGAAAAGCCCTGTCCCCGGACCTCCTTGATCTGGGAGATGGTCAGAAAGGCGTTGGGGTCGACGGATTGGACCAGGGTCTGGGCGGCGTAGAGCTTCCGGGGCGGGATCACGCACAGCACGCCCCGCTGGGGCGTCCTCGTCCGGCCAGTCTCAATGTGGACCATCGTCGTTCCGGCCTGCAGGTCCGTCAGACACCGCTGGCGGATCTCCTCGTACCGGCTGGAGACCACAAAGAGCTGGATCTGGGACTGTCCCAGAAGCATCACGCGGTTGAGCGCGGCCGTCTCCACGATCAGCAGGACGATGCCGTAGAGGATCTGCTCCGGATCGGAAAACAGGGCCTGCGTGCCCATGATGACCATATCCGTCAGGTAGACCGCCGCAGAAACTGGAATATGGGTCCACTTGTGCAGCACAAGATTGACCACGTCCGTCCCGCCCGTGGAGGAGCCCACCCGCATGACCAGCCCCACGGAGATGCCCACCAGAGCGCCCGCCATAAGGGCCGCCAGCAGCGGGTCTGCGGTCAGCCGGCCGATGCCCGGTATCCTCTGGGCCGCGCCCAGAAAGACGGGGTAGAGCAGGGAGCTGGCGACGGTGGCCAGAACAAACCGCCACCCCAGCACGGCCCAGCCCAGAACCAGGGCCAGCAGGTTGATGGCCAGGACAATTACCGCGGTATCCAGCGGGAGCACCCGGGAGAGCGCGACGCCGAGCCCCGTGGCGCCGCCCATGATTGCGCCGTAGGGCAGAACGAACGCGGCCACGGCGAACCCCAGCAGCATATTGCCCGCCAGAATCGCGGCGCAGGCCTCCGCCGTTTTTTTCAGCGGGCCCATTGTACTGCCTCCCTTCATCATCTCAGAGGACCTCCACGCTGTCCAGCCCGCCGGCGCAGGCGTCCACCTGCTGCCGGGAGCCCAGGACGCAGACCGCCCCCGCCGCTGTCAGCTCCTCCACGGCGTCCGCCAGGGCCTCCAGATCGCCCGGCACGGTGGAGAGCATCTCCTGCCGGACGCGGCACAGATCCTCGTGGGTGATCCGCCGCCAGTGGCGGGCGTCGGCGGCCTTCCCCTTCATGCGGACCGTCAGGAGCGGATCGGACTCCGCCGCCGCGCCTATGATCATGCCGGTGAGGTCCATTTGCCCCACGCCCCGCAGGAAAGCCCCGGAGGCGCGATAGCAGCCCAGGGTCCGGGCGGCGCTGGGGTCCCGGTAGGAGAAGAACCCCGCGAAGCCGGTGTCGCGCAGGACCGCTCCCGTGCCGTAGGCCCCGCCCTGCACGCGCACGGCGTTCCACAGGTGGGCCAGGGAGAGGGTGCGGCCCAGAACCTTTGCCGCGCCCCGCCCGGCGGCCTGGAAGGCGCCGCCCATGGCCGTAAAGGAGATGCCGGCGGGGATCACGATGCCCTCCCGCCTGGCCCCCCAGGGCCGGACGGCCGCCGCGTCCGGAGGGAGGAACGCGCCCTCCGGCAGGCCGGCGGACAGCATCCGGGCGGCCTGGGCCGCGGCCGCCTCGTTTCCGGCGGTAACGCCGGCCGTCATGCGTGCGCGGCAGAAGATCCGTCCCGCCAGCGCCTGCAGCTCCTCCGCCAGGGCGGGAAAGCGGGCGGGGAAGTCCTGCTCCAGGGCGGTCAGCCACCGGAGGAAGGTGATGCCGCCGGTCTGCTCCTGGACGGCGCCCTCGGCGGTGGAGCAGGCCAGGACCCTGGTCATGGCGGCGTTGTGCCCCGCCATGACCGTCTGCTCGGCCATGGCCGTCCGGTGCTGGCGCAGGCACGCCAGCACCCGGTCCCGGTCGTCCCAGCGCTGCTCCGTCAAAAACGCCGTCAGGAATGACAGCGCCTTTTCCAGCTTTGCGTCCAGCACGCTGCACGCGGCGCACAGGAAGGTCCGGCAGCGGTCCGGGCCGCCGCGCTGCCCATAGGCCTCGATGGAAAATTGAATGCCGCCGAAGAGGGAACGCATCTCCCGGTGGAGGTCCGCCAGCGGGTAGGAGCGGGTGTCCAGAGAGCCGAACAGCCGGGCCAGGAAGGCGGTGCAGGCCAGCTCGTCCGGGGAGAGATCGTCCAGCGCGAAATAGAGGTTTAGATAGGTGATCCCGTTGGTGGGCAGGGAGTGGAGCAGGAGGGCCGTGCCGGCCACGGTCTCCTCCGCCGAGGGCAGCCGCTCCGGCTCCGGCGGCACCTGGTCGAGGCGCAGCCTGGGGATGGAGGCCAGCTGCTCCGCCGTGTCCGGCGCGTCCTGCCACGCGGCGAGGCCCGCCTGGTACCGGCGCACGCCGGCGATGTCCCCTTCGCTCCATGCCGACCGGACGGCGCGGAGGCGGGCCTCCTCCCGGTCCTGGCGCTCCTGCCCGGCGGTGCGGGAGGGGTGCATCAGCACCCGGCAGCGGTGGGGGTTCTGCAGCAGGACCTGCTCCAGCAGGCGTTCAAAATACCCCTCCCCGCACTTGCGGCGCAGATCGTCGAAGAGGCTTCCCACGCTGAGATTCGCCCCCGGCTCGCCGCCGTAGATCCAGCTCTCCAGCACCTGGAAGCCCAGAATCAGGCCCTGGGGCATCCGGTCGTAGTCGCGCTGCCGGGCCTCAAACTCCAGGTTGTCCAGCACGGCGAGAATCCGCCGCCGGTCCAGGCCTTCCCGGGCCAGCCGCTCCAGCTCTGACCGGAGGGCGGCGGACACCTCGCCGGCTCTGCTCCCGTCGATGTTCCGGGCTTCCAGCGTGACCCAGGGCTGCTGTATGCCGTCGTGGAGCTCCAGCCGGACATCCTGGGCCAGGCCGCTCTCCAGAAGCAGCCGCTTCAGGGGGGCCTGGTTGTCCCCGCAGAGCACGTCCGCCAGTGCGCGCAGCGCCGTCAGCGTCTCCCGGTCCCGGTAGGTACAGGCGGCGAAGCCGTCCGCCAGCCTGGACCGCCCCTCCAGTCTCTCCTGGGGGGAGAGCTCGTAGCAGATGACGGACTCGCCCCCGCCGACAGGCCGCTGGAACGGGATTGGTCCCGGACCGGGACGGCGCTCATAGCCGGAGAGGAACTCGCCGTCCAGGATGCGGAGAACGGCCTCGATGTCCAGGCGGCCATCCAGGAATATGTAGGAATTGGAGGGGTGATAGAGACGGCTGTGGGCGGCGGTGAACTGCTCGTAGGTCAGCTCCGGGATGTGCTCCGGGTCGCCGCCGGCGACGAAGCGGTAGCAGGTGTCCGGGAACAGGAGGCGGTTCAGCTCCCGCTCCATAAGGGCGTCCGGCGAGGAAAAGGTCCCCTTCATCTCATTGAACACCACGCCCTTGCAGGAGAGGCCGCCGTCCTCGCCGAGCTCGTAGTGCCAGCCCTCCTGGCCGAAAATTTCCGGCCTGTCGTAGATCTGCGGATGCAGGACAGCGTCCATGTAGACCCGCAGGAGGTTGATAAAATCCTGGTCGTTCCGGCTGGACACGGGATAGAAGGTTCTGTCCGGGAAGGTCATGGCGTTGAGAAAGGTGTTGAGGGAGCTCTTCATCAGCTCCACAAAGGGCTCCTTCACCGGATACCGCGCCGAGCCGCAGAGTACGGAGTGCTCCAGAATGTGGAATACTCCGGTGTCGTCCCAGGGCTGGGTCTGGAAGGCGATGCCGAAGGTCTTGTTCTCCTCCGCCCGCTCCAGCCACACCAGCCGCGCGCCGGACGTCCGGTGCTCCATCTGCCAGAGAGCCGCCTCCAGCTCGTCCACTCTCTGACAGGACAGGACGGCAAAGTTGTGAAGAATGCTGTTTGGTTCCATAATGGCCCTCCTCATTATGATAGAATAATAAAAAATCGGGTTTCCGCCGGGTTTACTTTCACCATTATATCAGTTTTTTCCGCCGCCGCAAGGCGGTTTGCTTATTCTGTCCATTTCCCTGCTGATTTGTCCCCCGCCGCCGTCTATGTGGTTTCTTCGCCCGGCCGTCCCGTTCCGGTGGTACAAAATAAACCGTTTCCGGGGCGGAATAGGCAGACGGTCTTGATTTTGCTCCAAAAAACTGTATGGTGAAAGCAGACAACCACAAAAAACACCGGGAGGAATGGGGCGTATGTACGATTTGCTCATTATCGGCAGCGGACCGGCCGGCGTTTCCGCCGCGCTGAGCGCGAAGGCGCGCAATTTGGATTTTCTCTGGTTCGGCTCCAGGTCGCTCAGCGGCAAAATTGAAAAGGCGGAGCGCATTATGAACTACCCCGGCCTTCCGGCGGTGTCCGGCGGGGAGATGCGCGACGCCTTTCTGCGCCAGATCGACGGCCTGGGGATCGCCGTCCTGGAGGAGCGGGTGAACAGCATCTACGACATGGGCGGGTACTACGCCGCCCTGGTCAACGAGAAGATGTACGAGGGGAGAGCCGTGATCCTGGCCACCGGCGTGTCCGGCAGCCGGGAGATTCCCGGCGAGAGTCGGCTGCTGGGCCGGGGCGTCAGCTACTGCGCCACCTGTGACGGGGCGCTGTACCGGGGGAAGCGGATCGCGGTGGTCTGCACGGACCCGTCGCTGGAGGAGGAGGTCGTGTTTCTGGCGGAGCTGGCTGCGGAGGTGCTCCTCTTCGCCGGCTACAAGGGCTGCGGCGTCCGCCGGGAGAATGTGCGCCGCATGGAGGGCTATCCCACGGAGATTCTGGGGGAGGACCGGGTGGCGGGCGTCGTCTGCGGCGGCGAGACGGCGGCGGTGGACGGCGTATTCTGCCTGCGCTCCTGCGTGGCGCCGGCGGCTCTTCTGCCGGGACTGGCGGCGGAGGGGGGGCACATCCAGGTGGACCGGCAGCAGCGGACCAACCTGCCTGGCTGCTTTGCCGCCGGGGACTGCACGGGGCGGCCCTACCAGTACGTCAAGGCCGCCGGCGAGGGCAACGTGGCCCTGCACAGCGCGTGGGACTATCTGAAGGCCGCGGGCCCGACATCCAAATAGGGGAGGAACGACATGAAATCAAAGGTATTGCAGGTCAAGGACTACCGGGAGATAGACGTGAGGCCGCTGCTGACGCCCTTTGCGCCGGACGGGGAGGCGCTGGAGACGGAGCTGCGCCGTCTGACCAACCCGTATATCCGCTGGGAGGAGGGCCGGACGGCCGCCTCCGGGGATCAGGTGGTGTGCCGCCTTGTATCGGACTGCCCCCGGTTTCACAGGGAGAAGGTCCGCTTTGTGGCCGGGAGCGGGATGTTCCACAGGGAGCTGGAGGCGCTCGCCGCCGGCATGAGCGTGGGGGAGACCGGGGAGCTGGACCTGCCGGAGGGCAGGGTGTCCCTCACCCTGACGGGCGTGATGAACCGCGTGGTCCCCGCGCCCAGCGACGAGATGGTGGAGAAGCTGGGGCTGGAGGGTGTGCGCACCGTGGCGGATTACCGGGCCTATCTGCTGGCCCAGCAGAAGGAGGCCGCTTTCCAGCAGAACCTCTACGAGCCGCTGCGCCGGCTCACGCGGGATGTCATCAGCGGCTCCGAATTCGTTTTGTGCCGGGAGGACTGGGCCGCGGTGGTGAACCGGGAGCTGGACCGGTGCCGGACGCTGTGCCGCCAGGAGGGAATGGTTCTGGAGGAGATGACCGCCCAGCAGTTCCGGGGCCGCATTCCCGTGGAGAGCTACCACGAGCTGGTGGCCATGACCCAGTTTGAGAGCTGGGACAGGCTGTGCCGGTACCTGCTGGGCCGCTGGTACGCCCAGGAGGACGGCTTCCAGCCCGGGGAGGCGGCGTATGAGGCGTTCATCGCGGACTACACCAAAACCTGGCATGTGTCCGAGGAAAACGCCCGGGCGGCCAACACCTACGAGAACTTTATCTTCGACGAATACGCCGGGCACGCCTGTACGGTGCTGACGGCGTACATCAAAGAATTTTATTAAAGGAGGATGCCACCATGGCGATTCAAACGGCGGACAAGACCAATTTCAAGGACCTGATCGGGGAGGACTTCGTGATTGCCGACTTTTACGGCACGACCTGCGTCCCCTGCAAGCTGTTCTCCAAGATTCTGGAGGATATTGAGGCGGAAATCCCCTTCCTGAACATCGTCAAGCTCAACACCACCGAGAATCCCGAGATCGCGGCGGAGTACCAGATCACCGCCGTGCCCACCATCCATTTCTACAAGGACGGGAAGCTGGTGGCCAGCCACGTGGGCGTCATGCAGCCCCAGGCGGTGAAGGATGTGATCGCCCAATATATGTATGCGTAAACCGGGACAAAATAGGCGCTCTTTCGGACAAGATTGACAGGGCTGCTTTTCCGGCGTTTTCCTGTATGCTACAATCAATCCATTCCAAATCACAAGGAGGTCTTTATCCCATGAAGAACACCGCGAAACGTACCCTCTGCGCTCTGCTGGCACTGATGCTCACCCTCAGCCTTGCCGCCTGCGGCGGTGCGAAGACCGTTGACCCCCAGACCTGTACATACGATGAGATGGTCGCCTATCTCACCGCCAAGGGCTATATCGCCAAGGACGCCGCGCCGGTGGATATGCTGACCACGGCGGGCTACGTCACCGACAACACCGGCGGGGACATGCCCTTCGTGCCCTTCGCCGACAAGGCCCAGGACTACGACGGGCTGTGGCTGATGTGGTGGGATTCCGCCGCGCCCTCCGAGGCCTACACCTCCTGCTTCCAGAATATCGCCATGAACGGCGGCACGGTCGTCTACATGGGCGGCGCGGCCGTACTGCCCACGGCCGCCTGCAGCGGCAATTTCGCCGTGGCCTTTGCCGAGGGCTACGCCCAGAAGGACGCCGTCCTGGCGGACTTCAGCGCTCTGGCCGGCAAATAACACACGCCCTGCCCCGCTTTATTCCGGTTCAATAAAGCGGGGCCTTTTGTCTATTCGCCGCAAAGGAGGAAGAAAATGGATTCCAGTGCGATTTTCCGAAAGAAATACGGCAGCTTCCGGCGGTTTTTCCTCATGCTGGGCAAGGCGCGCCTGCCCTACCTGTGGATCGCCGCCTACCTGGCCGCCAGCGTCGTCATTGCCAACGTGGGCGTCAGCTCCACGGAATACAGCGCCGCCCTTTTTGCCGGAAACGTGGGCCTGACGGCGGTGGTGCTGCCCTATCTGTTCTACCAGCTTCTCAGCCTGGTGCTCGGCTCCGTCAGCGGACTGCTGGCCAATCTCTGCGAGGCCCGCATGGACCGGAACCTGCGGCGGATGGTCTGGTGCAAAACGGTGCGCCTGCCCCTGCGGTTCTACGAGACCAACAACCCCAAGGAGCTGCTCAGCCGGATCACCACCGATATTTCCAGCATCAGCGGCCTTGTCATGCGGGTGTTTCTGGCCGTACTGACCACCGCCTACTCCAGCTTTGTGATCCTGCGGAAGATCTCCAGCTATGACGGGGCCCTGATGTGGTCCCTGGTAGCGATTTTGCCGGTGAACATCCTCATCAGCTTCATCATGGGCCGCCTGAAGTTCGGTGTGCAGGACCTCATCAACCGCCGCAACGCCCAGCTGACCGCCGCCATCGCGGAGCGCACCAACAACCTCATGCTCATCAAGTCCATGGGCGCCGAGGAGAAGGAGGCCGCCGTCGGGGAGGGGCACATGCGGGCCAGCTACAGGGCCGCCGGGATGAATATCTGGATCACAGGCCTGTCCCTGCCCATCAGCGCCATCGCCACGGCCCTGCAGACCGTGGTCATCATCCTTGTGGGGCGCGGCTTTTACGCCTCCGGGGCGCTGGAGCTCACCCAGTGGATCGCCTACTATGGATTTGCCGTCCAGCTGACCAACATCCTGGGCGCCTACTGCGGATACTGGACCACCTTCAAGCAGGTCCAGGGCTCGGTGGACCGGGTGACCGAGATCATGGACGAGCGCTCGGAGGATCTGGATACAGGGGAGGTCATGGGCTCCCCCGCCGGCGGCATCCGCTTTGAGAAGGTGGACTTCTCCTTCGGCGGCACACCCCTGTTCCAGGGGCTGGATCTGGACGTCCCCGCCGGGCGGATCACCGCGGTTGTCGGCCCCTCCGGCTCCGGCAAGACCACGCTTCTGAACCTGATCGACCGGCTCTACCCCCTGGCCGGCGGCAGGATCCTGGTGGGCGGGCGGGACGCTGCGGACTACTCCCTGGCCAGCTTCCGCCGGGCCCTGGGGTATGTGACCCAGGAGAGCGTCATGTACGCCGGGACCATCCGGAGCAATCTCCTGCATGGCCTGGGCCGGACGCCCTCGGAGGAGGAGCTGGACGAGGCCTGCGCCGCTGTGGGCATTCTGGACTACGTCCGCCGCCAGCCCCTGGGGTACGACGCGCCGGTGGGCGAGAGCGGCGCCAGCCTCTCCGGCGGCCAGCGCCAGCGCTTCTCCGTGGCCAGGGCCCTGCTGAAGAGGCCGGACTGCCTGCTGCTCGACGAGGCCACCGCCGCCATGGACATCGACGGCAAGGCCGGCGTCTGGGCCAGCATCCGCACCGCCATGGCGGGCAGGACGGTGGTGTACGTGGCCCACGACGCCCAGACCATCGCCAACGCGGACTATGTGGTCGTCCTGCGGGACGGGCGGGTGGAGGCCGCCGGGGAGCGGGAGCACATCCTCTCCACCAACCTCTACTGCCGGGAAATGATGGAAAACGGGGAGGAGGAGAACTGACATGAAGCGAAGCGGTCAAACGGAAGGGCGCGCAAGGGAGAAGTTCTCCTTCCGCTCCTACATCAGCTTTTACACACGCTTTCCCATCCCCTGGTGGCTGTTTCTGATCTCTCTGCTCCTCGGCCTGGTGAATACGGAGGTGGTGCTGGCCGCCTCCAAGTACGTCATCCAGATCAACAAGGGCGAGCTGTACAACGGCGTCATCATCGGCTATGCCCTGATGACGGTGCTGACCTCCGCCATCTCCATGGGGATCAATATCTGCGACGAGTACGGCGCCCAGAAGGTGACGTACCGGGCCAGAAAGCTGCTCTGGCGCAAGATCCTCCACCTGCCCATGGGGGAGGTGGAGCGCCGGCAGCCCTCCTCCCTGATCTCGGGCGTTGTCAACGACATCACCCAGGCCAGCCAGGTGATCCACACCATCTTCGCCACCGTATCCTCCGTCTACGGCTTCGCCCGCTGCTGCGTGGAGATGGCGAAGTTCAACGCCAGGCTCTCCGCCTACATGCTGCTGCTGGTCCCGCTGGCCGTGGGCGTGTTCGCCCTGGTGGGCCGCCTGCAGTACCGCATGATGCTCCGGCGGTATGAGAGCCTGAACACCATGACAGAGTTCTTCTCCGAACACATCTCCGCCGTGAAGCACGTCAAGGCCCAGGCCATGGAGGAGCTGGAGATGGAGGAGGGCCTGCGGGCCATCGACGAGCGGTACAAGGCGGACCTGTACTACGCCTTCATGGAGGTCCTGCAGGTACTCTCCAACACCCTGTATACCACCATCGGCAGCGTCGCCATCGCCATCTTCGGCTCCGACATGATCCGTAAGGGGCAGATGCCGGATACGGGAATCAACGATTTTACCACCTACAAGGGGAAGGTGGACCAGTACCAGGCGGAGATCCTGACCCACTACCAGAGCCTCAAGGGCACCCAGGGCGCCATGCAGTACGTGGGCGTCCTGCTGGGCGGCCCGGAGGAGGACCCGGAGGCCGGCTTCGAGCTGCCGGAGAACCAGGGGAATGCGGACATCGTGCTGGAGCGGGTCAGCTTCGGGTACATTCCCCAGCAGCCGGTGCTCCACGACCTGAGCCTCACCATCCCCGCCGGGAAGGTCACCGCCATCATCGGCAGCAACGGCTCCGGCAAGTCCACCCTGCTCAAGCTGCTCCAGGGCATCTATCAGCCGGACAGCGGGCGCATCCGTCTGGGCGCCGCCGCCGCGGACGAGGTGAAGCCCGCCCGGCTGCGCCGGCAGTTCGGCTATATTTTGCAGCACAATCCCTTGTTTTCCGGCTCCATACGTGATAACATCACCTACGGAGTGTCCGGCACGGTGGAGGATGAGGCGGTGTTTCAGGCGGCCCGTCTGGCCGACGCGGACGGCTTCATCCGGGAGCTGCCCCAGGGCTACGACACGGATGTGGGCGTGGGCGGGTCCCTGCTCTCCGGCGGGCAGCGCCAGCGGGTGGCCATCGCCCGGACGCTGCTGACGGATCCGCGCTATCTCCTCATGGACGAAGCGGGGGCCAGCCTGGACCACAAGAGCGACATGACCATCTTCCGCACGGTCCGTGAGCACATGAAGGGCCGGACCGTGGTGGTGGTGGCCCACGACATGCGCTCTGTAATGGACGCGGACTACATCATTGTGCTGGCCTGCGGCTCTCTGGAGGCCGCCGGTACCCACGACGAGCTGCTGAGGACCAGCCCGACATACCGCAACTATCTGGAGCTCCAGGGCTGCGCCCTGGCGGGAGAGGAGGCAGTACGATGAAGCGCTTTACGATCCTCTTTTCCACCCTGCTGATTCTGGGCTTCGCGGGGGTGATGGTCTACGTGGGGATGCTGCCGGAATTTGTCCCGCCTGCGGGACTGGCGGGCGAGGGGGAGGACCCCGATGCCCCCATCTGGGATATGACCATGGATGAGCTCCTGGCGGAGTTGGAGGGGCAGGGCCTCATAGAGACAACCAACCTGATCACCCTGGCGGCGGACGGCATAAGCACCGTCGCTGTGAAGGTCACCAACGGCGCGGAGATCTTCTGGTGGGATCTGGAGAACCTGAAAGAGGACAGCATGGAGTACGAGGCATACAAGCAGATGAAGGAGGAGGGCGTCATTGACTTCTATGGCGCAGGGAGGACTATCATGCCCTTCACCGCCAACGGGCCCTTTGGGCTGATGACGGCCTATTGCGAGAGCGATGCGGGCGCCCTGGAGAAGGGCTTCAAGGCTCTGGGGCAGGGCGGCGGCGCACCGGCGGACGACCCCAATGCGCCGGTGTGGAGCATGGACATGGCCGACATGATGGATTACCTGGAGGAGAAGGGGTTCTGGAACCGGGATGAAATGCTGCCCCTCTCCGGTGGCGTTGCCACGGAGGCCTATGTCTGCAACAATGTGGAGCTCTACTGGTGGGACGTGGATAACCTGGAGGAGGGCAGCAACGAGGAGGCCGCCTATCAGGAGGTCCTGGCGGGTGAGCCCATCAACCTTTACCAGCAAGGACAGCACTATATGGCCGTGACGAAAAATGGCCCCTTCGCCATTTTTGCTGCCTATTATACCGGCGATGTTACCGAATTGCTGGACGCTTTCTCCGCTTTCGGCTGGGAGTAACGCGAGAGGAGGGACGAGCTATGACGGCAATAAAGGTTCTGCAGGTGGACAGCGACCAGCAGCTATGTGCGGAATTGGTGGTCATGCTCCATATGTTTCAGTACTTCCGGGTGGTGGGGAACGTGCAAACCGCGGAGGAGGCCATTGCGTACGTCCAGTCCAACGAGGTGGATGTTATCTTTGCCAACCACCAGCCCGCCGACCCCCGCGTTACCAGCGGCGGGGAGCATCTGGCCGCCGTCCTGGGGCAGAGCCATCCCCATATCCAGGTGGTGATCTATTCCAATACGGTGGAATGGGCATACAACGCCTACCGGTGCCAGTGCGCCGGGTATCTGCTGGTTCCCTTTGATTCTCTGGCGCTCCAGTCGCTGGTCAACCGGCTGCGCTATGTGTTCGACCTCCAGCAGGCGAAGCGGGAGGTGTCTAACCGCAGCATCATGATCAAGACCCGCAGCGGTTATCAGTTGACCCGGCTCAGCGATATTCTCTTCATTGAACGCAGTAACCGGAAGAACCGCATCGTCGCCACCGACGGGCAGGAGATCGCCCTGCTGGGGTACACCATGAATCAACTGGAGGAGATGCTGGACGGCTGCGGATTCTACCGCTGTTATCAATCCTTCATCGTCAATCTGTCCCAGGTGGCCGCCGTCCGGGCGGACAACGAGGCCAAAAATTACGGGATACGGTTCAAGGGCTACGAGGGGGAGATTCTGCTCAGCCGGGAGAAGTATGCGGAGCTGGTGGCGCTTCTGAAGGGGCGGTATGCGGGAATCAACATCTAGGGAGCCGCCGGAGCGGCGCTCCCCGCGTCTCATTCTGTAAACCGGGAGGGAAGCTGCGCACAACTGCGCAGCTTCCCTCCGCGGCTATTGGGGCGCGCCGGCCGCCGGCTGTTCCCGGATATTCTCCCGATGTCTTGACTTATGTGCTAAAAGGGATATAATGACAGGCGAACCTGAAATCGGAGGATATTTCCGTGGAAAGCAACCAAACCTGTTTCCGCCGGGGCGTCCGGGATGGGATGCCCATCGCCCTGGGGTACTTCGCCGTGGCCTTCACTCTGGGCATCGCCGCCCGGAACGCCGGCTTCAGCGCTCTCCAGGCTATGGTGGAGAGCCTGACCAACAACGCCTCCGCCGGGGAGTACGCGGTGTTCTCCCTGGTGAGCGCCGGGGCGGGGTACTGGGAGGTGGCGGTGATGACCCTGGTGGCCAACGCCCGCTACCTGCTGATGAGCTGCGCCCTCAGTCAGAAGCTGGCCCCGGACACGCCCCTGGTCCACCGGATGCTGGTGGCCTACGATGTGACGGACGAGATTTTCGGCGTGTCCATCGCCTTCCCCGGCCGGCTGAACCCCTGGTACACCTACGGGGCGGTGTCCGTGGCCCTCCCCGGCTGGGGGCTGGGCACCTTCTTCGGCGTCGCCGCCGGCAGCGCCCTGCCGGCCCGTCTGGTGAGCGCGCTGAGCGTGGGGCTGTACGGCATGTTCCTGGCCATCATCGTGCCTCCGGCCCGGAAGAGCCGGGTGATCCTGGCCCTGGTGCTCGTCAGCTTCGCCGCCAGCTTTCTGGCGGGGCGCTGGGCCCTGGCGGTGCCGCCGGGGGTCAGGACCATCGTGCTCACCGTGGTCATCTCCCTGGCGGCGGCCGTCCTCTTCCCGGTGGACCCTGCGGAGACGGAGGAGGCGGCGCCATGAAGAACATCTGGCTGTACATCCTCATCTCCGCCGGCGTCTCCTACCTCATCCGGGTCACCCCCCTGGCGCTCATCCGCCGGGAGATCACCAACCGGACCCTGCGGTCCTTCCTCTACTACGTCCCCTACGTGACGTTGGCGGTGATGACCTTCCCCGCCATTGTGGAGGCCACCCAGAGCCCTCTGGCGGGGGCGCTGGCCCTGGCGGCGGGGGCCCTCCTGGCCTGGCGGGGCGGGAGTCTGTTCGCCGTGGCGGTGGTTTGCTGCGGGGTGGTGTTTCTGGTGGAGCTGGCGGTGTGAGCCGCCGGCGGCAAAGAAAGGAGTAAGGCCATGCATCCAGCACTCATTATCATTGACATGCAGAACGGATTTCTGAACCCGGAGTCCCCCCTCTGCATCAAGGGGGCCAGGGCCACGGTGCCCGCCTGCGCGCGGATGATCGCCGCCTGCCGGCGGGCGAAATGGCCGGTGGTGTTCGTCAACCGGGCCTACCGGGCCGACGGCAGCGACGTGGAAAAAACCCGCCTCCAGGTGTGGGAGCAGGGGGGGAAGCCCCTGACGCCGGGGAGCACGGGGCCGATCTCCGTGGAGAATCCGCCGGAGTTCGGGCGTTGCGGGACGGATTACGAGATCATCAAGCCCCGGTACTCCGCCTTTTTCCACACCGGGCTGGATCTGCTGCTGCGGCGGCTGGGGGTGGACACGGTGCTGCTCACCGGCACCACCACTCCCAACTGCATCCGCACCACCTGCTACGACGCCATCTCTCTGGACTACCGGGCGGTGGTGCTGGAGGACTGCTGCTCCTCCAACACCCCGGAGATTCAGCGCGCCAACATGCTGGACATGGCCAACGTGGGGGCCGCCGTCTGCTCCTCGGACCGGTTCTGGGGCGAGCTGGCCGCCGGGGAGCTGACCATCCGTACTGCGGAGCCGGAGGATCTGGACCGCATCGCCGCCATTGAGGCGGCCTGCTTTCCGCCGGAGAAGGCCGCCAGCCGGGAGACCATCCGGGCGCGCATCGCCGCCTATCCCGGCCACATCCTCCTGGGGGAGGCGGGGGGCGTGACGGTGGGCTACGCCATGGGGGCGGTGATCGACGCCCCCGCCATCACCGACGACATGTTCGCCTCCCCCGCCTGCCACCGGCCGGATGGCGCCGTGCAGTCCGTGTTCAGCCTGGCGGTCCACCCGGACCTCCAGGGGCGGGGCTATGGCCGGGCCCTGCTGGACGCCCTCATCGCCCAGGCCCGGCGGGAGGGCCGCAGGGCCGTCGTTCTCACCTGCCTGGCCCGGCGGCTGGATTACTACGCCAGCTTCGGCTTTGCCAGCCAGGGCGTCTCCGCCTCCGTCCACGGCGGGGACGTGTGGTACGATATGACGCTGGCGCTGTAAAGCGGCGGGAAGCATTCGCTTCCCGCCGCTCCGGCATAAAAGGAGTTCTTATAAAGCCGCCGCAGCGCCAATAGACGTTCTGTCTGATCCTCTTTCAAGAAAAAGGCTGTTCGCCGGCCCTGCCCGGCAGCCCCACCCGCTCCTGCAGGATGACCCGCCCGAAGCAGACCATGGTCCGGCCGCTGCTGCGGGGGAGAACCACGTCGGCGTCGGAGCGGAGACGGTTGAGGGAGAAGAGGTAAACAATGCCCAGGCGGTCCCGGAGGTACTGCTTGCAGAGCATTTCGCCGTCCACGCAGAAGATGCCCACATCCCCGTTGGACAGGGGGTCCCGGTTGACGTAGACGGTGGAACCGTCCAGGATGAAGGGCTCCATGGAGTCCCCCTGGATGCGCACGGCGAACTCCGCCCCCTGGGGCACCTGGCCGGTGACGTCGATATAGTCGAAGTCCTCGCCGAACACCGGGGCGGCGTAGCCCGCCGCCGCGGGGCTGCGGTAGAGGGGGATCTGCCGCAGGTCCTGCTCCGGGGTCTCCGCCTCCAGCTCCTCCTGGCAGGCCGCCAGGGAGTCGGCCACCGCTCTGAGGGCCTGGCGGCCCGGCACCCGCAGGGCCCGGTACCGCCGCACCAGCCGCTCCTCCTCCGCCGACAGCGTCAGCTGCCGGCTCTCGAAGTCGTCCTGGTAGAGGTAGTTGGGCTCCACCTGCAAGACGTGGAACAGCCGCAGCAGCACGTCCTCCCGCATGGCGTTCAGTCCCGTCTCGTAGTTGCTGACAGCGGAGACGCTGATCCCCAGGGCCTTGGCCAGTTCCCCCTGGCTGATGCCCAGCTCCTTGCGGCGGTCCCGCAGTCTCTGTCCAAAGCTCATGGCGTGCGCCTCCCCTACCCAATAATTACAGTATAACTGTATACTAAAAAATAATTTCTGAAATCTTGAAATTCACTGTTGACATCAAAGAATATATGTGCTAGTATATGCCATGAAAGGAACGATTGTTCCTAAATATGGGGACCGGCGGCGGGCCGGGAAAGGAGATGGGGGGAGCGAAGGGCCGGGAATAGGAGGAGAGACAATCTGTGGTGGACATGCCTGTCCGGTCCGGCGAGGGCTGCGGGCCGGGCGCGGCCGAACCGGGGCCTGCTCCCAAAAGCAGAAGACGCCGTGCCAACGGCACAGCGTCTTCTGCTTTGGTGGGAGCGGGTGGATTCGAACCACCGAAGTCGTCGACAACAGATTTACAGTCTGCCCCCTTTGGCCACTCGGGAACGCTCCCATGTAGGTACCACCAAAAGGTCTCCCATAATTGCATTGCTTGTGGGGAAAAAGCTGGAGCTGGTAGACGGACTCGAACCCCCGACCTGCTGATTACAAATCAGCTGCTCTACCAACTGAGCTATACCAGCATGTCTCAGCAACGTGTTGTATATTACCAGACTTCTCCCAATTTGTCAAGCATGATTTTTACATAGGGAGGAAAAATTTTTTGAAAGCTGTACATAGGACGAATCCGGACCCCCAGCGGCGGGCGCCGGCGGGCGTGTGCGCCCGGTGCGGCGGGGAGCTGTACCCCGGCGAGGCGTGCTGGCGGCTGTGGGGGGCGCTGCTGTGCGAGAGGTGCGCGGGAAGGCGGGCGCTGGAGGAGCTGGCCCCCTTCCGGCTGAAGGCGGGGGAGGCGGGACGATGACGCTGCTGCGCATGGCCGCCGGCTACCGGCAGAGCGCGGAGCTGATCCGGCTGCGGATCGCCGCCCTGCGGGAGCTGGCCAGGGGGGCGGAGCCGGAGGAGCAGCTCCGGCTGGAGCGGAGAATCCGGGATCTGCGCACCCTCCACAGGGAGACCACGGAGACAGCCCGGACGCTGGAGCGCTACTATGAGAGGAGGCGGGGCACGGATGGCCGGCGCGCGTAACAGAGTTCAGCCGGCGATTGTACGCCGGGACAACGAGTTCATGGGGGACCTGGCCGCCTGGGAGCGGGAGAACGGGGAGGACAACAGCGAGCAGCTCGAGCGCCTGCGCCGGAACCTGCGGCGGGTGCGCTCCGCGGAGCTCACCGGGCGGCAGGCGGAGATGATCCATCTCTACTACGACCTGGGCCTGAGCATGCCCCAGATCGCCGCCCGCCTGGGGATCACCAAGTCCACCGTTTCCCGGACCCTGGCCCGGGGGAGAGAACGGCTGAAAAGGTACTTGCAATACAGCCTGTGATCTGGTACACTTACTCTTGCGGGCCGGATCGTCCGCAGGAGGAGGACATCTGCCATATGAAAACTGCCATGAAGAGCGGCTGGGGCAGGATCGCCATGGCCGTGACGGGGGCTTTGATCTACGCGCTGGGGGTCAATCTGTTCGTGGTGCCCCTGGGGCTGTTCACCGGGGGGCTGATGGGGCTGTGCCAGCTGCTGCGCTCGCTGGTGCTGATGGTCCTGGGCGTCAAGACCATGACCTTCGACTTCGCGGGGATCATCCTGCTGGCCTTCAACGTTCCCCTGCTGATTCTGGCCTACCGGTCTATGGGGCGGGTGTTTTTCCGCAATACCCTCATCTGTTCCATGGCCTACACCGTCTTCACCAGTATCGTGCCCATTCCCCCCGCGCCCCTGGTGGAGGACATGCTCACCGGCTGGCTGCTGGGGGGCGTGATCTCCGGGGTGGGGTCGGGGCTGGCCCTCACCAGCGGCTGCTGCGGCGGCGGGCTGGACCTGCTGGGGCTGTACCTGGCCAAGCGGGGGGTGAAGACCACCATCGGGCGGTTCAACCTGGCCTTCAACGCGGCGCTGTTCATCACCTGCGGAGTGCTCTTTGACCTGTCCATCCTGATCTACTCGGCGCTGAACACCATCTTCAACGCTATGGCCATCGACCGGGCCCACCGGCAGAGCGTGACGGTGCAGGTGCTGATCTTCACCAAAAAGGAGCAGCCGGAGCTGGACCGGTTCATCATGGACAACCTCCACCGGGGCGTCACCCGCTGGGAGGGCAAGGGGGTCTATACCGGGGAGGCCACCCATATCCTGTGCGTGTGTATGAACAAGTACGAGATCGACGATCTTCGGGAGGCCCTGCGGCAGATTGATCCCAAGGCGTTCTTTATCGTCCAGGAGGGGGTCCACGTCTCCAGCAACTTCGAGAGGCGTCTGTCATAAGCGGGTACATAGGCAGCCTGTGAGACCCCGTGCGCCGGCCTTTTGCGCGGGACATCCCCCGGCGGGGCTTGCGGTTTCGGGGCGGGTCTGGTACAATACGCAGGTATTGGGCACACTACGGCAGAAAGGGGGCGGGTCCCATGAGAGAAGAGCAGGAGCACGCCTATATGCACGAGCACGGCGTACCCCACGAGCACGCCCACGGCCATACCCACAGCCACACCCAGACCAGGGCGGTGGTCAACCGGCTGGCCCGGGCCATCGGCCACCTGGAGCGGGTGAAGGCCATGGTGGAGGAGGGCAGGGACTGCTCGGAGGTGCTGGTGCAGCTGGCGGCGGTGCGCAGCGCCATCAACAACACCGGCAAGGTGATTTTGAAGGACCACCTGGAGCACTGCGTGGTGGACGCGGTGAAGTGCCAGGATCTGGCTGCCATCGAGGAGCTGAACCGGGCCATCGAGCAGTTTGTAAAATAGAAGCGAAGCCGCCCGTCCCTGGAGCAGGGGCGGGCGGCTTTTTGCTTATGTAGCGCGGTCTATTTCTCCAGCAGCTGCTTGGCCTTCTCGTCGGCCCAGACGACCCGGTTGCGGCCGAATTTTTTGGCGTCGTACAGCATGGTGTCCGCGATCTTCAAATAGGAGGCGTAGGAGCTGTCCGAGCGCGGGACGACGGTGACGCCGCCGATGCTGACGGTGACCCACTTGGACACGGACGGGTTGTGGGGGATGTGGAGGTCCTCGATGGCCTGGCGGATTTTTTTCAGGTGCGCGAAGGCCTGGTCCGACCTGTCGCCCATGAGGAAGGCCACGAACTCCTCCCCGCCGTAGCGGGCCATAAAGTCAGTGGTGCGCTGGAGATAGGAGGAGGCGGTCTTGGCCACGGCGGCGATGGCCCTGTCGCCGGCGGGGTGGCCGAAGGTGTCGTTGAAGACCTTGAAGTGGTCGATGTCAAACATGCAGACGGAGAAGGGCACCTGGAGCCGGGCGGCCTCGCTCCACTTGACCACGCTGTAGTGGTCGTGCTGGCGGCGGTTGGCGATGCCGGTGAGCTGGTCGGTGCGGGACTGGAGCTCCACCTGCTTGCGGTAGTTGTAGAGCTTGATGTGGGTGTTGACCCGGGCCTCGACGATCAGGGGGCTGAAGGGCTTGGTGATGTAGTCCACCGCTCCCAGGGTCAGCCCGTACTGCTCATCCTCGATATCGGACAGGCTGGTGATCAGGATCACCGGGATGCTCTGGGTGATGATCTCCTCCTGCAGCTTCTTGAGAAGGGTGAAGCCGTCCATGCCGGGCATGACTACGTCCAGCAGGATGAGGGAAAAGGTCTCCGTGCTGGCGCGGCGGAGCCCGTCCTCCGCCGTCTGAGAGATGGTGATGTCGTAGCTGCCCTTCAGAATGGCCTGCAGCTGGGCGGCCTGCAGGGGGCTGTCGTCGATAATCAGTATTTTTTCCATATGCTGTTTCACTCTCCGCGTCAGGTGGTGCAGGGGGCGCCTCCGGGCGGAGCCCCTTTTTCTGGCAGGGACAGTATACGCCATTTGCGGGCAGAGTACAATATTTTTCCCGCGAAAATTTCCACGAAAAATTTTTGCCCCGGCGGCGGGCGGTGCGGGCAAAGCGCGGCGGCGGGCGGTTTTTCATGGAAATCTTTAGAAAAACTGGAAAAATGGGATGCTTCTCTGAAAAACCGGCATTTTTCTTCATAGCTCTGGAGGGACCTGCCGCCTTTTTTGGGCATTCCGCTGAATTTTCAAATCCGGCGAAAAAAGTCCCCCATGGGGGGATTTTACACTTGCTTTTTTCCGGCGGTTTTGCTAAGATGTAACCATTGTATTGTGAAAAATGTGACAATACGCAGACCCGATGATTTCATTTCTGGAGAGAAAGGAGAAACGAAAACACACCGTCCGTGTTTTCCACATTCCGACTATGAAACTGATCACTGTCGAGCAAATGGAAGCCGCCACCGAACGGCTGCTGGAAAATGGCCGTCAGGTGGGCGCTGACTCCTGGCAGCAGCGCGTGAAGAACCAGACCCCCCACTGCAAATTCGGCGAGGAGGGCATCTGCTGCCGCATCTGCTCCATGGGCCCCTGCCGCATCACCCCCAAGGCGCCCAGAGGCATCTGCGGCTGCGACGTCCACGGCATCGTGGCCCGCAACTACCTGCGCTTCACCGCCGGCGGCGCGGCCACCCACTCCGACCACGGCCGCAGCATCTGCCACACCCTCTACCAGGCCAAGGAGGGCGGCAACTACACCGTCAAGGATCCTGAGAAGCTCAAGAGGATCGCCGGCGAGTGGGGCATCGAGACCGAGGGCAAGGACATCTACGATCTGGCCCACGAGGTGGCGGAGACTGCTCTGATGGAATACGGCAAACCCTTCGGCAACTGCCGCTTCCTCTCCCGTGCCCCCGAGCACACCCGGCAGCTGTGGCACGACGCGGGCATCGAGCCCCGGGCCATCGACCGCGAGGTCTCCCAGTCCCTGCATATGACCCACATGGGCTGCTCCTCTCTCCCCGAGGCGCTCATCCGCCAGGCCCTGCGGGCCGGCCTCTGCGACGGCTGGGGCGGGTCCATGTGCGGCACCGAGTTCTCCGACGTGCTCTTCGGCACCCCCAAGCCCATCGACACCACCGCCAACCTGGGGGTCATGGAGAAGGACATGGTCAACATCGTGGTCCACGGCCACGACCCCTCCCTCTCTGAGATGATCGTCCTCTACGCCCAGGATCCCGAGATGATCGCCCTGGCCAAGGAGAAGGGCGCCAAGGGCATCAACATCTGCGGCGTGTGCTGCACCGCCAACGAGGTGGCCATGCGCCACGGCATCCCCATGGCCGGCAACTTCCTCCAGCAGGAGAACGTGGTGCTCACCGGCGCCTGCGAGGCCATCGTGGTGGACGTCCAGTGCATCTTCCCCGCCCTGGGCCCCCTGTCGAAGTGCTTCCACACCAAGTTTATCACCACCTCCGAGATCGCCCGGATGCCGGACAGCGAGTTCATCCACTTCAATGAGGAGACCGCCGGCGACAACGCCAAGGCCATCGTCCGCATGGCGGTGGAGAACTTCACCAACCGCAATCAGGATCTAATCCATATTCCCGACATCAAGGCCAACGCCACCGTGGGCTACTCCGTGGAGGCCATCAAGAAGTGCCTGGACGGCGTGACCAACACCCAGGTGGACGTAACCGGAACCATGAAGCCCCTGATTGAGTGCGTCAAGTCCGGCGTGCTGCGGGGCGCTATGGCATTCGTCGGCTGCAACAACCCCAAGGTCCGCCCCGACACCGCTCACATCGAGCTGATGAAGAAGATGCTGGCCAACGATATCCTGATCGTTGTATCCGGCTGCGCCGCCCAGGCCGCCGCCAAGTCCGGCCTGCTGGACAAGGAGGCCAAGGAGCTCTGCGGCGACGGCCTCAAGCGCGTGTGCGAGCTGGTGGGCATTCCCCCGGTGCTGCACATGGGTTCCTGCGTGGATATCTCCCGTATGATGGTTCTGGCTTCCGACATCGCCAAGGATTCCGGCTGGAACATCTCCCAGATTCCTCTGGTGGGCTGCGCCCCCGAGTGGATGAGCGAGAAGGCCGTGTCCATCGGCAACTACGTCGTCGCCACCGGCATCGACACCTTCCTTGGCGTGGACCCCTACACCAAGGGCTCCACCGAGGTCACCGAGCTGCTCCAGGGCGAGCACGGCGTCAAGGACTGGGTCGAGGCCAAGTACACCGTCGAGCTGGACATCGAGAAGCTGGGCGACAAGATGATCGAGGCCATCGAGGCCAAGCGCGTCGCGCTGGGAATCTAAGTTAAAATACATACTGTTTTGAGGAGATGAGGTCTGTGAATCAGCGCATTTGGTTGGGAAAGCTCCTGCTTCTGCTGGGAATTCTCACAGATGCCGTAGGCTTGATTCTGGGCCGCGGCCTGGAGTGGTCAATGGGGCCGGCAGCCCTGCTTTTGGAAGCGGGCGGCCTGTACCTCGTCTTTAAGGCCCGCGGGGCAAAACAGTAATTTCATTTGCAAAAGAGGATTTCCTATGAAAGTAGCCGTCACCGGCAAGGGCGGGGTGGGCAAAACCACCTTCGCCTCCACCCTCTGCCGCCTCTACGCCGCCGAGGGGCGCAGTGTCCTGGCCGCCGATGTGGACCCGGATGCGAATCTTGGATTGGCGCTGGGCCTGACGGAGGAGGAGGTCAACGCCATCGTCCCCGTCTCCAAGATGAAGGAGCTGGCCAAGGAGCGCACCGCCGCCAATGAGAGCAACACCTTCTACAAGCTCAACCCCGAGGTCTCCGACCTGCCGGATGAGCTCAGCCGGGACGTCAACGGCGTGAAGCTGCTGGTCATGGGCACTGTGGACACCGGCGGGTCCGGCTGCGTGTGCCCGGAGCACGTGATGCTCAAGGCCATCCTGTCCAACCTGGTCTTCCGCAAGGACGACGTGGTGGTGATGGACATGGAGGCCGGGCTGGAGCACCTGGGCCGGGGCACCGCGTCCATGATGGACCAGTTCATCGTGGTCATCGAGCCCGGCGCGCGGAGCATCCAGACCTACGAGCGCATCAAGAGCCTGGCGGCGGACATCGGCGTGCACCGCGTGCGGGTGGTGGCCAACAAGGTCCGGGATGAGCGGGACGAGGAGTTTCTCCGCCGGCGCATCCCTGCGGAGGACCTGCTGGGCTTCATCCACTACAACCCCGACGTCATCGAGGCGGACCGCAACGGTCAGTCCCCCTTTGATTACAGCGACAAGGCCGTGGAGGAGATCCGGGCCGTCAAAGAAAAAATGGATCGTGAGACATAAATAACTTCGATTGTATCGTGAGGAGTGAATCATAACGTGAAAACATTATTCGAGCGCGTTTTCTCCGGCAACGACGAGATGTATGCCCTGGCGGTCAAGGCCGTGGACGAGGCCATGGCCAAGCTGGGCCCCGACGCCCCCGCCACCTTCGGCGACACCGCCTACTCCCTGCCCTGCTTCTACGCGCTGACCGGGAAGAAGGTCGGCACCGTGGGCGAGGCCAAGGCCGCCCTGGAGAATGAGATCAAGGGCTTTATGACCCGCAACAGCCGCACCAAGGACATCTTCACCTCCGGCGTGGCCACCGCCCTGTCCGCCGAGATGATCGAGCTGATGAAGTACGCCATGGTTGGCGGCTCCCCCTACGAGGAGCCCGTCATGGGTCACTTCACCGACGCCCAGGTCCGTGAGCTGGGCGTGCCCCTGGTCACCCGGGACATCCCCGGCGTGGCGGTCATCATCGGCGCGGCTCCCTCCGCCGAGGAGGGCGCGGCCCTGGTCAAGGAGTACCAGTCCCAGGGCATCTTCGTCACCCTGGTGGGCGGCATCATCGACCAGTGTGTGGAGCAGGGTATGAAGCTGGGCTTCAACGTCCGCAACGTGGCCCTGGGCCGTGATCTGAGCAGCGTGGCCCACGTGGTCAGCGTGGCCCTCCGCGCCGCCTTCATTTTCGGTGCTGTCCAGGCCGGCGACTACGAGGGCATGTGGCGCTACACCATGGACCGCGTCTTCGCCTTTGTCAACGCCTACGCCCCTGTGGACGACATGACCGTGGCCTGCGGCGCCGGCGCCATCCAGCTGGGCTTCCCCGTTGTCACCAACGACACCGAGGAGAACAACATGTTCCGGGTGCCCAAGAGCCTCATCATCCAGCCCGACACCACCAAGTTCAACGCCACCAGCCTGGAGGCCCGGGACATCAAGATCAAGATCACCAAGATCGACATCCCCGTGGCGTTCTCCTCCGCCTTCGAGGGCGAGATCGTCCGCCGCGGCGACATGCAGCTGGAGTTCGACGGCTCCCGCAAGACCGGCCTGGAGCTGGTGCGGGCCAAGGAGCTCAGCGAGGTGGAGGATCACCGCTTCACCCTCATCGGGCCCGATTTCGACACCTTCGAGGCGGGCAGCAAGGTGGACTTCTGCATGGTGGCCGACGTGGCCGGCAAGAACATGACCAGCGACTTCGAGTCTGTCTTTGAGCGCAAGTTCCACGCCTACATCAACTGCATGGAGGGCGTCATGCACACCGGCCAGCGCGACGTCATCCGCGTGCGCATCAGCAAGGCCGCCTTTGAGGCGGGCGTGCGGGCCAAGCACTTCGCCGAGGTGCTCTACGCCAAGCTGAAGAGCGACTACGACGCCGTCATCGACAAGTGCGAGGTCACCATCATCACCGACCCCGCCGCGTGCGAGAAGTTCCGCCATGAGGTGGCCATTCCCGCCTACGAGAAGCGCGACGAGCGCCTGGGCAGCCTCACCGACGAGAACGTGGACCAGTTCTACACCTGCATCATGTGCCAGTCCTTCTCCCCCAGCCACGTGTGCATCGTCACCCCGGAGCGTCTGGGCCTGTGCGGCGCGGTGAGCTGGCTGGACGCCAAGGCCA
>ERZ779624.60-NODE-60-length-48580-cov-7.719011_pt1 | contig 48580 bp, 42 predicted proteins | sample MGYA00514190_ERZ779624 | MGnify/ENA primary metagenome ERZ779624 (study PRJEB29562, sample SAMEA4376706) | mouse gut metagenome | isolation source: Cecum | study: EMG produced TPA metagenomics assembly of the A DSS colitis mouse model was used to assess the microbial... | reverse complement strand
GTGGCCATAAGAGCAGCCTGATAGGTCAGTTCCGCGCTGGAAAGGTAGATCATTACCTCCGTAATGTCAATATCCTCATTCTGGCTCTTCAGCGTCTCAAAGGTGGTCTTTTGATTCTGGGTACGGTTTTCCACCAGTTCCAGCTTCTTACTTCTGGTACCGCACTCCGTAATGCAGAGATTGGCGTCGTCCAGGTACCCCTGGAAGGTGGTAATGCCCCGCTCAAACAGCCTCTGCTCCTTGTCTTTTGCAAAGGTCAGCGCCTTCTCGGTGGCCTTCAGCTGCTTTTTCAGAACAGCCTCCTCATTGCTTCCCTCTACCGCACTCTCCAACAGCTTATCCAGATTGGCCTTGATTCCCTCCAGCTCCTGCACATCCTTCATTGCATTCACCAGATCATCCACTTCTCTGCCTATGCCATGCTGAAAGCATTGATCCGCGGTGGAATTCACACGGATGGTCTGATTAAATCCAACATCGTACTCAATATCCTGGCGCTCCGCATTTCCGCTCAGATATGTTTTGTTATAGAGAGTAGACTCCTCTGTTCTGGGAGAGGATTCACAGTAAAAATAATGCTCGGGCCGCAGGTCGCCCTTCTGCCAGGAAGACTTTTCATAAGTGACCTGGATCTCCGCCTCGTTCCCTATGGTGGTATCGTCGTCCTTGGTTCCCATCAACGTTTTGTAACGATTCTCCCCCAGGAAAATCTCACCGGTCTCCGGCACATAGACAATGGCATCGGGATCATTGCTTACAACCGCATAGGGATCCTCATAGGAATGTACCAGCTGGATATCTCCTGTTGAAGTGGGGTCGGCCGGATTTTTAAACCCTCCCCATGTCTGCTTCTGTCCGTTGGCATCCGTATATGTTATCTTGGGGCTTACATCCGGATACTTGGTACCATCTACTGTACTGTAATCAGAGCAGCTTCCGTAGGCAAGCCTGATGCGGTGCACCTCAACGGTAGAGATCTCTTCGTCGTCAATGGCCTGCATATCCGCATCCATGTAATTGGAGGAATTCAGATCCAAAAGATCCTTTCCGTTATGCTCCGGAATAATCACCTTTGTCACGGAATCTATGGCGCCGCTGGTCAACTGCTCCGTGATGCTGTAGTTGGTGTTCTCCGCCTTTCCAAAGCTCAGGGAGGTATCTGTACGGTATCCTGTAAACACATACCTGCCTGCATAGTCCGCATCACCGGTGCTGTAGACCTCCTCACCCAGCGCTTTCAGCTGCTCCAGCGCAATCTGGCGGTCCTCGGTCTTCAAATATCCGGCGGCACCCTTGTTGCACTGATTGATCATACCCGTCACAACATTCGACAAGGTCTTCAGCGCATCCTCGGTGACATCAATCCAGCTGTTTGCATCCGGAATATTCTTGCTGTAATACTGCGTGATCTCCGTCACATTGCTGCGCAGCCGCAAGGCACGAATCGCAATGACCGGGTCATCGGAGGGACGATTGATCTTTTTCTGTGTAGACATCTGCGTACTCAATTTGTCCCGATAAATCTTGTTCGTGTTGATGTTGGACAAATTATTTTTCTGCATGATCTTATTTGTAATTCTCATATATCCATACCCCCTGTCCGCTAAGTCGGACATCCTGTTTATTTTCGGAAGACGCCGCTTACTTTTAAAAGCGCTTTTCCCCTCAGCTTCAAAGCCTTTTCCTTGTCCCATAAACCGGACACTTTATTCTGCGCTGAACTCTTTCCGCTATCAGACTCCCGTCTCCAGAATCAGCTTGTCATAGATCTCGGTCAGGGTCTGGATCATCTTGGAAGCCAGGTTATAGCCGTTCTGGTATTTTACCAGATTAACCGCTTCCTCGTCCTCATCCACGCCCGAAATGGAAATTCTCTGGGTGTCAATGGTGCCCGCGATATCCCGGAAACTGCCGTAAAAGGTATTGGCACGCTGGGAATTCAGCGCCACGTCCGAAAGAATACACTGCAGGAACTCGGTGGCCGAGGAGCCCCGGAAGCTCATCCTTGTCTTGTCCGTCGCAAGATCCCTGATATCCTCCAGCAGATCGTTCTGTTCCACGCCTTCTCCCTTGTCATATCTGTTGGCAAGCCTGGAAGGATCGATTTCCATGGCGGAAAGAATATCAAAGTTCATTGCCGTCATGCGATAATAGCTGTCATCGCTGACATTCACGTCGATTTTCAGGCTGAGCCAAACTTCCCGCTCAACGAACTCATCCAGCGCCTTCTCCACCTCTTCCTGTGTTGCGGCAGGATTATCGATCATATACTGATCCACAAAATCTTTCACAGAAGTATTCTCGTTGTCTTCTTTATACTTTGCCTTATTGGCCTCCACCACACGATTCACATAGTCGCTGTCATACCGGAAACCGTCCGGAAACTCATACTGCCCCTCATCGGAGGCGTGTTTGCCGGTAAACATTTTAATACCCTGATTCCCATTGGAATCATAACCGGAAGTCAGAATATCATTAAACTTCTGGGAAAAAGTTCTGGCCCACTCGTTCATCTGCTTCATATAATAAGGTACGCCCTGATAAGAAAGGCTGGTGCCGATGGTAGCTGTCTTCCCCATTCTGTCGCTGGTCACCGGCTTCGGATTCTTCTGCTGATCCGACAGCACAAAGGTATAGGAATATTCCGGCTCACCGATTTCATTAAAACTGATTTCACAGTTCCAGGAATCATAATAAAATTCCTGATTGCCCAGATTGATGACGCCGCCCTTATCCGACAGATTACACTTGTTCAGATCTTTCAGATAGTCTTTGCCGACCTGAATCGTAACCGTGTCGTTTCCGGTGTTCGGATCCTTTCCAAGCTCTGTCACCTCACCCACAAAATTCTCACCGTTATTGCCGTCCCGCAATTCCACCAGGCCCTTCAGCGCTCCGCCCATGGCGGCGTTATACAGGTTGAATTTCTGGCCGTTCTCCCAATACACGTCATACAGCCCGTCGATATCGGTCTGGTTCACCTTCTCATAACTGGTTCTGGCCACACACTCCAGGCCGTTATACTCGCTGCCGTCCACCAAAATCTGCCCGCCGGCAATCTTAATCATAAAACGGTTAGCCCCGGTCTCCCTGTCCGGATTATTGGCATCTATAATGGGAGTCTCCGTCACGTCCACATCCACAATCTGAGAGAGCTGGTCGATGAGCAGTGTTCTTCTGTCCCGAAGCTCATTTGCTTTTGTGCCGCTGAGTTCAATGGTGTTAATCTGTTTGTTCAGGGTTGCGATCTCTGAGGCCAGGGAATTCATCTCGTCTACTTTCAGCTTGATTTCCTGGTTTACATCCTTCTGCAGCTTCTCCAGATTGCCTGCCAGACCGTTAAAATACTCTGCCAGCGCTCCCGCATAACCCACAAACTGCGTTTTTGCCGCGGCATCGTCAGGGGTTTTTAACAGCTCCTGCATACCAGTGATCATCAGATTGTCAAAAACTGTCTTAAACCCTGCATTTTTTCCGTTATCGTCAAAATATGCCTCAATCTGGGTCATGTAGTACTGCTTCTGGGTATACTCGCCTACCTTCGCGTTGTTATCCCAATATCTTCCGTCATAAAATTCGTCTCTGACACGTTCAATGGCAAGCGTCTCCACACCGGCTCCGGCGCAGCCAAAGGTCTGAAACACCCTGAGCGCACCTGCCGCCTGCTGGTTGACCTTCTGTCTGCTGTAGCCTTCCGTCTGTACATTCGCGATGTTGTTGGATGTAGTGTTCAACGCGGCGTTGCTGGCCAGCAGACCTGTATATGCAATCGTCAGTCCAAAAAATTGTGAGGGCATCTTTATCTCCTCCCGCCGTTTCTTTTAAAAATTAATGTCCGAGTGTCGTGATAATATGCTCCAGCATCTCGCTGATTACATTAATATAGCGGCTGGACGCATTATACGCGTTCTGGAACTTGATCATATTTGACAGTTCCTCGTCCGACGACACTCCAATCACCTGCTCCCTTGCGGAGTGAACCGCTTCCACGGTGCTCTCCTGATTCTGGTAAATACTGCGGAAGGCATAGCCGGAATTGGATACCTGCGACACCAGATCCGTATAGTAATCCACAAACGTGGTCTTCTTTTTCACATTCGGGTTCAGCGTGTAGGACTCTTCCGTAAACGCCGCCTTCAGCGCCTCCGCCGTGGCCTTATCTTCCGAGCCGTCCGGCAGCCGGAAGCCCAGCATTGCAGGTCTCTGCATCAGCTCCTGATCGATCTGCAGGTTTTTAATGGAATACAGGCTTTCCGTCTCCTCCAGATTTTCTTCGTTGTAGACCCAGAAATCTCCTGTTTTTGTGGTCTGCCTCGTCTGCGTATTTCCGTCGTCATCCGTGTAGGTCTCTGTGTAGGTCACCGTCCCGGACACCTTCCGGTATCCTTCGGTGGCAACCTTTCCAAACATCTGAATGGGACTGCCGTCCGGCCTGTGCATATATCCGTCGGGATCGTCAAACGCAAACTTGACACCATTCAGGGTGCTGCCGTCAGCCAGCGTAATATCGCCGTCCTGAACTCCCGCAGCCTTTGCCAGTATCTCGTTCACCTTGGTTACCACATTGTGGATCAGCTGGTCAAATTCCGCCTGAATGTTCATAACCACCGACTGAGATACACTGTCGTAATCCTTTTCAATATCGGAGTAGTCCGCCCTGTGGTCCCCTCTCGCATGGAGCATTGCCTTCAGGCCGCCGATATCCGTATTCAAATCCGTGGAGATCTCCCTGTTCAGGTTGAAGACCTCTGCTCCGTCTATATTGTACTCCTTCGTACCGTCGGCCAGGACGCGATAATTTGCGTTGATCGGCCAGAAAGGAGTGTAAAATCCTGTGTTGGGGTCTGTGTAAAGACCTATCTCATAGCAGGTTCCGTCCTTGACAAAATCTACGCCCTCTATCTGAACGGACACGCTTCCGTACATATCTTCCGCGTATGTAATGCTTGCCATCTGGGACAATTCGTCCAGAATCTGGTTTCTGGCATCCCGCAGGTCGTTGGCATGTTCAATGCCGCCTGCCTCGATGGCTCTGATCTTGTCGTTCAGATAAAGCAGCTTATCTCCGTAGTCGTTGATTTTTTCAACCTGCTTTCTGATCTGAATATTCAGATTGTCCTGATAGGAGCAAAGCCCCTCATAAACCGCGCCTGCACGCTCCACAAACTCGGAGGCTCTCTGTACCAGCAGCCCCTGTGTCACGGAACTCGCCGGATCCTTCGCCAGCTCCTGAATGGACGTCCAGAAATCGGTGATGGTGGTCTGGAACGCCTCGCCGTTCATTTCGCCCAGCTGGCTCTCCACCTCCTCCATAACCTCTGTGGACACCTGATAAAACATACTGCGTCCCGATTCCTTGCGGTATGTCTTATCCAAAAAATAATCTCTGATCTGTTTTACACGGGAATAAACGACACCCAGACCTGTCTGTTTGTTGTTAACAGCTTTGGGATCCACAGAGAGCGTTACATAACGCCTGTCGGACAGCTGAACCTGCTGCCTTGTGTACCCCACGGTGTCTATATTAGAAAGATTATGCGCTGTGGTATTCAGCGCATTCTGACTTGTCTGTAATCCAGATGATCCGATATATAAGCTTCCCATTAAAGACATAGCTATCACCCCTGCTATTGTTTGGCATCAAAGCCTCTGCTGAAAACACCCATGGTCTCACCGGTGCTGTATGCTCCCTTCGTATAGTTCGCCATCTCCGGTGCAGCCTTTGATGCCTGCAGCAGATTCATTTCGAACTCCACCATCTCAAGTGCATTCGCCAAAAGTTCCCTGTTCTGCTCGTTGATCCGCTGCAGCTCCCGCACCGACACCTGAAGTCTGTCATGGGCGTCCGCAAGCTTCTGCTGCTCTGCCGGCCTTGCCGCCAGCATTTCGATCAGATTCACAAGCTTTAAGCTTTTCACATCCTTGTTTAACACATTGGCGATATCCGCAGTGGTTTCTGTCCTCTTCTTTTCCAAATGGGAAATCCTGCTTACCAATTCCTGTTCATCATCCGTGATTTTTTGTAGTTCTTCCAGATTACCTCCCACGATAATCGTTGTTTTTTTCTGAGACAGGCTCAGAAGTCCCTCATATTCATTGCTTTCCTGTTCAAGCACCTCTATCAGGTTTTCCATTAAGCTTGCCACGGGACTTCCTACCTCATTTCCTCATACTTCTGTAAAAGCTTTGCCGCAAAAGTCGCATTATCGACACTGTAGGTTCCGTTGTTTACCTGTGCCTTGACAGAGGCCGTCAGTTCCTCCCTGATATCAGGGCTCCCTGCAACCGCCGCCTTCGCCGTCTGGAAATCCTTTCCGAGACTGCTGATCTGCACCTGATCCGCACGCGCCGCGCCGGATGCCTTCTGTGCCTGGCTGACCTTCTTGGTCTGATACACCTGCTGTACCTGAGAATATGCTTCAATACGCATCAAGGATCCCTCCTTTCCTCACTCTGGTCATTTTGTCTGCTGACCTATATTAAGTTTATCGGCAAAGGAGGGAAATACTTTAGTGATTGCCGCGCTGTTTTTTTCAGTCAAAAAGATCCTTCAATTTTCCCAGCGCATCGGATGCCTTATCAGCGGTGAGCTTTGCCTTGACGCCCTGAACCACCTGGTCGATGATCTCATCGGGCAAATCCACTCCCAGAACGTTCTCCAGCGCCTTCACCGGCTCCCTCTTAAACTGCTCCTGAAGCCCTTTGTCCTTGGAGATCTTTTCCACCGCTTTTTTGATCTGCTCCTTTACGTCCATTTCCACATGTCCTCGCTTTCCTTTTTTCAGCTTTCCATTTTGAAGCCTGCCTTCTTATTATAGCTTCTTCCACATGGCCATGTAAAGGAGGTAAAATATCGTTTTCATACGCGGTACAGCGCTTTCTCAGCACTGCACACCCGCAACCTCAATGCCGTTGTCCCTGTAATACCGGGCCTGGGCGCTCCACAGCTGAAAATACTTCCCCTCCCTGTCGGCAAGCAGTTCCTCATGGCTTCCCAGCTGCACCAGCTCTCCCTCATGAAACACTGCGATCTTCTCACAGAACCTGCAGGATGAGAGCCGATGGGAAATATAAACGGCTGTCTTCGTTCCCACAATGCGGTCAAAATTCGTATAAATCTCGTATTCCGCAATGGGATCCAGCGCCGCCGTGGGCTCATCCAGGAGAATGAAAGGCGCGTCCTTGTAAATTGCCCGGGCGATGGCCACCTTCTGCGCCTCGCCGCCTGAAATCTCCACACCGCTGTCGTCGTAGTCCTTGTACAGCCAGGTATGGATTCCCTTCTCCAGACGGGACAGTCTCTCCCCGAAATCCGCATCCTCAAGGCATTTCTTCACATAACCGCCGTCATAATCCAGATCTACGGCCACATTCTCCGCCAGCCGGAAGGGAAACAGCTTATAATCCTGAAATACCACGGAAAACAGCCTGCTGTACTCATCCTGCTTGAATTTCCGTATATCCACGCCGTTTAACAGAATCTCCCCTTCCTCCGGGTCATACAGCCTGCACAGCAGCTTGATCATTGTGGTCTTTCCCGAGCCGTTCATGCCTACGATGGCAAGCTTTTCTCCGATGATAAGCTTTAACGAAAAGTTCTTCAGCGCGTATCGTTCCGACCCGGGATACCGGAAGGACACATTCCTGAACTCAATCTGGTATTTATTGTCTCTGCGTTTCTCTACGGGAAGCTTTCCCTTGTACATCTCGTCCTCCAGCCCGATCAGCGCCAGCGTGCTCAGCTGCTTTCTGGCCGCCAGTGCCAGGTAGGTGAGATTGTCGATTAACCCCTTCAGTGAATGAAGTAATCTGCTCAGACATCCGGCAAAGCGGATCACATTACCCACCGTTATGGTCCCGGCCAGGGCGATGATTGCCACGATCAAATAGGACGCTCCGTTTACGGCACTGTATGCCATGCTGCCAAAAAAGCTGTCTCCGGCATCCCCCCAGGCCCCCTTTAAAAGCAGTGAGCGAAATCCCTTATGTCTCAGAACTTCCGTCGTCCAGCGCTTCATCAGCTCGTAGCTTCCGTAGATACGAATGTCTTTCCCGTTTTTATAGCTGAAACCGTCTCCGAATGCAAACGGCCAGCAAAAGCTGAATCCGTCCTCCTTCTCCTCAACCGTCTTCAGCTCCGTATACCGATAAGCATCCGTCAGCTTTTTAAAACGAACCTGCATCCGCAGACTCCATGCCGAAAGGACAAGAACCCCTGCCAGCATCAGCCAGGCGGCAACGCTCCCTGACCGGATCAGATAAACCACCACCGGAGCCCCCAGGACGACTGCCCCCACCATATCAAGCAGATGATATAGGATATTGTTTCCGTTCCAGATGACCGAATTGACCCCGGCCCCCCAGTTGTTATCCACGCGGATCCGATCCTTCAGCTTCTTCACCTCTGGGCTGTCAATACGGGAAAAATCCATATTCAGCATGCGTGCCTGAACCACGCCGGAATACAGATAATACATATGCTGCCTGCGAACCTCCATCCGGTTACGGATGGTGCTGGCTACAAACCGCATGGCGAGAATAACCGTAATACAGCAGAATATAACGGTCATCATTTCCCGAAAATCTTTGTGCGCGCCGATGGCATCCAGAATGTAGGCCGAAAGCAGCAGCTCCACATAGGGAACCCCGATATCCAGCACATGTGTGACACAGACAATCCGGAAATAATTCTTATCCATGCTCCGCACAAACTTCAGCACTTTTCTGATATTTCCTACATGCTCCCGAAGCGGAAGCTTACCTGTCAGATCAGTGTTCATCCTCGTCTGCTCCTTCCCTGTAATAACTGCTCTGTATTTCAAACATTTCCGCATACACTCCGCCGGCCTGCATCAGCTCTTCATGGGTTCCGGTCTCCAGAATCCGCCCGTTTTCAATGAGAATAATCCGATCGGAAAACCGTGTGCTGGCCAGTCTGTGGGAAATAAAAACCGCCGTTTTCCCGGAGCTGTACCGGTCGTATTGCCCGTAAACCTCGCTCTCCGCAATGGGATCCAACGCCGCAGTGGGTTCGTCCAGCACCAGCACCGGCGCATCCTTATACAGGGCTCTGGCCAGCAGAAAACGCTGCTGCTGGCCTCCGGACAGCTCCACGCCGTCCTCCATCATGGTCTTTGTCATATAGGTTTTTATACCGATTTTCCTGTCCTGGAAGGTCTCTTTTAATCCGGCCCTTTCCAACGCCGCCCAGGCTCTCTCCTCGTCCACCTGATCCGCCCGCTTCAGCGCCAGGTTTTCGCCCACGGTAAAGGGAAGAATCATCTGCTCCTGAAAGATTGCGGAAAATAGCTGATACACCTCCGTCCTGGGAAATTCATTTCTGTCAATTCCGTTGATCAGAATCTGCCCCGCATCCGGTTCATAGATTCCGCACAACAGCTTTACAAAGGTAGTTTTTCCGGCGCCGTTAACCCCTACCAGTGCAATCCGCTCCCCGGAACGGATCGTCAGGTTCAGATCATGGAAAATCTCCTTTTCACCCGTTCCCTGTTCATCGTTTTCCTCCGCGTTTTTATAAGAAAAGCAGACATTCCGAAACTCGATTTCGGGCGGAAACCGCAATTCTTCGATGTGCCGGTTTCCGCTGCTCAAATCTTCCTCCGGCAGATCCAGATAAGTCCTGGTATAGTCCGTGCCGTTGGCCGCGCCGCGCAGGGCTGCCAAAGATCCCATGATCCCCGTGACAAAGCCGGAAAAACCTGTGACGGCTCCGAAGTACAGCACAAATTCACCCGCGCTCAGCTTTCCCCCGGCAGTCTGATACAAAAGCCAGGCATAGGCCCCCAGATCCCGTCCTGCGGAAAGGAGATACCCGATCTTTTCATAAAAGGAATTCCTGCGGCGGGATTTCAGCGTTACGCCGTCCAACTCCTTCAATGCCACATCCCGCAGCCCCAGGAGCCAATGCTGCATACCGAAGATACGGATATCCTTGGCCGCTCCCATATCCCCCATTGCATTCTGCACACAGTAATAATGCTTGTTGGCCAAGGCGTTCTCCTCCCGAAGAGACTCCTCATATCTGATATGGCTCATGCTGAGCAGATAGTTCACCACCGATAACGCCAGAAGTACTGCCAGCACCCCCAGGCTCAGACTGCCGATCACCGTGGAATAAAGAAAAAAGCTTAAAACGTTAACCAACAGGCTGCATGTCTCCGTCACCATCCTGGAGGAAGCGCACCAGTCACCGCCGTCAACAGTATTCAACGCCTTCCCATACAGCTTCCGGACGCTGCCGGACTCCGCGTACTCATACCTGATCCGCAGGCTCTTCAGAAAAAAGAGCCCAAGCAGATTTCCTCTCTGAGTATTGTACAGGTTATACTTGCCGGCGCTGACAGCGCTTTTTAAGCCGTCCAAAAGCATCAGCAACACCGTAAAGCCTCCAAGCGCCAGGAACAGCAGCCCCAGCCCGGCCCGGCCCTCCACCAGATCGATGGTAAGCTTGGGCAGATAAATCAGAAACAGCGGCAGCAATGTGCAGAGCAGAATCTCCGTCCCGCAGAATACCAGCACCATGGGCTCCTGCTGCCGGTAAAAGCGCACAAAAAACAGGATGTCGCTTCCGATGGAATAATGCTTTGGCTCGAAAGCCTCTTTTCCCTTTTCCATATCCTTTTTCCTCCTCCATCCGGCCGTTTCCTGCCGGCAATAAGGTCATCTTATCATAATTGCTCCACAATCACGATCCATGGCCATCCGGCCGTTTCCTGCCGGCAATAAGGTCATCTTATCATAATTGCTCCGCAATCACACAAAAAAATGCACGAGCGGTTAATCTCGTGCACGAACGGCATATGCCGTCAACAGGTATGTAGGTATTCAAGTCCCGAACTTCCGTTCGCCATATCCTCACGACGCCAGAGGCAGCATGATCTCCGTGACAAACACACCCTCCTCATCCTGCCGCTCCAGATAACCGTGATATCGGTTTACCACTCTGTCAATACGCATCAGCCCGAAGCCGTGGCCCTCGCTGCTCTTGGTGGACGCATATCCGGCGCCGGTTTTCCTGAGCTTTTCCCCCACCGAATTCATCACATAAACGTACAGCTGCCCTTTCAGTACGTCAATATAAACCCGAATAAACCTTTGGGACGGATCCGCCGCCTTCATGCAGGCCTCCATGGAATTATCCAGCAGATTGCCGATAATCATACTCAGCTCCACCTCTGAGACAGCGCCCTTCAGGTCTTCAGGCACCCTGGCCTCCGCATCCACGGCGATTCCCCTGGCCTTTGCCAGAGACAACTTACTGTTCAGAATCGCGTCGATCATCACATTACCGGTTTTGACCACGGTATCCACCGTCCTCAGATCATCGTCCAGATCGTTCAGATAACGCTCCAGCTCCGCCAGCCGCCCCATGGCCAGATGAGCCTTCATGGCCTGAATGTGATTGTGATAGTCGTGACGCCAGCCTCTGGTCTGCCGGTACATATTCTGCACCTCCTCACAATGCTTTTCCAGCAGATCGCTCTGATAGTGCAGGATCCGTTTATCCACCATGACCTGAAGCGCTTTGTAAGCCAGCGCCAAAACAGCGACAGTAAACACCGATGCCACCGTCAAAACAAAAAACATCATATCAGTCCCCCATGCCAGAGCGTATTTCCCACATTGCTTCCGTCCGCCGACGTTTATCCCATATCCTTTCCGGAACGTTGAAAATGCCGGATAAACGCCTGATTGACCTCTCCGTACAGGCGCCTGCTCACCGGAATCACACTGCCGTTATCCAGCGTGATCTCCGTCCTGCCGATCTGATGAATGCTGCCTGTCCTGCAAAGGTAAGAGCGATGGCACCTGATAAAGCCAATGGGCAAAAGCAGCTTCTCCAGAACCGTTATACTCTCCGTCACCTCCAACTGCAGGGTCTCTCCCGTCCGGGTGTAAATTTCCGCCACACAGCCGTGTCCCCTGGCTTCCACATAAGTGACCTGCTCCACCGGCAGCTTCATGACCTCTTCCCGTCCGTGCACCGTCACAAAGAGCTCCTCTCTGCGACGCGATACCAGCTTATCCATACAGCCGTGTATCTTTTCCCGGTCCACCGGTTTCAGCAGATAGTGCATGGCTTCCACCTCGTAGCCCTTCGCCATATAATCGGCTACGCCCGTGGTAAAGACAATGGCAATGTTTCCGTCCTTTCTGCGGATTTTCTCCGCCATCTCCATGCCGTTCATGGTCTTCATCTGAATATCCACAAACAAAATATCAAAATCTCTGTTCTCCTCCCAGAAGAACAGGAAGCTCTCCGCGCTGAGAAAGGAACGAATCCGAACCGGAATCCCCCGCTCCCCGCTCCATTCTCCCAGGCATTTCTCCAGGTATTCGGTATGAATCTGTTCATCCTCAACAATTGCAATTCTCATGCTCTTATCATATCATGTTTCCATTGCGTTGACTATTCCCTTTTTATCCAGGTCCGCACCACACCCACACCAACCAGGAAAACAGCCAGCAATACCAGACAATGCTTCTGAAACTGCCAGGCGGGATTGTCTATCATGAATGCGACGGCATTGGCCAGCATTCCCGCAGCCAGAAAGCGGGATGGCCGCCTCTGCCTGCCAAAGGATCCTTCCTCCCCAAGCCTGCCCTTCAGCTCCGCCAGAATCTCATTCAGCCGTACCACTTCCCGGATAAACGCTACCACTATGGCGCCGATCACACAGGCAAACACCCCTGCCCACGAGACGCCGCGGAGGACAGCCAGAAACTCCATTACCAGGCAGGCGATCTCCACGGCCGTCGCCACCTTAAACAGGTTTCGTATCCTTGTATAATGCTCAATCGTTGACTCCACATCCGTATACAGCTCAAAAGGCCCCTCCGCGGCCCTCTTCCGAAGAAAGACCCAGGGCCCCCACAACCCCATGATCTCCACTCCCGCCTCCCCCATAAACTCCCGGTAGTCGGAAGGAATCCTGAAAAAACCTTCCGTAATGTCAATCTGGTAAATAAACTCTCCCGGGCTGCACGCGCCAAACAGATAAAATCCCGCGAAAAAGCCCTCCATGGCATAGCCTCTTCTCACCATCTCATTCAGCCAGTTCGTTTCCCTGTCTTTATTCACATATAACCGAAACTTAACCACCAATATACCTCCCCGTCTCTTCCTCCATCAGCGCTGCATTCCTCAGAAGCTCCTCCAGCCGCCTTCTCTCCTCCGCAAAGACCCTGCCTCCCGTCTCCGTAATCACATATTCCTTCTTTCTGCGCGAGTCCGTCTCCTCGCTGAAGATGCGGATCCAGCCCTTGGCCATCATGGTCTGTATGGCTCCGTACAGGGTGCCCGGCCCAAGAACCACGCGCCCTCGCGTAAGCTGCTCCACCTCCTGTATGATACCGTATCCGTGATTGGGCTTTCGCAGAGACAGAAGGATATAAAACAATGCTTCCGTCAACGGTACATTCTTATCCATCGCCATCACTCCTCCTCGAAGCTCAATATATCGCCATCCGATATATCACACCTAAAATATATCATCTGCCGATATATTTGTCAACACAAAAAACGCCTGTATTATCACAGACGTTTTTCCTGTTCCTGTATACCGCTTTTTCACTGCAGCAAACGATCCCGGATAAACCGCGCAACCCCGTCCTCCTCATTGGACGCAGTTACATAGCTTGCCGCTTTCTTTGCCTCCGGAACCGAATTAGCCACCGCGATGCCGATCCCACAATGCGTCAGCATCTCACAGTCCCCGGCGTCATCCCCGAACGCCGCAATCTCCGACAGCTTTATTCCGTACAGCGCCGCTGTTCTCTTTATTCCATATAACTTTGACACGCCCTTCTGTGCCGCCGCATGACTGCCATCCCTGTATGAGATCCACGCGTACTCCGAAAATTCTTCCTTCAATTGCCGTACCGCTTCCTGATCCGACAATATAAAACAGATCTGATCCGCAGCCCGGGTAAGCGGCTTCGAAAAATCACACCAGACCGCCCGGCGCAAAACGGAGGAGCCTGCAATTCTGTCACTTTCCCAGAAAGCTTCCTTTCTGCAGGACACCAGAATATCACTTGCGCCGCTTTGCTTCAATCGGGTTATCAGACCATTGGCCGCCTCCGCCTCGATTCCGTTAAAATACAGTTCCCGTTCTCCGCAAAGCGCCATCGCACCGTTGGAAACGATCCGGATATCCACCGGAAGCGGCACCAGCTCCTCTGTGGCGGAAACTGCCACCCGCGCAGTTGCAAAGGCCGTCAGAATCCCCTTCTTGCGGCACTCCGCAAAAACCTCCTTTGTAAAATCCGAAATACTTCGATCCCTTCTCAACAGTGTATCGTCCAAATCCGTAACGATCATTTTTATCATTATCCGGTAGTCTCCCGTCTGATCAAAACAGCATGCAGATATTCGCTCTGCATACAATCTTCTTTCTCATCAAAAATATCCAGCAGCTTCTGCATGGCATGGCTTCCGATCTCATACATGGGCTGCGACATGGTCGTCAGGGCAGGTGTCAGGACATCGCTCATCTCTATATTGTCAAACCCCAATACCTGAATATCCTCAGGCACACGAATATTTCTTTCCCGCAGTGCCTTGATCACACCGATTGCCGTCATATCCGACCCTGCAAAAATCCCGTCGATCTCCCCCAGACGGCTCGAAAGCCTGTTTATCATTTCAATTCCCGAGGCAATGCTGTAATCGCCGTGCAGCACAAGATCCGGCTCCACCGGGACACCCGCCTTTTCCAAAGCCATCACATAGCCCCGATAACGCTCCCGGGAAGTATAAAGCTGATCGTTTCCGCCCAGATATGCAATCCGCTTCAGCCCGCTGCGAAGCAAATATCCTACGCCCTCACAGGCAGCGCTTCTGTTATCCACATATATCCCCGGCACATTCGGAAAGCTTTCGGATTTTCGATCCATCAGCACAATCGGTATCCGGCTCACCCCAAGAGAGTTCAGAAGCTTTTTATCGGTGATCTCTCCACAGGTATTCAACACAATGCCATCCACCCGCTTCTCGATAAAGGTTCTCAGATACCGCTCTTCATTCTTGATATCCGACTCGGAATTCCCCAGAAAAACCGTATAGCCATGGCTTCTGGCACAGTCCTCTATTCCCTTCACCACCTGCGGGAAGAAAAAATTCTGAATGTCCGGAATAATAATGCCAATGGTTCCGGTCCTGGCATGCGTAATGCTTCCGGCCACCCGGTTCGGGATATATCCCACATCCTCGATCATTTTTTTGATCCGCTTCCGGGTTTCCTCAGACACACCCTCCGGACTGTCATTGATCACCCGGGACACGGTGCCCTTGGAAACCCCCGCCATCCTCGCAATATCCGAAATATTCATCGCAACCCTCCGCCAACGCCATACCGACTTACAACATATGTATAAGTGTAGCATTCTATCAGGTTACCGTCAATATTCGGCATAGCGCCTCTACCGGCTGCGCAGAAATTCTTCCACATCCTTATAATATGGAATGGATGGTGCGGCTCCTCTTTTTGTCACGGCCAGGGCGGAGGCGGCGGAGGCCGTCCGAAGACATTCCCCGATCTCCCGTCCGCAGAGCATCGCCGTCAGATAATAGCCCGCAAAGGTATCTCCGGCTGCAGTGGTATCCACTGCCTCTACCGGAAAACACGGACATCTGCACACTCGTTCCCCGTCCGCATAAATGCTCCCCGCCTTTCCCAGCGTCAATACCGTCGCTGCTTCGGGATATTTCATGCGCATGGCAGCAATCATCTGTTCCGGCTCCGTTTCACCGACCAGCTGCCCTGCCTCCAACTCGTTCAGTATAAACAGCGAGACCCGGCTCAGATCACAGCACGTCACATTTTCATTCATGGGGGACGGATTCAGAACCACCTTCATCCCCTTCTCGCAGGCTATCTCCACCAGTTCCCTGAGCAGATTGATCTCGTTCTGCAGCAGCAGCACATCACCCTCGGAAAAACAGGACAATACCTTTTTGATCTTCTCAACGGAATTTTTTCCGTTTGCACCCTGATAGAGCAGAATGCTGTTTTCTCCCTGCCCGTCCACCTGGATGACCGCATGTCCGCTCCTGCCGGCATGAATCGATATGTGTTCCGTATGTACTCCGTGCTCCCGAAGAATCCCCAACAGCTCCGTCCCGTCTTCCCCTGCCATACCGGCATGATATATCTCCATTCCGGCCTTTGCCAGCGCAATGGATAAATTCAGTCCCTTGCCCCCGGCCCGCACCGATATTTCGGAGGAAGAAAGTGTTTCTCCCGGGCGCACGATATGATCTACCAGGTAAATGTGGTCGTAATTCAGAGATCCATAATTCAGTATCTTCATCCGCCCCACCCCATATAATGTCCCGTCCGTATCCGAAAACTGCCGAATTCCGTCCTTCCCATAGACAGGGATCCACAGCCAAACATTCCGTATGCAAAGGTGTCATCCCTGACCTTCAGCAGCTCTTTTCCGTTCACGGAAAGGGAAAGCTCAGCTCCCCTTGCGCATGCTTCCACCTCATAGGCCCTGCCCGTCTCCCATCCGAAATCTGCTTCGGCCAGTTTCAGAAAACCAAAATCGTTTTTATAGACCGCGACCTTCCCTTGCCCGGAAAACCCAAGCGCATAACCCCGCTTCGCTCCCTGGGCCCGCAGAAGCAGAAGATGGTTTTCCCCCGTTATGGGGCAAATCGTCGTTGTGACACTGTAATCCTTCGCATAATAATTACCTGCATAGGCAAATGCGTCCTCATAACACATCAGACACAGCCTGTCTTCCTCCAGCTCCCATGCCCCGTGATCCATGGCAAAAGGAGTAATCTGCCCGAATTCTTTGCGCTGTTTGCCAAAATCAATAGAATAACAGCTGTCTCCCGTCACGGAAAAATCATCCAGATATACGACTGCCAGCGTCTTCGCCTTTGTGGGCGACCAACCCTCCAGCACGATTCCCACCTCGTCGATCAGATCGCCGTTTGTATCGGGAATCCGGAAGGTGATTTCCTTCCAGGTATCCTTCTCCAGTTGCATATATCCCTGCTTGTGTATCTCTCCATCCCCCGCAGTCCTGATATAGGGCGCGGCTCCCGGACATTCCCAGCCGTTCAGGAGCTCCATGGCAAGCTGCATACTCACGGTCTGGCCGCTGTACACGGTAGGCGAAAATACCGGATTGTAGCGCTCGTCGGAAAAATCTTCCCTTTTGTAAAAAGGCTTGTAGTAGATCCTGCAGCTGTCTCCTCTATCCATCCGGTCCATCACGATCTTCAGCGCGCCTCTGCCGCCGTGCGCTTTTTCCTCTGTATGGGAAACGCTGCAGAAGAACGGATCCGAAACCCGAATATTATGCGTCGCACCCGGCAATTCAAAGTCAAAATGAATCTCTCCGTCGCAAAAACTGTTCTTCAGCTCCTCCGGAGCCTCTTCTCCGCAGAGCCTGCAGCCCAGCACGGCTACTTCCTTCGCATAAGTAGGAATATCCAGATTATTCAGATAACCGGAAATACCCGATAATACGATTCCGTCATTGACGGGCCTGCGGTAACGCGCGGGCAGACCGTCGCAGCCCTTCATCACTCCCAGCACGGTTCCCACGTTTCCTGCATTGCAGTCCGTGTCCCAGCCGCACATTGCGGCGATCTCTACGGTTCGGTCAAATTCACCGCCGCCATACAGCATCGCAAGCGCACAGACGCCGGCATTTGGAATAATATGACAATTTCCCTTATATCTGTCATAGCCCCATTCCGCCGCCAACATTTCACGGCACGCTCTGAAGTCATCCGGATTCTCCCTGTGAAAATCCATAACGGCGCGGACTACCGCTTCATAAAGACTTCCCTCCGGAAGCTGTTTCAGTCCCGTCTCCATAATATGCTCTATATCATCGGAAACAAAGGCCTCCGCAATGCAGCCGCAGAAAAAGCGGGCTCCGTTCACTCCTTCCCCGTCATGGGACACACTGGCTGCAATCGCGCCATATTCCGCCGCCTCCTTCGGCCTCCCCGGAAAACAGAGCCCCCAGGTATCAATAAAGATCTGACCGCCTATCTGCTCGGCTATTACCTTCCCGTTCTGCGCTATGGAACCGGACTGCGGCGCCGGAATTCCCTTTTTCAGGTTCAGGTAGGCGGTATGCTCCGTACTGACGCCATAGCCGCCCCACCAGAACATTCCCATGCCCTCGCGGGTATAATTCAGCCATGCCCTCGCCACATCCTGCGGACAGAGCCTGCGGTCAGACGCATCGTCCCGCAGAGCCCGCAGAAAATATACAGGACCGTTGGCGTCGTCATCAGCCGCAAAATTTTTGTATTCCTTCACATAATCCCGGATTTCCCCATAGGTATCCCGAATCCTCTCATATGTCCAGATGGTGGGTTCCACCGGAGCGCCCAGACGGATACCGATATTCATTCCCAGAAAACCCGCATATACCTTTTCCAAATAGCCTGAAAGCATCCTGTCCTCCTGTTCTCAGCAAACCAGCTCCGCCAGTTTTTCCGCATAGTCAAAAATATCGATTCCCTTTGTAAACTTCAGGCAGGTGCCGGAAGGATACCTGGTTTTTTCCAGCCAGCGACGCGGTATCCCGGAGCTTCCGTATCGCGCTCCAAGAATTGCTCCTGCCGTAGCTCCAATCGTATCTGCGTCTCTGCCAAAATTAACTGCCAGCAGAAGACCCTCTTGAAAAGAATCGCTCTTCAGGCGCAGACAACCCAGCATTTCCGGAATCGCCTCAGGTACCGCGGCCCGGTTCGTGGAAAACAGTTCATTGTGCAGCGGCATCCACGCCGCTGCAATATCTCCATTCGCCTCCGTCACGATCCGGTCCGTACGCCGCAGCGTCTCCCGGAACCAGGAGTCCGCGGGAGCCAGCGCACATACAGCGTCCCAGATTTCCGTCACGGAAGCATCTACCATAGCCAATGAAACCGCCACCGCTACCGCCTGTGCACCCCAGATACCGTCTGCATAATGACTGATGCAGGCGTCGGTTTCTGCCAGGTAAGCCGCCTTTTCCGGATCACCCGCACAGTATATCCCAATAGGGCCGCTGCGCATCGCCGCTCCGTCGCTCTGATGGAAGGGGTTAAACCTTCCCGATTCCGGGGGCCTTAAACCCCTGCGCAGATTGTCGGCCGCCTCTGTCTCGCTTAGGCCTCCCCTTTTCAGCTCATCTTCCGTGGCAACATGAGCAAGCCACATTTTTACCACATCTTCGGAGGTAAATTCTCCTTTTTTTTCGATTATGGTTCCGGCCACCATCAGCGCAAACTCCGTATCGTCCGTACTCCAACAGGCTCCTCTGTTAAAGTCGGTAATAAATCCGTAATCCCTCTGGTTCTCCGGCATCCTGGCCGCATCTCCCAGAGAGTCCCCGATTGCCAGTCCGCACAGGCTGCCAATCGCCTTGTCTGTCAAAAGCTCCCTGTTTTGTATCAGTTCTTCCCGCGTCATCATCTGAATCACCAGCCCCCTTATATTCTGCTTACTTTAATACAGAATTTGCATATTCTGTAACAGCCGCACCGCCTGCTCTGTTCCACTCCTCCACAAATGCATCCCAATCCTGCTCTGTCTTGTTGCCCAGTACAAAATCCGCAATAATTTCTGATAATGTGGATTTTGCCGCATCCCAGCTGATGGTATATTCCTCCGGAATCACGAACGCATTATCCAGCGTAGAATAAGCAGACGACATTTCCCTGGAAGATACCGCGGCCTCTGACCAGTAGGGCGTTTCCTCCGATACTGTGTTCAGGTCAAAATTTGCAAAGGTTCCGAAAATGACTGCAAACCAGTTATCGTGAGCGGGAAGCAGCGTATATGTTCCGTTTTCTTCCGTATAGGTCTTTCCCTTTAAACCCAGAAGATCAAGAACTCTTCCTTCCGGTGAGCAGGCAAAATCCAATACCTGAAAGGCCAGGTCTTTATGCTCCGACTGTGCGCTGATGGCAAACCCCCTCGTCTCCTTGCTGGTATCCAGAGGAGTATATCCCCAAGCCTCCCCCTTTGCCGGAGGCAGTACCCTCAATGCCGCGCTCTCGCCGTTTGCCGCCACCATGTTGCTGTTGTAGATATCGGTTGTCTCTCCCTGACTGCCGCATATGATCGCCGTCGTATTGCTGTAAAAATCATTTTCCTTTCTCTCCCAATTGACGTTCAGATAATCCTGATCAATAATGCCCTGCTGATACAGATCCGCATAATACTTCAGCTGCTCCAGAGACCTTTGGCTCACTCTGGCATACTCATATTCTCCAGCTTCATTCTTTATCCAGGTCTGCGTCAGGCCAAACGCCTGATCAAATACGCTGTTCATACTGTCCAGAGAGCCATCCATCCCCAATACTGCCTCATGATCCTGCTTCAGTTCCTTCAGCATCGCAGTATAATTGTCAACAGTGGGATTTTCCAGAAGAGCCTCCGCCGTCTGCAGGGAATCAAGCACATCCCCCCGGATCACCGGAACCTTAACGGAAGCCGCTTTCACATAAACCAGATAGGGATAGTTTGAAAGTCTTTCCTTCTGAAAATCCTCCAGCAAATCCTTCATATAGATGGATTTTTAAATATAAGGCGTCAGATCCTCCAAAATGCCCTGATTCGCAAAGGTCTGATCCCCACCCTGAAAATAAATCAGATCCGGAATATCACCTCCGTTTAACATCAACGCAAGGTTGTCCGCATAAGAACCGCTCTGGATATTCACCAGTTCCAGCTGCGCATTGATTCCGGCTTCCGCCAGCGCTCTGTTATATTCCTCCAGCCAGGCCATCTGAGTCTCGTCCTGCGGATTCAGCTCCTTGGACACGATCCGCAGCGTCACTGTCTCATCGCCGCCGCTGCCTTCCGTCTCCTCCGTTTCGATGGTTCTGCTTTCGCCGCTGCTTTCCTCAGGCACGGAACCACAGCCTGTAAACATTCCTGCCATCAGAGTCAATACCGTCAACGCCACCCATGTTTTTCTTTTCATATGCTCTCCTTCCACCCTCCCCGGGGTTGTTTTTATTTTCCGGCCGAACCGGAAGTAACCATGATCAAACGCGCCTATTCCTTTATGCCCCCCGCCATGACACCGCCGGTATAATATTTCAGAATCAGCGGGTAAACAGCCAGGATCGGTACCATTACAATGACAATCGTAGCCGCCTTCAGGGAGCTCACATTGATTGCGGTAAGATCTACATTGGAATAGGCCGCAAGTGTTGTGGAATCCCCTTCCACCACAAATTGTCTCAAAAATACCTGCAGGACGGTTCCGTCTCTCGTCTGCAGAAAGACACTGCTTCGAAAATATTCGTTCCACCTGACAACCGCATAAAACATGCCCACTGTCATCAGAACAATTTTATTCAAAGGCAGGAATATCCTTAAAAATACCGTGAATTCTCCTGCGCCGTCGATCTTTGCCGCCTCGATCAGAGAAGCCGGAGTCTGCTCAAAAAAACGCATCATCAAAACCAGATAATATACATTGACGGAATTATAAAGTACCATAACCCACACATTGTTCAGCAGTCCCAGATTCTTCACTACAAAATATTCCTGAATAATACTGGGCTCAAAGATCATCATCACGATGAAAAAAACCATCAGCAGCCGTTTCAGAGGAAGCCCCGGCCTTGTCATCGCATAGGCGGCCAGTCCTGTCACCAGAAGGCTGAGCGCAGTGCCCGCCGCCGTTATAAACAGACTGTTTGCAAAGGAACGCAGCACAAGCCTGTTGGAAAAAATCAGCTTGTAATTAACAAAATCCACGCCCTCCGGCCAGAACTGCCAGCCTTCCATAAAAGGCACCCGCCTGGGATCAGATATGGACTTGGCCAGGATATTTAATATGGGGATAATAATGACCAACGCCACTACGCTCAGAAACAGGCGGATCAAAACCTTCTCCGGCCGGAGTCTTCTGCTCTTTTTTTCTCTCATTCCGCCTTCCTCCCTACCATGCCCCGGAACCGGTCAGTTTTTTGGATATCCCATTCGTGATCAATATAAGCACCTTTCCGATTACACTTTTAAATAAGCTTGCCGCGGTGGCAAAGGAATACTGAACATTCACCAATCCGATCCGGTACACATAGGTATCCAGAATATCTACACGGCTCAACACGGCATCATTGGAAAAATTCAGAATCTGATCCAGTCCCGCGCTCATGATGAAGCCTACATTGAGGATCAGTACCGTCATCATCGGCATTACCAGCACCGGCAGAATGATATTCGTCACCATCTTCCACCTGCCCGCACCGTCGATGGCGGCAGCATCGTAAAGTTCTCCGCTGATTCCCAGGATAGCGGACAGATAAATAATGGAGTCCCACCCTATACTTCTCCACAGCTCTGAGGCAGTCAGAATCGGAATGATCGCATTTTTGCTGACCAGCAGATTTTTGTACTCCACGCCCATAACCCCCATGATGCTGGTGACAATTCCTCCTCTGGAAAAGGCGTCGATCCAGATACCTGCGATGATGACCCAGGACAGAAAATGCGGCATATAGGAAATCACCTGTATGATCTTTCCAAAACGACATCTTCCCAGCTCATTCAGCATGAGAGCGAACATGACAGGAAAGGGAAACAGCAGAAACAGCTTAATACTGCTGATCAGCAGAGTATTTCTGATGATATTCCAGAATGCGGGCGTTTCAAACAGCATTCTGAAGTATTTCCAACCCACAAACACATTTTCTCCCACGATCTTATAATCGTAAAAAGCCAGCTTCATCCCTGCAATGGCAGAGACCCGAAAAACAAAAAAGTATAAAAGCGCCGGCAAAAGCATCAAATAAGCCCATCTGTATTTCCAGATCCGCCGCCATGTAAGCACATCTCTTTGTCCCCTGTATTTCACGCTCTTCCCCACCGCACACCTCCTGTCGGAAAATCTTTTCATACGAGTTTTCAGCTCATTGTTACCCACAGTTCCGCCAGAGGTCCGTGCTGCTGCGCCCCGTAAACATCGCGGTCGCCGCAGGTGCCCGATGAAATATCTCTGTCATAAGTAATCTTAAAGCCCAACGCCTTATCAAAAAAAACAATATCCTGAATTCTCTCCGGCTCCATCCGGTACAGCGCAGCAATCTTCTCCCGGGAGATTATTCCGCTTTCCCTGATCTTCCGGTAAGTCTCCCCGTCTTCAAACAGCACGTCCAACGTAATCTGAAAAGGACCGCTGTTTTTGGATCGGATCACCTTTGCGATGTCATATAATCTGCATTCTTTCATTCTCATGCCTCCTGATTCCAGTCCAGTGTTTCGATGGGAAAAAGGTGCTTTCGTTCCTCCTCGTCGATCTCCATCAGATGGTATACGGAAAACTCATATACCGGCCCGCAGGAGATATCGCTGGGTGAATACGGAAAGGCCAGATTTCCCGCTGTGGATTTTCTTCCTTCATAGCCATAGTGGAGGAAGGTAGAACGAAGCGTTCCGCAGACGGCGTCCGCAAGTTCCTGTGTCGCCGCCGTAGCCTCAAACAATACGCCGACCTCATGCCCTCTCTCTTCCGCCCGCGGTTCTGCATCTCCCAGCACACCGTTCAGACCATAATTTACAAAACGAATCTGATAGCTGTCCGCATCTACATCACTGTAGTACTCCCTGGTCTGCTCTTCGACCTTACGCTCCACCTCTTCCAGAACGGAAATTAAAATCGGATCCCGGATTCCGGCAATTACACAGGTTCGATAAGCAGTCAGCACTGCCCCCTCAAGCTTGACCTGATAGACGCGGGCCTTTTCTATCCGGCTGCCCTTCACCATGACTCCGGAGCTGCCATGCTGTGAAAAGTCACAGTCTTCCAGGTTCATGACAATTCCCGGTCCACGCAGCAGATAGGGATGCTCCTTTTCATAAAAGGTATGTGCCGCTACGGAAAGAGGCGTACATCTTCTCATGTCGGAAAGCGGTTCTATGATAAATCCGTCTTCTCTGAGTATTCCCAACATGCAATCCTTTGTGGTTCCCGGCTCGGCACACAAAGCTGCACACTCAAGAATCTTGCCCGCATGATAGCCATACTCCAGAGGAATTCCGCCATGCAGCGCCACCGCCGCAAAAGGACTCGGATCATAGGCCCGTCCGCAGACAATCAGCCTGCTTCCTCTTTCCAGCGCTTCAACAATAGATTCATGCCCCATCTGAGCCACAATATTCCCCGTCTCCTCCAGCCGCTCCCCGGTCAGCTCCTTCACCGCATTTCCCAGCTTTTCCAGTCTTCCCTGCCTCAGCTTTTCACGAACGAACTCCTTTGGAATGTCCGACCAGATTACAGAAGCCGGAAGTTCCTCCAGATGGTGCTTATGTATGATAGAAGCAATGACCGCCAATGTCCTTTGCACATGAATCCTGCTTCCGGCTCCGCCGGCCGAACCGATTATCACCGGAATATCCCGTTTTGCCGCTTCTGTAATAATCAGCTCCAAATCCTTTCTGCATGCGTCTTCACTCACTATGCCGACTCCGCCGCCCAACTTATGCGGCCCGGCATCCGTGCTGCCTGCATCTACCACAACTGCATCCGGCTCCTGTTCTAATCCGTTCAGAAAGGACTGCTTCGGAAACCCATAGCCCAGAATTCCACAGGGCGCTACTATTTTAACCTCCTTCATACTCCATCTCCTCTCATCTAAACCGGTTTACTAAACCGGTTTAGTTCTGTGAGTTCAGTATATCATTCGCTTGTTCATTCTGTCAACATAATTAACTGTTCCATTTCTGATTTTATCCATAATGCCGGTTTTATTCGGTTTTTTTACTTATTTCCCACACCGTATTTGTAAAAATTCACAACAAAAACGCAAAAATTAACTGCCGCACCTGTATATAATTATTTAGGTGCGACAGTCTTAAATCAGATCTGTTCTTCTCTCCAGGGCCCCCTGCGGTAAAAATACACCGACAGTGCCATACCCAGCACCCAGCCCAGGGGCCACGCGCTCCAGATGCCGGCCGTGCCGAGGGGAACAGACAGAACAATTGCCAGGACGACTCTCAGAATCAGATCCGTAAAGGTAGCCGCCATGAATCTGCCCATAAGCCCCGAGCCGCGCAAAATCCCGTCTGCCACCAGCTTGACGGAAATGACGAAATAGAAGGGGGAAACAATCCTTAAAAACTGCACTCCCGTGTCAATAGCCGTCCCCGTGATATCCTTCATGAAAAGATAGACCAGATAACGTCCCGCAGCCAGGTACAAAAGCACAAAGGGAACACAGATCATCCAGACAATCTTTACGCCGGACCGGAAGCCCTGCTTTACCCGGTACAGCTTCCCCGCTCCGATGTTCTGGGAGGTATAGTTGGAAATGCCGTTCCCCAGAGTGGTCAACGATGTGATGACAAGGTTGTTCAGCTTTACCGCCGCGGAGTAGCCGGCCATAACGCCGGGCCCGAAGCCGTTGATGACGCCCTGCAGCACAATGTTTCCCACAGAGATAAAGCTCTGCTGCAATATGCTGGGGACAGCGATCACGGCGATCCTGCGAAACAGACTCCAGGAGAAAAGTGACGCTCTCTTCTCCAGCTTTATCTGAGCCAGCCTCCTCAGCACAAATACCAGCGCCAGCACACAGCTCACCCCCTGGCAGAGAAACGTGGCCCATGCCACTCCTGCCACCTCCATGCCGAAGGCCTGCACGAACAGAATGTCCGCCCCTATGTTGGCAAGGGATGAGACAGCCAGAAAAAGAAAGGGTGTTCTGGAGTCTCCCAGGGCGGAAAAAATACCCGTACATACATTATAAAAAAAGAGAAAGGGCAATCCCCAGACATAGATATCCAAATAGAGCATGGAGTCGGCAAAAACCTCCGCCGGCGTGTTGATCAGCTGCAGCAGCCATCTGCATCCGAACAGCCCGAACAGCATCAGCACCCCGCAGAGCACTCCCGTTGCGATGAGAGAGGTGTACACCGCCGTCTTCATCTCACCGAATTCCTTTTCACCGAACAGCCTGGATACGATAACCGAGCACCCGATATTACATCCAAAAGCAAAGGCAATGAAAATCAGCGTGATCTCATAGCTGTTCCCCACTGCCGCCAATGCGTTTTCCCCTACAAATTTTCCCACCACAAAGCTGTCCGCAATATTGTACAGCTGCTGGAAAATAATACTGCCGAACAACGGCAGGCAAAACCTCCACAAAACCTTTTGCGGTTCCCCCACAGTCAGATCTCTGTTCATAATAGCCGCCTCCTTCCAAAAAAACCCGGGATTCCTGCACAGAAATCCCAGGTTCCTCTTCATCCGAAGACATTATACTCCCAAAGCATTCGCCATGCAAGAACCGATTAACCGCTTTGCACATAGGCTTACGCCGCGAAGCGTCCTATCTGACACAGGCTCTGCGGAATCTGTGACAGAGCCGCACTCCCTCAGAACTGTATCGGCTTTACCTCCTCCGTCAGCGGCTCCATTTTGTACTCCGGGAAACTGTCGATCAGCTGCTCCAGACAGCTGACGGTATTACTCACGATATCGTGGGCCAGCATCACCACCTTCTTCCGCCCCAGCGTGCTCTCCACCGCATTCCGAACCAGCTGCTCCGGCGTGGATTTGGATACGGCATCCTCCAGGCTGCCGTTCCAGTCAAAGTAGACGAACCCTCTCTCCGTCATCTCCGCAATGATATCCTCATATACCTCTTTATTATACGCGTTGATGCTGCCGCCGGGAAACCGGAACAGCTTTACCTCCGCCCCTGTCACCTCATAGACGGCATCGTACGCCTCCTGAAAATCCGCCAGATAAGCCTCCACGCTCTCATAGATCTCATCATACACATGGCGGTTGCAGTGGATGCCTATGGTGTGTCCCTCCTCCACAATCCTGCGGGCCACTTCCGGATGCCTTCTCACGTTCTCACCGATCACGAAAAAGGTCGCCTTGATATTGTGCTCCTTCAGAATATCCAGCACTGCCGAGGTATTTTCCGCCGAGGGACCGTCGTCAAAGGTCAGATACATGGTTCTGGGATTAAAATAGCAGTCAATCCCCTCCGCCATGCCTGCCGTCAGCTTATCCTGATACTCCGGATCACAGATCAGCTTCCGCTCCTCACTGTTGGAGAGAAAGGAGGTCTCAATGAGGCAGGACGGCATGGATGTCTCTCTTATCACAAACAGATCCTCGCTCTCACAGAGCTCTCTGTCACGGGCATGGGTCTCCTCCAGCGCTCCCCTGTGCACCAGCTGCGCCAGTCGGCGGGCGCCTTCCCTGTCACCGGAATACCAGGTCTCGATCCCTCTCGCGGAAGCCTCCTTTTCCTCACAGGCATTCTGATGAATGCTGACAAAAATATCCGCCCTGCTGTCCTCCGCGATTCCCACTCGCTCCTCCAGGGACAGCCAGGTCTCGTCGTCCTCTCTCGTCAGCACCACCTCATAGCCCATATCGCGAAGCTTACCCGCCAGACGTGCGGCAATCTCCAGATTAACGGTTTTTTCCAGCACATCCTCCCTGCTGCAGCCATCGTCGTTGCCGCCGTGGCCGGGGTCGATCACAATCACCGGGATTTTGGGCTCAGGCTCCGTCATGACTACAATCTCCGGCTCCGCTGCTCCCGCTGGCTCATTTTCCAGCCCGCCGGACAGAACCTCCCGCTCGGGAACTACCGTCGCCTCTTCCCGACCCGGCAGCAGCCCAATGCAGATGATGGAAGTACAGGCTGCCAGGGCAAGCATAACCAGGGTAAGCAAAACCAGCAGCCTGGCTTTTTTCTTTTCCCTGGCTGATCTGCTCCTGGCGGCGCTGCTTTCACCGATCCAGGGATTCACCCTCACCAGTTTTACCCCATAGTTTCCTCTTTTCGCCTGTCCGTACATAATCTCTTCCTCTTTCCCTCACTGTGTCGAAAAAATAAGTCCTTCTGTATGCTGTCAAATACAGCATACAGAAGGACTCCGTCAGATTATCATATTTTTGGCATAGTAGTTTCATCGTTTTCCCATAATTGTTGCATCATCCCAAATGCCTATCTGGAAATTTTCAGAAACAACTCGTGGATTCCGTCGTAAAAGCCCACCGTAACCACCGTATTCCCTTCCTCCATGCCGGAAAAGAGATATTTTTTAAAATAAGGGGTTGTCTCCGAGAGGGGGTTGGTGCTCTCGTATTCCCTTGGCTCGTCCAGCCCCATGTATTCCGCCCAGGTCTTTATGATTCCGTCCGCGTCGATATCCTCCCAGGAGGACGCCTGGATCCGCACATAAAATTCATACATCTTTCCCGTATCCGCATCCACATAGGCATCCAGAAGCCTGTTCTCCCTGTCCGCGTTCTGCTTTCCCGACTTTAAGGACAGCTTCCAGACCAGCACGTTGTTTCGGGGCTCCGGCACGTCGATGGCGGAATACATTACTGCGCTGTAGGCATTTTCCCGAAGCGGCCGCACGGAGGCAGGTATTATTCCAAGCTCCTTCAGCTCCTCCAGCGCATTGTTGCACAGCTCGATGCCCTGCTCCTGTGGGATTTCCTGACCGGCGGAATCCTTTCTGTTTACCACCATGGCATAGATGCCTGTCAGCCCCTCATAGTCCAGGTTCACGCCGTCCCCCCAGGTCATGGCATTCTGGTCGCTCTGGGGCTGAATCTGATTGTTCAGACATCGGGAAAGTATATAGAGCTTTTCATTGCTGCTCAGGGAATAGCGATACCCCTCCGTCCCGGATTCCGCCTCCAGGTTCCTGATCTGATTCAGGATCCCTCTGTCCCTGTATCTTGCAAGGGCCTCGGGGCCCCACACCGCCACGCTCACGATAACTGCCGCCAACGGGATCAGCAGCAGACTGATCTTCCGCAGTTTCATAGGTTAACCCCCTCCCCTCTCCCGGGCAGGACAAAGCTGATACAGGTTCCCTCTCCCACCCTGCTCTCTATCCTCAACTCACTCTTGTGCAGCCGAAGAATCTCCACGCACAGCGCAAGCCCCAGCCCGGCTCCGTTTCTGCTGCGGGAACGGGATTTATCCACCATGTAAAAGGCCTCCGTCACTCTCTTGACCTCTTCCTCCGGAATACCCACTCCGTAATCCTTCACCCGGAACTCATAGCCCTCCGCCAGGCAGCTCCCCGACACCTCCACCCGGCTCCCGGGCTGGGAGGCCTTAAAGGCATTATCCACCAGGTTCAGGAGCACGGACTTTATCAGATTGATCTCCGCATATACGGTTCCGGCCTCAAAGGAGGTTTTCAGCGTCTGCTCATTATTTCCCGCAAACATCCCCTCCAGATACCGGAAGATTTTTTCCGCTTCCACCGCCTGGGGTTCTATCTGCTCCCGCTTGGTGACAATGATATCCAGCAGGCGGAAGGACATGTTTTCCAGTCGCTTACCCTCGGTATAAATATAGTTGGAGGAAAGAAAATGCTTCTCCTCATCCAGTTTCCTGGAGCGGAGCAGATCCGCGTAGCCAATGATCGCTGTCAGCGGCGTCTTCAGCTCGTGGGCAAAAGCGGCGATAAAGTCCTCTCTGGCCCGGATTTCCTCCTTCAGCTCGCCCACGGTTCCCTCCAGGACGCCCGCCATGCTGTTGAAGTCCTCCGTCAGCTGGCCCAGCTCGTCGCTGCTGATTTGTTTTACCCGATAATTATAGTCTCCCACCGCCATCTTGCGGGTCGCCCGCGCCAGCAGACGAATGGGCTTTGTCAGCCAGGTACAGATAAAGAACATCACCGCCGTGCAGACCAGCAGCATGGCCAGGGTTACTTTCCGATAGACGGAAAATCCCATGGCTCTCTCCGCGAACACCTCCGTCACGTCCTCCAGCGTCTCCAGATAAAGGCTTCGGTCCAGAGCGTTCACCGGCATTCCCGTGTGTATATAATAATGCTCTCCCTGACGCACCACCTGCCAGCTTCTGGTGTTTACGGTGATATTCTCCAGAAGCGTCCTGTCCTCCAGGAAGCCGTCGCTCACATATACGGGCTCCTTGTCTTCATTGGAAATGCGCAGCAGCCGTCCGGAATCCCGTCCGCCGCTCTCCAGCTTTGCCCCGATCTGTTCCACCGCGGTATCCCGCAGCACGTTATACTTTGTGGGCACATTCAGCGCGGCGGTCTCAAAGGCAAACTGAAGAATGTTGCTGTCGTCAAGAGCCTGATCCACTTCCCGGTCCAACGCCGTCTCAAACACAAAATTTACAAAAAAGTATCCGCTCAGTCCGAATGCGGCCGCCATGATGATAATGCTCCAAAGCAGAATCTTATATAAAAACTTCACTCTGTTTTATACCTCCAGCCGGTATCCCACCTTATAGACCGCAACCAGGTTATCCTCCCAGCCCATCTTGCGGCGCAGCCTCTGCACATGGAGATCCAGCGTGCGGCTGTCGGCAAGATACTCGTCACCCCATACCTTCTCGTACAGGTTTTCCCGGAACAACGCTATATTTTTGTTGCGGATGAAGAGCACAAGCAGCCCGTACTCTTTATTGGTCAGCACCACCTGCTTTCCCGCCCGGGTCACCTTTCTCGCCTCCACATCCACCACCACATCTCCCGCGGTGAGCACGGAGTCCGTCTTGTTGTATCGGCGCAGCACCACCTCCACCCGGGCCACCAGCTCCACCACGTCAAAGGGCTTTACCAGATAGTCCTCCGCGCCGAGCTTCAGGCCCTTCACCCTGTCCTTTACCTCATGTTTGGCCGTGATGAAAATCACCGGTATCCTCAACGGCCTTATGTACTCTATGATATCATAGCCGTCCGCCCCGGGAAGCATGATATCCAGCAGGATCAGATCATATTGCTCTTTCTCGATCAGGTCAATGGCCTCCAGACCGTCCTGCACGGAGGTGCATTCGTATCCCGCCGCCGAGAGGTTGATATCTATCAGGTCACAAATCGATTTTTCGTCGTCCACAATCAGTATCTTAATCATTTTCCACCGTCCATCCCCAGTACGCCCGAATCTTATCCACCAGTCCGCTCACCGTATCCTCCGTGGTACACTGATAGTAGTCCTCAAATTCCCTGTCCTCCGCAAAGCCGTCCGTCCTCTGGTAATAGATGGAGCATCTGGTATCCACCGTCAGCTCTCCGTCCAGATTGGTATAGCTGTACCTCCCCAGCACCACAATATCCTTCATGCCGTCTCCGTCCATATCCCGGCAGGTCATTCCCTTCAGGGCGTACAGATTGTCATAGTCCCCCATGGGCTGAAAGCTCCACTCGATATATCCCTGACTGTTGACCAGATAGATCATAAAGATATTGTATTCCGCCATCCGGATGACGCCGGGCACCACCTGCAGAAAGCCCTGCTTCTCAAAGCTTCTGTAGTAGCACTGCTCCTGCACGATCTGGAAACCGTTCTCCACCAGCTCGTCCAGCGTGGCGGCGGTGTACAGAATCTCGGTGGAGTTGCCGTCCCTCACATAGGAGGCAATGAACTTTGCGCTCTTATTCATGTTGAAACGGTTGATCTTGTCCGAGATCCGCCAGTCCCGGTAGAAGCCGCCCTCCTTCTGGAACAGCACGTCTCCCACCTTATAGATGCTCTCGGTCTCTTCTCCCTCCCCGTCTGCACAGTCGGTGATGAGAATGATATCCGTCAGACCGTCCAGGTCCAGATCCTGGAAGGAAACCGCCGCAATCTCCCTTGTGGGCTGCTGCATCTGACCCAGCCATCTGTTGTTTGTCTCCAGCTGATTTGTCTTGTACAGAACCCTTCCCCGGCTGTCCGTAATCAAAATACCCAGTCGATTGTACTTTTCATACATCACAGGCACAAAATGAACCTCTGTCTCCCCGTCCAGGAAGGATTCCAGCAGCACCGGAAAACTCTGTTCCTCGATGATCCGAAACCCGTTGTCCTCCGCGTCATCTATATCCTCGATGGCAGAAAACAGCGTATTGTACTTCTCATACTCCAGAATAATCTGCTCCAGCTCCTCCTCTTCCGCCGCCTTCACCGGAAAAAACAGCAACGTACACATACAGACCGCCAAAAGCAATGCCATCCGTTTTTTCCTCACCGTATCCCTCCTCTTTCGCAGACAAAATATACTGGCTTCACATGTATCGCAAAGCCAGTATAACTCTCTCTTGCATCATTTTTGCAAGTCCGTATCAAAGTACTTCAATATCACGGCACAGGTCTTCGGAAGCGGAAGGGTTATCTTTCCGCCCTTTACCTCAAATTCCTGTCCCTCGCTGCAGCCGTTTTCATCCGTCCACAGCAGCGCCTTCATCTTTCCGTGCTTTGGTGTGCCCAGATCCCACACAAAGATCTGCTTCTCCACAGGATGATCGTTGTTGTTCACCACGATCAGGCACTGACCTCTGCTGTGAAATCTGCCGTAGGCCACATAATTGTATTCGCCGTCCACATATTTCATGGAGCCCGTTCGAAGCTCATCATTCTCCCTGCGGATGCGAATGATCTTCTTGTGAAACGCAATCAGCTCCTGGTCTTCGTTTCCCCAGGGATAGGTGCGTCTGCTGTCCGGATCCGTAAAGCCGCATACCCCCGCCTCGTCGCCGTAATAGATCGTGGGCGCTCCCGGCCACGACATCTGCATGACCACGGCCTCCCGGAAAATGGCCTTGTTCACCCCGTTCTCCGCCGCCTGGGGACCGGCGCTGTCGGTTCTGCCCACCCTGTGGTTGGTGCGGGTCAGAAAGCGGGAGTGATCATGATTGGAAAGTTCATTCATGGCAACCTGCCAGCTGGGCAAGGAAAAGCTTGCGCTGTGATGGCGCATGGCTCCCCAAAAGCTCTCCGCGTTGCCCTGCAGATCCTCCCGGAAGTCGTCGCTGTGCTTCTCCATTCCGGTCAGGAACCAGGTCACAGGCTCCATAAAGGCGTCATAGTTCATGACGGTATCCCACTCGTTTCCCTGCAGCCAGTCTCTGGTATTTCCGTAGTGCTCCGCCAGGATAATGGCGTCGGGATTTGCCTCCTTCACCGCCTTTCGGAACTCCTGCCAGAAATAGTGGTTAAAGTCCTGACTGTGCCCCAGGTCTGCGGCAACGTCCAGCCTCCAGCCGTCTACATTAAAGGGCGGCGACACCCACTTTTTCCCGATCTTCAAGATATAATCCATCAGCTCTCTGGAGCCCTCATAATTCAGCTTCGGAAGCGTATCATGTCCCCACCAGCCGTCATAGGAGCCGTTATAGGGCCACGCGTTTTCATTGTGAAACTGAAAATAGCTCCGATAGGGGCTTTCGGCGCTGACATATGCGCCCTTTTCATACCCTTCCGCATTTTCGTAGATGCGTTCCCGGTCCAGCCACTTGTTAAAGGAACCGCAATGGTTGAACACTCCGTCCATGATAACCCGGATACCGCGTCTGTGAGCCTCCTCCACCACCTGGATAAACAGCTGGTTGCTGGCCTCCAGATTCACCCGGTTTGTCACGCGGTTGATATATCTGGACGCCAGGCGGTTCTCCTTCTGCCCCTCCGGGAGCAGATCCCCTTTCTCGTCCACGATCCGGCCAAAATGGGGATCGATATAATCATAATCCTGTATGTCATACTTGTGGTTGGAGGGAGAGACAAACAGCGGGTTAAAATAGATGGCCTCCACTCCCAGCTCCTGCAGATAATCCATCTTATCCAGCACGCCCTGCAGATCACCGCCGTAAAAGTCCCTCACGTCCATGCGGGCAGGATAACGTCCCCAGTCCTCCACTCTGCGGACTGGCTCCCCGATATAACAATACTCGTTGCTCTGTACGTCGTTGGAAGGATCCCCGTTGCAGAAACGATCCACATAAATCTGATATATGACGGCTCCCTTTGCCCACTTGGGAGTCTTGAAGCCTGGCAGAATCACAAAGTTATAATACTCGTTCTTCTCATGGGCCAGGCCCCTTGTGTCATAAAATCCCCTCAGCCGTCCCGACTGCACCTCAAAACAATAGGAAACCTTTTCATCCGTAAGCTGCAGCTCACAGGCATAAAAATCAAAATGCTTTGTGGTCTCGGCTTTTGTCATGATCTGCCGCTCTCCGCCATGGACCAGAAGCACTCTGTCTATATTGTTCTTGGCCGTTCGAAACCGGATCCGGACTTTTTCGTTGACATCCGGCTCGGAGGGAGTCAGGTACTCCTCCGTGGTGTCTGAAAACAAAGCCCTTCTGTTGAAAACAGGCCGCATGGTGGCCAGGTATTGCCTGCTGTTTTCCAGTCGTTTTATTTTTTCCAGGTCAAGCGTCTCATCCACAATTTTCATCTCCTGCATCAAGCGATATCATTATTTTACTGAAAACAGCGCTCCAATTCAAGACCTAACTCAAAAAGGGACGCATAGCTGCACAAAAGGTAAAAAGGACAGCCATGGGGTGACTGTCCTTTTCAGAGAAGGTATTTCCTTGGAATATCATGAGTTCCTTCCGGAATGCAACATCCCTTGGGGAATGAATATTCCATCCGGGAATAGATATTCCATCTTATGGGGTATAGCAAAAAACTACATCATGTATTGGGGGTTACATTCCTTATCATACCATCCCCATGACCTTTTTACCATTCCCAAATTCCACAAAGTTTACAAAATCGGCCAGTCGTTTTTGTCGGTTTTATACAAGAAACAAGGCTTCAAACTCTTCTCTGCCTATCTTTTCCTTTTCCAGCAAAAGCTTTGCACAACTGTGAAGCACCTGCTCATGCTCCATGATGATCTTCTTCGCCCTGGAGTAGCACTCGTCAATAATCGCTCTCACTTCTCTGTCGATCTCACCGGACACTTCCTCGCTGTGGGATTTCGTATGAGCAAAATCTCTTCCGATGAACACTTCTTCCTCGTCATCGTAACAGACCACCCCCACATTGTCCGACATGCCGAACCGGGTTACCATACGCCTCGCCACCTTCGTGGCTTTCTTGATATCGCTGGACGCGCCGGTGGTTATATCCTTAAAGATCACTTCCTCCGCAATCCGCCCGCCCAGAGAAACCATAATATTCTGGAGCATCTGTCCCCTGGTTACGAACATTTCATCCCGCTCCGGAAGGGGCATGGTGTACCCCGCCGCCCCCTGGCCCGTGGGAATGATGGAAACCGTATAGACCGGCCCCACGTCCGGCAGTACATGGAACAAAATGGCATGGCCCGACTCATGGTATGCCGTGATCCGCTTCTCCTGCTCGGAGATGATTCTGCTCTTCTTCTCCGTGCCGATGCCGATCTTGACAAATGCCTTCTGAATATCCCCCTGGGACACATAGGGTTTTCCGGCTTTGGCAGCATTGATGGCCGCCTCGTTCATCAGGTTTTCCAGATCCGCTCCCGTGAAGCCTGCCGTGGTCTGCGCAACCTGTTTTAAGTCCACATCCTCCGAAAGCGGCTTGTTTTTGGCATGTACCTTCAGAATATCCTCTCTCCCGCTGACATCCGGCGTACCGATGGCCACTTTTCTGTCAAACCGTCCCGGGCGCAGAATGGCCGGATCCAGGATATCCACCCGGTTGGTCGCCGCCATCACAATAATCCCTTCATTGACCCCGAAACCGTCCATCTCTACCAGCAGCTGGTTCAGCGTCTGTTCTCGCTCGTCATGGCCGCCGCCCATACCCGTGCCGCGCCGCCTGGCCACCGCGTCAATCTCGTCAATAAACACAATACAGGGAGCGTTTCTCTTGGCCTCTTCAAACAGATCCCGAACCCGGGAGGCGCCTACGCCCACATACATCTCCACAAAATCCGATCCCGAGATGCTGAAGAACGCCACGTTTGCCTCTCCCGCCACAGCCTTGGCCAGCAAGGTCTTACCCGTTCCCGGAGGGCCCTCCAGCAGAACGCCCTTGGGAATTCTTGCGCCCACGCTGTTGTACTTTCCGGGCTCCTTCAGGAAATCCACGATCTCCTCAAGCTCTTCCTTTTCCTCCAGCAGACCTGCCACCTCCCGGAACGTGATGGTCTTGTCTCCGGCAGAAAACAGCCTTGCGCGGCTCTTGCCGAAGTTCATCATTTTTGCGTTTCCGGCATTGGCGTTCATGTTCTGGGCGTTGATCATCATAAAGAGGAAAACGCCTACCACGATCACGATCAGCATGGGCACCAATGTAGTCAGGAACCAGCTCTCCCGCACAACATCATGAACCATGGGATCAAAGTCATAGGAGCGGACAATCTCTTCCATCTCGATAATGTCGGCCACATACAGCGTCTTTTTGTCCCCGTTTTTCAGGTCGATAAAAAGGGCTCCGGTGGGCGTCTCGCTGTTCAGCTGGATTTCCACGGCAGTCACCCTGCCGGCCTCCATATCCTTCAGAAACTCCGCCCGGGAATAGTCCTCCTTGTCCTTCTGCAGCAGTACATTGCACACAAGAACAATTCCCAGTATAAAAAGGATCGCTATAAAATACGAATAAAATCTTCTACCATCCTGCCTCAAGTCGCAAGCCTCCTAGTTGTCGAATTCCACTACCCCGATATAAGGCAGATTGCGGTACATCTGATCGTAATCCAGGCCATAGCCCACCACAAACTCATCGGGAATCTGAAACCCTGTATAATGTACATCCACATCAACGACACGCCTGTCAGGTTTATCCAGCAGCGTGCAGAGACGCAGGGATGCCGGGCCTCTGTCCCGCAGCATCTCCAGCAAATAGCTGAGTGTCCTTCCACTGTCTACGATGTCCTCCACCACAATGACATCCTTGTCCTTCAGAGATTCGTCCAGATCCTTTACAATCTTTACCACGCCGCTTGACTTTGTGTCTCCTCCATAGCTGGAAACGGACATGAAATCCAGAGACACCGGAATCGTGATTCTCTTCGCCAGCTCGCACATGAAAAAGCTCCCACCCTTCAGCACGCAGACCAGGTGCACCTTCCTGCCCGCATAGTCCCTGCTGATCTCCTCTCCAATCTCCTGGATCCTTTTGTCAACCTCTTCCTCCGATAAAAGTACCCTGATGCTCTCCGCCATCTTTCTCCTCCGTTCCGCTGCCGCCGCAGTCTTCTTTTAATTGTACCTGTAAAACCCGTATTGTATTCCTGTCCACCTTATAATATTCGCTGATACGATATCCGGCCAGCCACAGCACATGACTGTCCTCCGCCAGTACCGGGATACTGTCCCGAAGCTCACGGGGTATTTTCTCCGTGATCATATAGTCCTTCAGGGATTTGCGGTGGATGCCTCCCGCGCCGTCCGATATGGTAAGGTAATCTCCCCTTTGCCGGAAGCGAAGCACCGGCGGTTTTTTTATTTTATCATAATCAAACCATTTCGTATACCGCTTTCCCGGAACTTCTTCTCCCCCCTTCAGGAATATTTCCGAAAATTCCGGCCGGGGCAGCCGCCTTTCCGTCTCCTGCTCCCTGGCAGTCCCAAAGCGTACCTCCCCGTACCGCCGCCAAAACCGGATGCCGAAGGGAAGGCAGATGCTGCGGTTCCCCTGCTCCTCAAACAGAGAGAGCACGGAATCCACATGGACGGCGGCAATATCCTTTCCGGTGGGTGAAAGCTCCTCCAGTATGCCCAAAAGCACCCTCTTGCGCAACACAGGATGCAGTCTTTCAAAGGCCGCGGCGTCAACGGCATTCCCGCGGACGCACTGTTCCCTGGCCTCCCTGGTCTGCACCTGAAGATAGTCCTCCGCCTCCGCCAGAATATCCGCCGTCCTGCACATGTGTCCGATCACGCCCGGGTTAACCTTCTGTTCCGCCATGGGGAGAATATGATGCCGGATCCGGTTGCGGGTGTATTCATCCTCCCGGTTGGTGCTGTCCGTGCGCCAGGAAATCCCCCTTTCCCGCAGGTATGCCTCGATCTCCTCCCGCTCCAGACACAGCAGCGGACGAATGATCCGGCCCCTGACTGGCTCCATGCCGCATAAGCCCCGCAGGCCGCTTCCCCGGAACAGATGGAGCAGCATGGTTTCCGCCCTGTCCCCGGCGTTGTGGGCCACCGCGATCTTTGTTCCGCCCAGCTCCTCCATGGCCTGATAAAAGGCTCTGTAGCGCAGCCTGCGCCCCGCGTCCTCCACCGAGCACCGCTCCGATGCCGCCAGTTCCGCCACATTCCCCTGTACCGGATAACAGCAAATCTCCTTCTCCCTGCAAAGTGCCTCCACATAGCGGGCGTCCTCTTCGGCCTCTTCTCCCCGCAGTCCGTGGTTCACATGGACCACTGCCATTTCAAAGTCCATCCTGCGCCTGTATTCCAGAGACAGGAATAAGAGGCAAACCGAGTCTGCCCCTCCGGAAACCCCGAGAATGAGTTTATCTCCGGGCTGCACCAGCCTGTACTTTTCCAGATACGAAAATACCTTTTCCTCTGTCTTCCGACGATTCTGCATAGAAGAATGGTATCTCATTCCGGCAGAAAAGTCAATTTTTAATTCATTTCCAGCGTCTCCCAGATTCCGATAACGCCCACCGTCATATCGTCCCGGATCCTACCCCCCGCAGCCATAAGCGCCTCCCGCAGCAGCCTGTCCGCCACCTCTCCGGGATTCTGCTCCTCAATCTGCGAGATGGCCTCGCACATTGCGTCTTCATAATTTCGTTCCCCAAAGGCATCCACCACGCCGTCGGACACCATAATCAGGAAATCTCCGTCCTGCAGCTTCCTGCAGATGGGCTCCAGCTGTGCCTGCTGAAAAATACCCAGGGGCAGATTTCCCTCGGCAAGCTGTTCCACCTTCTCCTCCCGCTTCAGAAAGGTAGCCGCGCCGCCCACCTTCCTCAATTCACAGCTTCCCACACAGAGATCGACCTCGCAGATATCCAGCGTTGGATGATTTCTGTCCTCTCCCAGGGCAAACAGAGCCGTGTTGATCATTTTGATCGCCGCATCGGTGCTGTAGCCGGCCTCCAGAAATTTTTCCATCAGATCCAGCACCTGCCCGCTGTCGTTTCCCGCCTGCTCTCCCGAGCCTGTCCCGTCGGAAAGCATGATCGTAAGCCTCCCCCGCTCCGCCTCCAGCACGGCGTAATTATCGCCGGATACCGTTTCATTCTCCTTGATGGCTCTGGCAAATCCCGTCAGCGCCAGGAACCGGGCCTCTCCCTCCAGTATGTAGCTGTGAGGCGTCTCTTCTATGACGTAGGGGCTGGATACGGAAAGCTGCAGTCGTCTGTTGAGCAATACGGAAATCATATCCGCAGTCTCCTCGGCGGAAATCCCCGTCCTCTTTTCGGTACTCATAGTGAGAACAATGGCTTCTCTTCCATCGTCTCTGGTCAGATAACAGGGATTTTCCACCCGGATCCCCTCATTCCGCATGGCATGTATAATCAGCCGCTTCTTTTTTTCCTCCATGGGCCTGTAGCAGAGCACCTCGCACGCAACGTCCGTCATGATTTTAGCCATCTCAGTCAAGTGGCTCTTTAAAATCTGACTGCTCTCCCACAGCCGCCGCTCGGAGAGTATGGTCTGTCTGTCCTCCGTTCCGGGCCGGAACTCTCTGTCATAGCTTCTCGCCAGCTCATAAAAGCTGTCCGCGTAATTTAACAGTCTTCTTCTGCACAAATCGGACACCTGCGCTGTCCGAAGTTCACTCTCCTCTGTCCTCATTGTCGGATACCAGCCTTTCACCGTCTTATACGTCCTGACTCCTGTGGAGAGAACGCAAGGCAGATTATAAGAGCACCACCACGCTTTTTTTGTCAAAAGAGGGAGCGGCAGACTTAAAGTTTTGCGACAAATTTTCTTTTCACGAAAAAAGGAGCCTGCGCCCCTTTTTATTTTTGTTCCTTAAACAGAATCTCACCTTCATAAACCAGCCCAAGCTTCTCCCGGGCCACATCCTCTATGTATCCCTTTGTCTGGACTTCCTTGCCAAACTCCCGGATCTGTTCGGCGCGGGCATTCTCCGCATCAATCTGCTCCTGCAGAAGCTGCAGCTCCTGTGCCTTGATATCAAGCTTCTGCTGAAGCTCCACACTCTTAACCGCCACTACCAGCATAATCATCAAAACTACCAGCGTTACCAGAAACATACTGAGCCGATTCTGGTTTTTTTTGCGATAGGCAATCCTGCGTCCTACTCCTGCCATATGCCCTCCTTTCCCGACAACCTATTCTCTGTGCACTCTCAAATTTATTTTAAGCAATTTCAGAAAAGACGTCAACCTGTTTTTTATCCGCCGTCCGATACGAGCTGCGATCCTCCGGATGCCGCCTCCCGTCCTGCGCACTCCCTGTCCTGTTTTCCTGCCCAGAAAGGCCAGGGGTTTGAAAATCAGTTTCAGAAGTTTTCCCAACAGCAGAGACACATACTTTACAAAAAAAGGACTGATCAGTTTTTTGTAAAACAGCATGCCCGCCAGCGCGCCCATCACGGCAAACCAGCGCAGCGTCCCGTTGCTTTCGTGATACATCAGCAGAAAAACCTCCGCGCCGCAGTAAATCCAGAATCCCAGATCCTCCAGGGAGACAAAAAAGGAATTATGTGGGATCACTCTGCGCAGAATTCTCAGGACATCATAGACAAACGTAATAAAAATGCCCATCAGCAGGGCATGCAGAAGAAATGTATTCTCGTTTGCCATGGAAATTACCGGAACAGCTTTGTCAGAAACGATTCGCTCTTGTGACTGCTTCCCCCTGATTCGGAGTAAGTAAAGCTGTCGATCCGCCCGTCTACATCCACTTCTCCCTTATCCAGTGTCAGACGGTTTACATGCAGATCGTCTCCCTTTATCATCAGCATTCCCTGTTCCGTTTCCAGGAGAATTTCATGTATATCAAAGGACAGTACATCATTGACCCCGTTTATGGTACAGCTTCTACGGTTCGTCATTGTCACCTTGTGCATGCGTGTTGTGCCGTTCAGTTCCTCCATATGTCCCTCCCTGTCCGCAAAGGCAGCTACACCTTTCTCTATAAAAGCCTATGCGGAACCGGGGGGATTCATGCATCAAAGATACCGGAAAAGTTCCTTTGCCTCTTCTTTTTTTACGGTCTCCTGCACATCCAGGACTTCCACCTTTACCTCCTTATTGCCGAAGGAAATGGTGATAATGTCCCCTTCCTTCACATTGGCGGAGGCCTTTGCCGGCTTGTCGTTGATGAGAACGCGGCCGCTGTCGCAGGCTTCGTTGGCCACCGTGCGCCGTTTAATCAGTCTTGATACCTTTAAATATTTGTCTAATCTCATTTTATACCCCTCGTTCGCGTTGCTCGTCATAAGCTCTTTTCCGCCTTCGCTTCTGACTCTGCTCGCACTGCGCCAATCAGCAGACTCGTAAAGCTTCGCTTTCCTCGTTCGCGTTGCTCGTCATAAGCTCTTTTCCGCCTTCGCCCGTGCCAGCACGGCTTCGGCTTCTCTTCGCTTCTGACTCTGCTGATTCGCGCATGCTCGACTGTCGTCTCGCTGTCGCGGCGTTCGTCAAACGCTCGTGCAAGCACGGCGTTTTCCTCTCTGCTCGCGCAAAAAACGGAGAACCTGGAAGGTTCTCCGTCGATGTCAAAGATAAACTTAGTTCAGCATGTCCTTTAAAGCCTTGCCGGCCTTAAACTTGGGCGCCTTGGAAGCTGCGATCTTGATCGTCTCCTTGGTCTTGGGGTTTCTTCCCTCTCTGGCTGCTCTCTCGGATACCTCGAAAGTACCGAAACCAACCAGCTGAACCTTTCCGCCCTTCTTAAGCTCATCAGCAACAACATCCGTAAAAGCCTTCAGTACCTTTTCAGCGTCCTTCTTGGATACCTCTGCCTGCTCAGCCATAGCTGCAACTAACTCTGTCTTGTTCATATTGAACTCCTCCTGTATGAGTTTTCTTTTTTTGTATTTTCCAGATGCTTCTAAACTCGCGAAACGTCTATACATATTTATATCTGTTTTTCTATGGTTTGTCAAGGCATTTTGTATGCATCAGCCCAACAATTTGGGCAGAAATCAACCACTTGCACGGTTTCCGGCATCTCAGGTATCAGTTCCGGTTCAGTTCTGCGTACCGTTTGACGACGTGGTGCCATTGGCCGAAACCGTACCGTTCTTTACCAGGTCCGCAAAGGAATAAGAGATATCCTTCTCCTCAGCGTCAACCTGAATGGTATAGCTTCTGGTCTCGCAGCCGGTCTGCCTCAGCGTGATCACATGAGTTCCCGCTACCTTCCGGAAGCTGCAGGGAGAGATGCCCACATAGTTGCCGTCCAGATACACCTCCGCCTTTTCCGGCGCATCAACATGTACCTTGTAATAGTCTGTTACCGTGGGGGTGGAGGAACTGGAAGAGCTGCTTTCCTCCTCTGTTTCCCTGTTGGTTTCCAGCACAATGTTGATGCCGGCGGATTCCTGGGACACACTGATATACCGTGTTACCGACTGATACCCCTCCGCCCTGGCAATGATCTGATGAATTCCGTAGATCAGGCTGACGGGGCCGGAGGTATCCGCCTTGGCGCCATCCACATACAGCTCCGCATAAGAGGGATCCATGGAAAAGAGAACCATGCCGTACTGGGGTTCCGGAATCTCCAGATCCCCGATATCCAGCGTGACCTCCTCATTCCGGTTGATGATGACACTCTTTATGCCTCCGCCGCCCTTATGGCTGATGCTGACCTGATAACTTCCCTCCGGCACCAGAAGAAGCATGTCCTCCGTAATTCTCTGAATCTGGGATTGTCCGATCTCGATCCAGCCGCCCACAAAGTTCTCGTCGTTGGCAAGTCTTAAATATCCATGGCCCTTTTCCACCCGGATAGACAGAATCTGACTGTCGATTCCCTGAAAGCTCAGCACATCCGCAGCATTCAGATCCATGCTTTCAATGCCCCTGTTTTCGGAGAGATACTGTGTATTGGAATTCAGCTTGTAGACCTCGGAGCCTATGCTCACCTCGCCCCGCACCGTATTGATCTCATAATTTTCCACATCCGAAAATCTCCAGGCGGAAGGCGAAAGCTGCAGGGTGGTGAGATGCTTCTTTGATTTCAGAAAATTCACATCCACGATATCTCCCGCCTGTACCTGCTCAAAGGAAATGCTTCCTCCATACTTGTCATAGAATCTGGTGGTTCCGTCTATGGAAAGCGTATATTTTTTCCCCAGATCCAGGTTCAGAAAAGTGGCCGTACCGTCCTTTTCGCTGCGGTCTACCAAAATGGCAGTGTCCGAGGAATCATAGCTGTCCGGTCCTGTCACCACAAAGCCCGTATCCACCCGTTCCGGGGAGGAGGAAGACTCCTCCGTCACATCCCCCGAAAAGGGCAGCGAGCAGGCCGTCAGCAGTACTGCCGTCAGCACTGCCAGAATTCCTGCCAAAGCCCTGTTGCCTTTACTTTCTGTTATCTTTCTTTTGTCCGTCACACTCATTCCCTCGCATCTGTTCAATGTACCACATCTCTGAACACTTCATTCAGAAAATGCTGTTTTTCCTTTTCCTGTGCTATCAGTTTTTCCAGTTTCTCCTGATTTTTTCCGGGAATCCACGCCTTTCCGGAATTATAGTAAAAATTAACTATTTTCCAGAACTTCTCCGGATATGCCAGCCGGTAATACAGATCAATTCTGCTGCGGGCCGAGACAGGTCTCTCCTTGGAGTACGCCTGAAGCAGCTCCGTCCCAAGAGAAACGGACCAGTTTCCCTTCTCCAGCAGCTTCCGCAGAAGAAGATAAAGATCTCTGACAGGATCATCGGGCAGACATCGCTCAAAGTTTACCACAAACCACCCGCCTGTGCCCATCAGAATATTGTGATACTGATAGTCTCCGTGGCAGAAGGATATCTTATCCCCTGTCTGCGCCTGGTTTCCTCCAAATGCCTCACTGTACCGGCTCCAGTCCTCCGTCACCTCCAGCGCCTGCTCCAGGAAATAGTCGCAGGCCCCCAGCAGGCTGATTTCAAACTGCTGCTTCTGGCCTTTCTGTTTCAGAAACTTGCGCACCTTGCGGATCTCACGGTTATGTTTTTCATATTCCTTCTCAGGGGAAAAGGGTGCGGGAAGTCCCGGCGTATCCCCCGGCAGCTCCATGGACTCGTGAAGCTTTGCCAACAGCTTTACCGCCTGTACACATTCACCCCTGTCATAAATATTACACTCTCTGCCCTCCTGCCAGGTTTTCAGCACATAAGCCGTTCCGTCTCCCTCTCTGACAAGAAGCTCTCCCTCCCGGGTGGGAATCATACTCTCCGCCCGTACCGCGCCTCCGGCGGCAACTGCGGCAAGCAGACTGTTCTGAAGCCTGGCCCGCTCGCCGTTGCCTGTATATTCCTTCAGTATCAGGCAACCTCTGTCCGTGTCGCACACAATCGCGCCCCGCCCCTTTCTGGTTCGAAGCACCTCTATATCATACTGTTCCAGTAATTCCACTGCCCTGTCGTTCACTGACCGCCCCTCCTGATAGTCCTGGTGTACTGTCTGGCCTGTGCCGGCTCCCGGTCTCAGGTCAGGTCTAATCTATCATATGAAAGGGGGTTAAAAAGTATGTTACATTAATTTCCTTGCCTCCGCCATTAATTTTTCGGCGGTATTGCAGTCAGGATCCTCCAGCACCAGCTCAAGCAGATTCTGCAGCACCCCGCCCAGCTCCTTCCCCGGCTTCATCCCCGCCGCAATCAGGTCCGTGCCCGATACCGCAAGCGTCTTCAGGGAAACGCACTGTTTTTCCTCCAGCATCCTTGCATAAAGCTGCTTCCAGTTTTCCAGCCTTTCTATCTTCTCCCGGCGCAGATAGTCGCTCTGCGCACAGATATCCGCATATCTCACTTCAAAAACAGCAGGAAAGAGATCCTCTCCCAGCTTGTTGACCATGCGCCGTATTCTCTTCATGGAAGGGTCAAGGTCTGTGCCATAATCGTGATACACGACCAGCCGGCTCAGCAGATTGAGGGTATCGTTGTCAAAGTTCAGCCGGCGCAGGATGTTCTGCGCCATATCCGCTCCCAGGGAAGCATGTCCGTGAAAATGTGTTATCCCTTCCTCGTCCACCGTCATCGTGTCGGGCTTGCCGATATCATGAAAAAGCATGGTCAGCCGCAGCACCTTGTCATCCCTCACCTCCTGCAGCGCGCGAAGCGTGTGCTCTCCCACGCTGTATGCGTGGTGCGGATGATGCTGCTGCGTCTCCATGGCCCGGTCAAATTCCGGCAGAAACACCTTTGTAACCCCCAGATAATACGCCTCCCGCAGATACTCCGGGTGGGGCGACACCATCATCTTCACCAGCTCCGCCTGAATACGTTCCGCACTGATCCTTTTCAGGGCAGGGGCAAGTCTCCGAATCTCCTCCCTGGCCCCGTCGTCGATCTGATATCCCAGCTGTGCGGAAAAACGGATTGCGCGCAGAATCCGCAGCGCATCCTCACCGAAGCGCTCTGCAGGCTTTCCCACACACCGGATGATCCCGGCCTTCATGTCATCCATTCCCCCGAAAAGGTCTATCAGGCCCTTTTCCTCATTATAGGCCATGGCATTGATGGTAAAATCCCTGCGCTTCAGATCCTCCTCCAGATCAGAGGTAAAGGCAACCTCCCTGGGATGACGGCTGTCCTCATATGTTCCGTCAATCCGGTATGTGGTGACCTCATAGCCTACCCTGTCCTGCATGACCGTCACTGTCCCATGCTGCAGCCCGGTATCAATGGTGCGCGAAAAAAGCGCCTTTACCTGCTCCGGCTTTGCCGATGTAGTGATGTCCCAGTCATGGGGGTCTCTCCCCAGCAGGGAATCCCGCACGCAGCCGCCTACGGCGTATGCCTCGTACCCGGCCGCCTCAATGGTATCTATAATCAGTTTTGCGCCTTCCGGCAGGTTTATCCTGACATCAAAATTCAAATTAACACCTCCCCAATCCTCTTACCCGAAAAATTCATGGATGACACGCACCACCCCGTCTTCATCATTCGTAGACGTGACGTAATCTGCGGAGTCCTTCACTGCCTGCCAGGCATTGCCCATGGCCACGCCCACACCCGCAAACCGAAGCATCGGAATATCATTGTAGCCGTCCCCGCAGCAAACCGTATTTTCCCGCCTGACCCCGATTGCAGGCAGCACTCTTTCCAGAGAAGTGGCCTTATTCACATCCTTTGGCATGACCTCGATGAAAAACGGCTCCGAACGATAAACGCTGATGGAACCTTCATATTTTTCCTGCAGCTGCTTTTCCAACTGTTCTGCCTTCTCCGGCTCCGCTGTCATCAGACATTTGTTTACCTCAAAGTCTACAAATTCCGTAAAATTCTTGACCGTCCTCACCGGCATCCCATTGATGCGGGATTCCAGATCCACATACTGATCCGAAGGAAACGCCGAGATCACTTCTCCTCCTAGGTAAGTGACCAAACCGCAGCCGTTCCTTTTGGCAAAGCCATACAAGCCGGGAAGAATAGCCGCCGGAAGCACTCTCTGATATACAATCTCCCCCGTACGACACTCTACAATTCGTGCGCCGTTATAGGAGAGCAGATAGCCCCCGTACTTCTCAAGCTCCAGTTCCTCCTCATATCTGCGCATTCCCGGTGTAGGACGCCCGGAGGCAAGAATAACCTTGTGTCCCTTTTCCAGCAGTCCGCGTATGGCCTGCTTTGTAGCTGTGGAAATCTCCTTCTTTGAGTTTGTCAGCGTTCCGTCGATATCCAGAACAATAGCCTTTTCCTCTCTCATCTGCTCTCCTCTGTTCCTGCAATACAAAAGGCGGTGAGAAGCCCCACCGCCATCCTTTGATTCCCTTTGTTGTTTCCTATTCCGCAGAAGATTCTCCGCCTCCGTCAGTTGAGTTGCCGGAACCACTGTCTCCGGCGTCGCTGTCCTGCCCATTGTCGGCATCGCTTCCTTGTGTACCGTCTTCCTCACCGTCCACATCGCTTCCCTGTGTACCGTCTTTCTGACCGTCCACATCGCTTCCCTGGCTGTCGTCCGCGGCGCCTTCCTCACTGCTCTGTGCAGCGTCCAGAGCCGCCTGTACCTTCAGATAGTTCAGATTGCCCTTGGAATCCTTTACCTCATAGCCCTCGCTGATCTCCTCCAGATACTCATTCAGGGTCTGCTGCAGCAGAGTATTGCTGATGTTGATGCTCCACTGAGGATTGTTCGTTCCCGCATAATAAACCACATAGGATGCTTCTCCCTCTCCTCCGGTGATGGATGTGGTATCCCCCACAGCTCTGCCGTCCTCCATCAGCCAGTTGCCCAGAGCCTCCGGCAGCCCACTCGGAAGCAGCGCTTCATAAAGACCGCCTTCTATGCCCGCAGAGGCTTCATTATACTTGTCCGCGATCTCCGCAAAGCTCTCCTCCGTGGCTGCGCCGCCCTTCCACTCCTCAAGAACGGCATCCGCCTGCACGGCGGCATCCGCATTCAGAATTACAATCCTGGCATCTACAGACGGCGTTTCGTCCCGGTAGCGATCCAGAAACTCCGCAACGTAGTACAAATGGCTGTTGGTATTTTCAATGATTGTCGTATCTCCGGCCTTCCTCGATGAATCAAACATCCAGTCCCGAAGCTGACTGGCCATATTTGCCCTCAGTATATTTTCCGACAGTTCCCCTTCTGTGGAGATCGTCTTCAGCGCTTCCTCTGCCTCCTCCCGTGCTTCCTTCATGGCAAAGGTAATCTCTGCCTCAGAGGGCTCATACGCTTTGTCGGCATCCTCGCCGCCTTCCGACGCCTCTGTTCCTTCCGTCTCCTCCACAGGATCCGCAAGGTCGGTTGGCTCTGTAGGCAGCTGCGCATTTACAGTGATCAGACGATAGTCCACCGAATCATAATTGTTCTTATTTTCTTCGTAATACGCTGCTATTTCATCCTCAGAAGGTTTCTTCTCCTCAGTCACTTTATCATAATACGCGTTTATCCGAAGCGATTCCATGACGAGACCCTTCAGGCGGGATGCAGTGGCATAGGGCCCGAAGCTCTGACGGATATACTCCTTTTCGGAGACACCGGCCTCAGCGGCAGCCTTTTTCAGGGACTCCATATAATCCTCATAATCCTGGGAAACGTCATAGGCATAGCCTTCCGCCTTGGCCTGATCCCCCAGCGCTTTGTTGTTGATGATGCTTTCCATCGTCATCTGCTCAAAGAAATCCTTCCAGGTCATGGTGTCCGAATACATCTGCGCGGACAGATCTCCGTTCAGATTTACTCCGAACATGCTCATGTAATAGCCGTTCTGAGCGATATAATTATTTTTAATCATATTGTAATTATAGTCAAACTCAACCCTGGAGATCTTTTCACCCGCCACCTCCACAAAGGTGCCGTTGACAGTGAGATAGGTGCGGATCGGAAAAGACGCCACCAGGCATGCCAGCGCAACCACGATGACCACTCCGGTGATCGTGCTCATGCGTTTTTCCTTCTCGGCCCTTTTCTTCTCCTCAGCTCTTCTCTGCATCTTCAGGTCATATCTTGTCAAAACCTTTTCCTGTTTTTCTTCCGTGTTTTCTGATACCTTTTTAGACATTAAGAAACGTCTCCTTCCATACTTGCCATGATGGGCCATGCTCATTCATAAAACGCCGGCTCTGCCGTCCTTTTACGAATGTCGGGCTCTCGCCCTTTTGTATAATTTGAAAGATGCTCGCGCTGGAAGCATGCTTCCGCACTCGCTTTCTTCAAATTTACTTCTGTCCTGCGGCTCACTCGCCATGCTCATTCGTAAAACGCCGGCTCTGCCGTCCTTTTACGAATGTCGGGCTCTCGCCCTTTTGTAT
>ERZ779624.59-NODE-59-length-48910-cov-8.975458_pt1 | contig 48910 bp, 38 predicted proteins | sample MGYA00514190_ERZ779624 | MGnify/ENA primary metagenome ERZ779624 (study PRJEB29562, sample SAMEA4376706) | mouse gut metagenome | isolation source: Cecum | study: EMG produced TPA metagenomics assembly of the A DSS colitis mouse model was used to assess the microbial... | reverse complement strand
TATCCCAGTAGGGCCGGATCAGATCTACCCAGGCCAGCAGATATTCCCGGGGATTCTGCAGGCCCATGGCCACATAATTGGAGAAATATCTTCCGAAGTCTTTCATCAGCACATCTGTCCGGAAGGCAGATTTTACATTATCCGCCGAATCGGGCACATAGGACTGGATTCCCTCGGGTGTGAGCAGCCGGTTTGTGGTCTCATACTGTTCCCGGGTGAGCGTTATGTGCGCTCCCTCTTCCGTCTTCCAGAGGGAGCAGACCCGGGCCATCTGCTGCATGGGGACACAGAGCATTTCTTTTTTGTCTCCTTCGGGAATATCCAATACCGTTGCGGACACGGAAAAAAAGCATTGTGATATAAGGCAGATCAGAAGCAGGCAGGGGCACAGCCACTTCTTTCCTGTGCGAAGCAGCAGGCAGAAAAGAAGCAGCGCCAGCAGGATATAAATTCCCTGATTACGGAACAGGCACATGAGTATGCCAAAGACCACCAGCCGGATGTAATGTCCCCGGCCCGGCGCGCCGCATTCCAGCAGCTCCCACAGCGCCACGGTAAAGCAGAGCAGGAAGACTCCGAACAGAATATCCTTGGTGGAGGTAAAGGTCAGAACCCACAGAAAGGGATTAAGCGCCGCCCACATTCCTCCCAGGGCAGTCCAGAGCAGGGAAACCCCATGCCGTCTGCAGGCTGACAGGCTGTAGGCCATACTGCTCGTAACCGCCAGCCCCTGTAGGGCGATATAGAGCGCAAAGCCTGCGGTATAGCTGTGAAAAATGCCGTTGCCAAGGGACAGCAGAGCGCCCATTAAAAAGGTGTGGGCCAGAGGATGATGGGAGGTCAGATGTGTGTCTGCATCTCCGAAAAATTCGGCAATCTGAATGGGTGCATCATAACCGAAGGTTCCGGGAAACATGGCCAGCCACGCGGGAAGATAGAACAGGGAAAGCAAAAGCCAGCACAGAAGGAAATAGTCCCGGTCCGTCAGACGAAGGTAAAAAAATTCCTCCGCCTGATGATACAAAGCGCGTATTTTTTCCGTCCGGCGGTTGATTCCCCGCCTTTTCTGTGCCGGGATAAAGTACCCCGCAGGACGGCGGCGGGCCGCGGAAAGCAGGCACAATAAAAATACAAACACCAGCATCGGTATCCAGGCTGGTGTCTCAAAATAATCCAGAATCAGATAATACATGGTAAACAGCAGGGCAGTCAGTGCAACTGCGAGGCCGATTCTTATTTTCTTTTTATTCAATGTTTCTCTTTGATAACCTCCGCTCCGAACCCTATTTTGCAGAATGGGAAATGGCACTTTTTTTCTTCCAAATTATAACATATATTCTCTTTCTGTCAACTTTTCCGCGCCGGCGGAAGGGGGAAAACTCCTTTTTTGGAACAAAACAAACAGATTTCTGAACAAAACAGTCAAGTGGGGGAAGTTCTATTGAAAACAGGAATGAAGTTGATATAATCAACGGGAAAAATTGCCAGGGAGGAATTCTGATGAAGGGAAAGGTTCGCGTGGGAGCAGCGGTTGTGCTGACGGCAGTTTTGTTTACGTTCTATGATCTGATTCTGGACTATTTTGAGACACCGGCCTGGATACCGCTGCTGGTGTTTGTTTTTGTGCTGGGGCTTTTGGCAGCAGTCTGTATCTGGCTGCCCCGGGTGTTTCCTCCGGGAGGAAAGAAAGTGCTGGGGAAGGTGCGGAACCGGTATCGCCGCCTGGAGGAGTCCTTTTATGAGATTTTCCCCCAGCGGAGTTTTTTTATTCAGCTGTGGCTGTTGCTTTTCCTGGCCTTTCTGCCCGCCTGGATTGCGCTTTTTCCGGGAACCTACGGATACGATGCGCCCATCCAGATCGCGGAGTACTTCCGGGAGCCGGGCACACAGATGTCCCTTCATCACCCCCTTGTGCACACCTGGCTGATGGGCAGTCTGTTTTCTCTGGGGAACCGGCTTTTTCACAGTTATACGGCAGGATTTGTGATTTACATGGGGATACAGGGGCTTGCCGTCACAGGAAGCATTGCATACAGCCTGTCAGCCTGCAGGCGGCATGGGGTTCCCCTGATCTGGATAGGGCTGGGAGGAGTGTGGGCGGCGTGTAATCCCTTTCTGTGGGTTCTGACCTTTACCTCCACCAAGGATATTCTGTTCGGCGCTTTTCTGCTCTGCTTTACCGTGGCGCTGTGGGAGCTGCTGGAATGCAGCGCGCCGGGCCGGGCACATTACATCCGGCTGGGCGTCTTTGGCATACTCATGTGTCTGTTCCGCAATCAGGGAATTTATATGATAGCGGCGCTGCTTGTTTTCTGCCTGCTGCTGCGGGCGGGAAAACGATGGCTGTATCTCTGTCTGCTTCTTGTCCTGCTTGTGCCCCAGGTGTTTTCTGCTGTTTCCACAAAGGTGTTTGATGTCCGGCCTGGGGACAAAAGGGAAATGCTCTGTGTGCCCATACAGCAGATGGCGCGGCTGTGTTCTCTGTGGATGGCCGGGGGCGGGGATAACCTTGTACTCACCCGGGAGCAGTATGATACGGTGACGGAGCTGATTGCGCCGGAGGGAATCCAGGCATTTCTTCCGGACACGGTGGATAATGTGAAATATGTTTTTCGCACGGATGTGCTGGAGAAAGACTTTAAAAGATATTTTTCCAATTATGTGGCCATGGGACTGCAGAATCCCGGGGAATACCTGCTGGCCTGGGTAGAGCTGATCCGGCCCTACTGGGATATGACCAGCAACGAGTACAAGGGGCTGGCCTTTTATTATTCGTTTCCGGAAAGGAACCGCTGGGGAATTCTGCGGGAGGAGCAGGGGGGCTTTTTTGGAAAGGTTTTTGCTTTTCTTTACAATGTGATCCAATCTTCCGAGTGCAATTTCTTCTGGCGGCCGGAGACCTGTCTGTGGATTCTGGCGGCGCTTCCCGGGCTGGCTGTTGCCCGGAAACGAAAGTCGTTGTTTTTGAGCGTTCTGCCGTTGGGACTTTATTTTGGAACCGCTCTTCTGGGGCCGGTGGCGCTGCTTCGGTATCTCTTTCCCCTGACCATGGCAACACCCCTGCTTCTGGGGATGCTGTTCCAGAGAGAAGCCGCGAATCACTGACAAAGATAGCATTAAGGCCTGAAAAGCGGGAGGGAGAAGACCGAAGATGAAAAAGAAGACCTTTCGGGAATGGCTGTTTGGGAACAGATGGATCATGGTGCTGATGGGAGTGATAGCTCTTCTGGCCCATGGTTCCATCCTGTTCACGCAGCGTTTCGGAATTGACACGGATGCCATTATGCTTGGCATGTACAGCTTTGAGGATACCGGCAGGCAGGGGCTGGTGTGGCTGGCGGAGCTGATGGGACTGGAGCTTGGACGGTTTAATCTGTATCTGGCACAGGTGCTGACGGTTGTCTTTATGTTTCTGGCCCCGGTTGCCTTCGGCGGTCTTTTTTGGCTGGCTGGCGGAGAGGGAAGAGGGGACAAGGCGGCTTTGGCTGTGCTTGGGCTTTCCTTTATCGTTTCCCCGTTCTGGGCGGCGCAGATTTATTTCCTGAATCAGAGTGCGCAGGTCTTGCTGGCCTGTGTCCTTACTGCGGCGGCCATTGCCCTGGCGGAGACGGCCAGAAGGGATATCCGGCGGAGATGGTTTATGCTGCCCGGAGCCATTGCGCTGATGCAGCTGACTTTTTCCAGCTATCAGGTGCTGCTTTTGATTTATGCCGTGGGGGTTGCCGCGGTGTTTCTGATCTCTTCCCTGAAGGAATACAGGACGCTGCGCCAATCATTTTTGTGGATTCTCTTTCACGGGGGAAGCTTTGCGGCGGGCTTCCTGATCTACATAACAATCAGCAGCGTCTTTTATATGAAGGAGGGAGATTACCTGGCGGGACAGATTCTCTGGGGACAGGTTGGCCTGTGGGGAGGACTGCGCAATTGCTGGGGTATCATCCGGCAGACCATGCGGGAAACGCCGCCCTTTTATACAGGGTGGTATGCGGTGTTTTGTGTGGTGTTTCTGGCATTGCTGTTTTCCAAGCTGTTCCGGGAGAAGGAAAGGAAGCCGGGCAGCCGTATTCTGATGCTGCTGGCGGCGTTGTTTCTGACGGCTTCTCCCTATGCCTTCCACTTTTTGTACGGAGGCGAGATTGTTGACAGGATGCGGCTGCTCATGCCCTTCGGACAGGGCTGTATTCTGTATCTGACGGTACTGCTGCTGGGGGAGTGGAAGCCGGAGGGAAGGAGCCTTCGGGCCATGGGGCTTCGGGTGCTGCTTTTGTTTCTTGCGGCTGCGGTAGTTCGGGATGGGGTTAAAAACCTGAGCTTCTGTACGAGGCTGTACTATACGGATGAGTATGTCTTTGCGCATGCCTCCCGGGTGGCCGCCGATCTGTACCGGGATATCAGGGCCCTACAGCAGTCCCCGGAGCTGGAAGCCTTTCGGGACACTTCCCGGGATAATATCGTGCTTCTGGGATATCCCCACATTCCGGATAATCCGGTATGCATCGACGGGCATACCATCGGCAGGTCGATTTTTGAGGTGGAGGTTTTGGCAGGCAACACGCTCACCCGGGACAGGAGCCGGTATTTTATGCGGAACCTGGGTTATCCCATTGAAATATCCTTTTCGGAGGGGGAAGCGGCGGCGTTCTATGCTTATTTTGACGAGTATTTCGGGGCGGAGGTGGATGCCATGCCCTGCTATCCGGATCCCGGGTATATAAAATGTGTGTGGGATGAGGAGACGGGAATGGAGTATGTGGCGGTTAAGCTGGGAGCGGACTGGCGTCTGCCGCAGTGGAAGAAATAGGTTTTCTGCGCAAGCCATGCCATAACAGGCTTATTTGAGGGGGCAGAGGGCCCAATGGCCATCTATCATAAATGATGTAATTGTGGTATCATGAAAGAAAAATAACCTCAAAAGGAGAGCAGATTATGGCAAATCCGATTCTACCCCTCTGGGAATACATTCCCGACGGCGAACCCCGCGTGTTTGGAGACCGTGTGTATCTGTACGGTTCCCATGACAGGGTGGGGTGTCCGTTTTTCTGTGATTACAAGCTGAAGGTGTGGTCAGCACCCCTGAGCGATCTCAACCACTGGCAGTGCCATGGGACGAGCTTCCAGACCAGAGACACCGCAAACCACCGGGCGCAGGCGCCCTGGACCGATCATGAGCTGTATGCGCCGGACTGTGTGGAGAAGGACGGGAAGTATTACCTCTATATGTATATCGTGGGGGCGAAGGGCTGTGTTGCGGTCAGCGATCATCCGGAGGGTCCCTTTGAGCTGCTGTCTACCTATGAATACACTCCGGGAAACGAGGGGGACGACGGCATTTACAATGATGTGGGCGTTCTTGTGGACGACGACGGAAGAGTGTATTGCTACTATGGCTTTGAGGGCTCTTTCATGAATGAGATTGATCCGGAGAGCATGTACAGGATTCTGGACGGGAGCCTGAAGCGCAGAGTGATCGACGACCGGTCGGAGGTCCCGGCGGAAGAGAGATTTTTTGAGGCCAGCTCGCCCCGGAAAGTCGGAGACACCTATTATCTGATCTATTCCCCGAGAAAGGGAAGCAGGCTGGCCTATGCCACCTCAGACAGTCCCAGGGGGCCTTTTGTCTACAGAGGGTATATCATTGACAACGGCGTGGATTATCCTGCGGGGAACAACCATGGCTCCATCTGCAATATCAACGGACAGTGGTATGTGTTTTATCACCGAATGACGAACAATACGATTATGTCAAGGCGTGCCTGTGTGGAAAAAATCCGGATTCTGCCGGACGGAACCATCCCTCCGGTGGAGATGACTTCGCTGGGATTTGAGGAGTCCCTTTCTCCCTATGAGATTGTTCCGGCGGAGATCGCCTGTGTGCTGAAGGGTGGCTGCTATGTGGCGGAGAAGGACGTGTTCACCCGCGTCATCACGCAGATCAAAGCGGATCATGTGATCGGTTACCGGTATTTTGACTTTGGTCAGGATTACGGAAGCAAGATCATGCATCTGTGCCTGAAGGTGAGAGGAATGGGATGCACCAGCACGCTGCATGTGAGAATCGACAGCGAGGACGGCCCGGAGATCGGAAAGGGTGAGATCGGACTGGCGGACGGTGTTTACCGCATGGACGTAAAGGCAGTGACAGGCCGCCACGCGCTCTATTTTGTGACAGAGCTGGAGTTGGAGGGCTGGACCAGGCAGTTTATGGAAGGCAAGGTTCTCTTTGAACTGGAATCCTTTGTGTTTCTGAAATAGAGTACCATTCAAATAAAAAACAGCTCCGGGCCGGGAAAGGCACTGCGGAGCTGTTTTTTCTATGGGTAATTTTTATTTGTTTGCCAGTTGAAAACGTCCTACAAGCTGATCCAGTATGTTGGCCTGTGCGGAGAGCTGTTCGCTGGTGGCATAGGCCTCCTCGGCAGTGGCCGCGGTATTCTGCACAACCTCGGAAATCTGGTTGACGCCTGTCTCCGCCTGATGGATGGCATCTGACTGTCCCTCCACCATAATCTTCAGATTCTTGGAAAATTCCGCGATTGTCTTGATTCCTTCCACCACGGATTTAATGGAGTCCGCAGCATGTTCCGCAGCACGGTTTCCGTCTGAAACCTCCCTGATGGAACTTTCGATCAGCTCCCGGCTGTTCACTGCAGCCTGGGCGCTCTGGTTTGCAAGCTCTCTGATCTGATCTGCCACAACCGCAAAGCCCCGGCCGGATTCACCTGCTCTGGCCGCCTCTATGGATGCGTTCAGGGACAGCAGGTTTGTCTGTGCCGCAATGGATTCAATCTCGGAGATAATGTTTCCGATTTTGGTGGATGCCTCATTGATTCGCTCCATGGCCTGCATCATGGTGTTCATTTCTTCCAGGCTGCCGTCTGCGGCGTCGGCATACTGCTGTGCCTTCAGGTAGGATTCATCCGCACTGTCGGCGCTCCTTTCCATGGTGCCGGTAATATCGGAGATGGTGGCGTGAAGCTCCTCCACTGCACCGGCCTGATCCGTAGCGCCCTCTGCCAGGGTCTGGGAAGCCTTCGCCAGGTCGCCGGAGCCGAAGGATACCTGGTGAGATGCCTCACCGATTGCCCGAAGGGTCTCTGCCATCTGGTTTCTCAGTCCGCGCATGGAAGCGTACAGCTTCTGGAAGTCTCCCGAATATTTCTCGGAGGCTTTGGATCTCACCGCATAATTGCCGTTTGCCATCTCTCCCAGTACCTCGCCGATATCGGTGATGATGGAGTTCAGGTGCTCTGCCATCTCAACGGAGTCGTCTCTTATGGATTCAACCTCATCCCCGGTGTGAACCGTCGGGAAGGGAGAGGAGAGGTCGCCCTGTGCAAAGGACTTGAGCCTTACGCCGAGATCCCGCAGAGGGCCGGCAATTCCGGAGGCAATTTTTTTCCCGAATCGGGAGGACAGGATCATTGCCGTTACGATCACAGCCGCAACAATGACGGCCATGACCACCTGCGCCGTGATCAGCACAACAGACAGAATGTTGCCCTGATCTACTTTTACATCCAGAAGTTCCTGCAGCTGGGCATAAATATTGTTATAAACCGGCGCCAGATCGTTGAGTGCAATCTCCTGAGCCTGTCTGCAGAGCTCTCTGTCCGTTGTGGCGCCCAGCTCCATGATCTGCGTATCCAGGGCCCAATATGTATTCAGCTCTGATTTGATGGCGTTGTAGGTTTTTCTTCCGTCCTCCGACACAATGGTGTCTTCTATCTTTGCAAAGTATTCCTGAAACAGGACCTTGCCCTGGTTGTGCTGTGCCACCACTTCAGCGATGGCATCCGCGTCATCGTATCCGATGGCGGCCCGAAGGGAGGATCTGAGATCGGCAAACTCAAACATGGCTTTTCCGATGTCACCCTGTGCAAAGCCGAAATTTTTCAGCGCATAGGCATATCTGTTGGAAATGACAATCAGGGATATCAGCCCCAGGATTGCGGCGATTGCTGTGATTGCGGACACTTTGTAAAAGGAATAAATGATTTTTTTTTCGATGCCCTTCTTTTGATTCATGAACGATGGTCTCCTCTCTGCGGCTACCCGATGCAGGAGCCTTTCAGACAGGAAAACGATTGTTCCAATGTTCTGTGTAACGGATCCAGTATATCAGGATAGTGGTGAACGGTTATATTTCCATTATAGTACTTTTGGGCAAAAAAGCAATATTTAATTCCCGGAAATCAAAAAAAGCGAACCATGTTCGCTTTTTTGACGGAGGTATTCCGCTTTATGTAGTTTGGCTGTGCCCGTTATTTTACGGTGATGGATGTGATGTGGGGATTTGCACCGTTGTACCAGTACAGGAAGCCCTCCATGTCTACCACATCACCAACCTTCAGGTTCTTGACTGCCGCGTAAACCTCGGTGGTATTATCGCAGAGATAGGATTCTACAACGAAGGAATAGGTCTGACCGTTGAGGGAAACGTTGAAGTACAGATCGCTTCCGTCCTCACCGGAGCCGTCCCAGTTGTAGAGGAATGCTGCGCCGCTGTCGTCTGCGGCTTCCACGGTCATACCCTTGAAGGATACGAACTCGTTCTGACGCTTGATCAGGTCGTCTGTGCCGAGCAGAGAGGTGGCGTCAAACGCCTCAGCGATGTAGCTGCCGCTCTGGATTTCAAAGGATTCCACGTCGATGATCTCCACCTCGCCGGACCACTCTGCCTTGTAGCCGGTCACCTTGATCTTTGTGCCGGGAACCAGCTTTGCGTATTCTTCCTCGGTGCAGGGCATGTTATAGATAAAGTATGCGCCTTCCTTGTCCTGGGTGTACAGGGTAGCCTGATTTTCCCACCAGGACTGCTTTGCCTGTACATAGGTCTCGACAGTCACCTGGCTGTTGAGCTCTGCAGACACATACTCCGCATGGGTCATGACGCCCTCGGACTTCTTGTCGCTGTCGCCGCAGGCCGCAAGGGAAAGGGTAAGCATAAGAGCCAGGGATAAAGCAAATAATTTTTTCATAATGTTCTCCTCTTTTATTGTAAGATTGGTTAACAGGAAACAAGGTCTATTATACATAAAAATGGCAGGAAATCAATGGGTATTATGACGGGTTTTTCGTGTTTTTAGGGTCTCAAGACCTACATATAGAATAATAACCGCCCAGGTGACGCCAAGAGCCGCCAGAAGAAGCACGGCAGTCCGGGGAAGTTTTCCAAGGTCTGCGCGCTCCATGGCCCCTCCCCGGTTCTGATCCAGACGGTACAGGGCGGACACGTCGTGAAACAGGTTTTCCAGGTAGGCGTCGTCGATGGTCTCCTTTCTGCGAACGGATTTGGTCACGTTTTCAATGAGCTGTCCGGCTGCGTCCCGCAGGGAGGCGGAGCCGTTGAATACGGGAGTCACAAAGGTATGATCCGTGTGTTCCAGAAGCAGCCGGGAGGCCTTGAGCTTCACGTCGTAATGAAGCTGGTTGTCCTCGCCGCCCCTGGACAAGTAGTCCTGATATTCCGCGCTGTCCTGCGCCTTGGAGGTCACGGGGACGTACCCTTCTGTCTCCGCATAGGCAATCTGGACGTCATTTGTCAGCAGGTACTGGGTAAAGAGCCAGGAAGCCAGAACCTCCTGGGGATCCGCTTTGTTGAAAATGCATACGGAGGGTCCCTGGGAGATCATGACGGGGTTTTCCGGATCGGTCTGGGGAACCGGCCTTACCTCGGTCTCAAACTCCACAAGGGCTTCCGCGCTGATATCCAGAAGGGGAGCGTGGGTTCCCATCCAGGTGGCCCCGGCGGTGGAGTCAACGGCAAAGATGCACTGTCCCGCGTTGAGGAAGTTGGCGGGATAGCTGGAGATTTTGAAGGTGGAAAAGGCGCCGGTCTCTGCGTGCTCCGCTATGGTGTACAGAAGAGAGGCGGCAGTGTCGTTGAAAATCAGGATTTCCCCTGTGTCGGTGGAGTAGCCGGCGTTCTGCTGCCGCAGCAGCTGGATCATCATATTGTCGGTTGACTTGTAGATAAAGGGGATCAGAACCTGCTGGCCGTTGACCAGGTAATTGCCCTGGCCGTCCTGTTCCATGGCGGCCTCGGAGACCTCCCAGACGAAATCCCAGGTGAGGACTTCCGGCAGGGTATAGCCCAGCTTTTCCACATAGGTTTTGTTGATGTAGCAGGCTTCGGTGGAGCGCATGAAGGGAAGGGCGTAGTAGTGCTCCTGAAAGGCGCACTCCTCCAGAAACTGCGGAATAATCTCCTCCCGGGCAGGCCCGTCAAACCGGATGTCGCTTCCACCAAACCCGTATTTTTCGTCCGCAAACAGCTCTTCCAGGGGCACCACCGTGTTGATGCCCGTCAGGTAGGTGGCGATGTGATCCGGGTAGGTGATGCACACGTTGGGGGTGGTGCCGGTGACGATGTTGGTGATGACATCGTTGTAGATCCGGCCGTAGTCCGTGTAAAGCCTCAGATTTACCGTAATGTTGGGATACAGACTCTCAAAGTCCGCGATGGCTTTTTTGTAAATGTCGGTCTGTGTCTTGTTGGTATCGTTCTTGGCCCAGAAGGTGATCTCATAATCCCTTGCGGTGTCGAAGGCCTCCGGAATGGCAAAGGCATCCAGTCCTCTGGAGCCGTGGCATCCGGCAAGGGAGAACAGGCAGCCTGCCGCAAGAAGCAGGAGTGTTATGGCTTTTCGCATCGGTCTCATCCCTTTGTACCTCCTCTGGCCACACCGGCCATGATTTTTTTGCGGAAGATCAGAAACAGGACGATCAGGGGCAGGGAGATGACCACTACGGCGGCCATCATGGCGGGGATGTTTTCCCGCCCGAAGCCGTTTTCCCGGATTTCCTGAATCCCGTTTGACACCAGGAAATAATCCGGGTCGTCGGTGATGAGCCTGGGCCATACATAGGAGTTCCAGCATTCGATGACCTTCAGGATCACAATGGTGATGAGGGTGGGTTTGCAGATGGGGATCATCACCCTTCTTAAGTACCGCAGATCCGAGGTGCCGTCCACCTTTGCGGCGTAATAAAGCTCGTCGGGAATCTGGGCAAAATTTTCCCGCAGCAGGTAGATATAGAATACGGAGGTCACCGAGGGCAGAATCAGTCCGGTGAAGGTGTTGCGCAGCCCCAGGTTGGTGACGGTGGCAAAATTGGTGATGACCACCAGCTCATTCGGAATCATCATCAGGGACAGAAAGAGGGTAAAGACAAGATCCCGCCCCCTGAATTGCAGCCTGGCGAAAGCGAAGGCGGCCAGGGTGATGACGGCCAGCATGACGGCGGTGGTGACCAGGGTGAAGAGCAGGGTGTTTGCCAGATATCGTCCCAGGGACACGGTGGTGAAGGCGTCCGCATAATTCTGCAGGGTGGGCGACAGGGTGAAGAACGCAGGTATGCGCTCCGCGTTATAGGAGCCGTAGCTCTTCACGGAGGTCAGAACCATCCAGTAAAAGGGGAAAAGAACCACCAGGGCCCAGAGCGTCAGCAGAAAGTACAGGACGATGTTTCCCGCCGTTCTGCGCCGGCATGCGGATTTTTCTATTTTTTCATAGTCAGGAGTATTGCTCATTTGATATGTCCTCCCTTTAATAATGAACGTGCTTTCTGCTCACCAGCAGATTGATGCAGGTGATGGTCAGCACAATGGCAAACAGGATGATGGCGGCCGACGAAGCATAGGAGGGATAGCCGCCGCTGTCGCCGTAGAGCATGTCGTAGACATAGCCCACAATGGTATTCATTTCCGCGGCGTTCAAGTCGGTGCCGAACAGAGCAACGGCGTCGCTGTAGGCCTTGAAGGCGCCGATGAAGCCGGTGATGACCAGATAAAAGATCATGGGCGAGATCATGGGCACCGTGATCCGGCGGAAAATCCGGAACCGGGAGGTGCCGTCCACCCGCGCCGCATTGTAATAAACCTGGTTCACGGAGGCCAGGGCGCTGGTCAAAATCAGAATTTTAAAGGGCATGACCACCCATATGGTGTAGAAACACAGGACGAACATCTTTGCCCAGTAGGGGCCGTCGATGAAATCCACGCTGCTTCCGCCGAAGGCGTTGATAAGCAGGTTGATCAGTCCGTCGGAGTAGGCTGTCTTCTTAAACAGAATCATGAAGACAAGCCCCACTGCCAGAGTGTTTGTGACATAGGGCAGGAAATAGATGGTCTGAAACAGATCCCGCAGGGGCCGGATGGAGCTTAAGCCCACGGAAATCAGGAGGGCAAGCCCGGTGGAAAGGGGCACCGTGATAATCACCAGAAGGAAGGTGTTTTTTACCGCCTGCAGAAAATAGGGGTCGTGGAGGACGTAGGAATAATTATAGGAGCCCACGCCGAAGAAGGTCTGGGACGCGGAGTTGTAGCCCTCCTCAAAGGAGTAGACGAATACGTCCACCAGGGGATAGATCATGAAGGCACCCAGAAAAAGGAAGGCCGGTAACAGGTAAAGCCAGCCCTTTTGATTGTTTTTTTCCATGACTGCTCCTTTCAGTGAATGCGCTCGCCGGTCTCTTGGTGAAAGAGGAAGGTCTTTGCGGGCTTCAGGGCAAAGCGGACGGTGGGAGAGGAAAGATCCACCTGGTTTTCCGCGCTTATGATAGACCGGATGGCGGCATTTTCACAGCAGGGGTGGGTGGAGACTACGCTGACATCCCGCCCCATCACCTCCAGGCGGCTTAAGTTACATTGCAGGGGACCGTCCTCCTGCAGCAGGAAGCCCTCGGGCCGGACGGCGGCGGTTACGCGGCAGTCCGGAACCTGCGGAGTATCCAGGACGGCGTCCCCGCCGATGATGAGCCTGCCGTTTTTGACGCTGCCCTCAAAGACATTGATGGGAGGGGTGCCCAGAAATTTTGCCACAAAGAGGTTCACCGGGTTGTCGTAGACCTCCTGGGGCCTGCCGATCTGCTGTACCACGCCGTCCTTCATGACTACGATCCGGTCGGAGATGCTCATGGCTTCGTCCTGGTCATGGGTTACAAAGACGGTGGTGATGCCGGTTTCCTTCTGGATCCGCCGGATCTCCTCCCTGGTCTGGAGCCGCAGGCGGGCGTCCAGGTTGGAGAGGGGTTCGTCCAGCAGAAGAACCCGGGGCATCTTGACCAGTGCCCGGGCGATGGCCACGCGCTGCTGCTGTCCCCCGGAGAGCTCTCCGGGCCTGCGCTCCATCAGTCCTTCGATCTGAACCAGTTTTGCCGCTTCGTAAACCTTCTCGCGCATTTTTTCTTTGGAGAGCTTATCCGAACCCTTCAGATTTTCCAGGGGGAACCGGATGTTTTGCTCGACGGTCAGGTGAGGGTAGAGGGCATAGCTTTGAAAGACCAGCCCTACGCCTCTGTTTTCGGGGGGCAGTCCGGTGACGTCGTCCTCCCCGAAGAAAATTTTTCCGGCGGTGGGCTTCAGAAGGCCGCAGATCAGATTCAGTGTGGTGCTCTTGCCGCAGCCCGAGGGGCCCAGCAGACCCACCAGCTCCCCGTCCGGAATCTCAAAGTTGAAATCGTTGACGGCCACGACTTCTCCCCGCTCCTTCTTGCCCCGGGCGGGAAATTTTTTTGTCAGGTTCTGCAATGTGATTTTCATGGTGTCTCTCCCTCTTTTCTATATACCGTAGGAGTCCCGCAGGTCGCTGGAGATGTGATCCAGATCCGGATAGACGGAGCCCTCCGTGATGCCGAATACCCGCAGACTGTCAATAAAGTACTTTTTCCTGTCCCAGGGGATAATAATCTTGTAGAGCATATTTTCGTCGCAGATTTCCTCCAGCCGCTGCAGGGAGTTGTGGACGGTGAAATTGGAATGCTGGGAATACATTCGCAGGTTGTTTTCCGTGGAGCTGCAGGCCAGAATCCGATCCACCAGCTCGGGATTGTGGTGGTTGTGCTTGAAGGCGGGCAGCAGCATTTCCTGGGTGGTGTCGGCGTCGATGGGATAGATGCAGCGGCCGAAGCCCTCTTTTTCATTCAAAAGATGCGGAGCCAGAACCCACACGCCCGCATCCGTTTCCGGGGTTGTCCGGTAGGTCTCGGTGGCGAAGAAGGCGGCGATGAGCGGAGATTCGCTCCAGTCCAGCATTCTCGTAGGGAGACCGTAATGCTGCATCAGGGACACCCAGGCGGCATAGTTGTGCTTGGCGGGTGGGTTATCCAGAATCTGTCTGGCGCGGATGTAAAAGTCGTTTGTGATGTATCGCTCCACGTCCAGGCGGCGTCTGCTTCTCTGAATAGAAGGAACCAGAGTCAGGGCGGCGTTTTCCTCGCCGCGATACCATAGCCTAGCGCCGTGTTTTTCATACAGACCATTCATAAACTGCAGCAGCTCGTCAATGGTATGAATCTTCTGAGTCAGCATAGTCTCTATCCTTTCCGCTGTGTTTTTATCAGGATCAGGGCTTTTGACACCCTGCTCCTATTATAAAAGTATTTCCTGAAAATGTCATTCATTTTGTGAAGAGATTTCTGTTTGAATAAAAATACAAAAAAATGTATATAGCATCTTTCTTTTGCAGAAGTGATGTGCTATAATCCCATTCATGATGATTCGACAGTGATTGCGCACAGTCGGACAGATGAAGGGATGAGAAAAAATGGCCGGACTAAGGGAATGGGCTGCCGAATTCGGTGCTGACTTTTATAAATGCTTTATCAAAGATGACCGTTATCAGCTTCTGCTGAGCGGCATCGGCGTGACGATCAGGGTTTCTCTCATAGCCGTTGCAATCGGCATACTGATCGGCTTTCTGATTGCATTGTGTAATCTTTCCAATAAAAAACTGCTTCGGGCCCTGGGAGGGATTTATACGGACATCATCCGGGGAACGCCGTCCGTGACCCAGCTGATGCTTATTTATTTTGTGATCTTTGCCGCGGTAGGTATTCCAAAATGGATCATTGCGGGAATTGCCTTCGGCGTGAATTCCGGAGCCTATGTGTCGGAGATTATCCGGGCCGGTATCCTGTCGGTGGATAAGGGACAGACGGAGGCCGGGCGGTCGCTGGGGCTGAACGGGCAGCAGACCATGATACATATTGTGATTCCCCAGGCGGTGAAAAATATTTTTCCCGCTTTGTGCAATGAGTTCATCGTTTTGATCAAGGAGACGGCAATTGTGGGCTATGTGGGGCTGATGGATATCCAGAAGGCGGGAGATTTCATCAAGAGCGCTACCTGGAACGCCTTTATGCCCCTGTTCGGAACGGCGGTGATTTATTATGTGCTGATTAAGCTTCTGACCATCGCCTTCAAGAAGGTGGAGGAGAGGCTGAGGAAGTCGGAGGTTCGTTAAGCGAAGGAGGCGTCAGGGCAGGGAGTTTCCTGATTATTTGGAGCATAGGGGTATCAGGCATGATTAAGGTAGAGAATCTGAAAAAACATTTTGACAATCTTGAGGTGCTGCGGGGAATCGACGAGCATATTGCCCAGGGGGAGGTAGTGGTGGTGATCGGGCCCTCCGGTTCGGGCAAGAGCACCTTCCTGCGCTGTCTGAATCTTCTGGAGACGGTGACGGAGGGCCGGGTCTGTGTGGATGATGAATGCATCAATGATCCGAAGGTGGACGTCAACAAGATCAGACAGAAGATGGGAATGGTGTTCCAGCAGTTCAATCTGTTCCCTCATCTGACCATTATGGAAAATATTACGCTTGCGCCGGTTCTTTTGAAGAAGATGACAAAGGAGGAGGCGAAAAAGCGGGGCCAGGAGCTTTTGAAGCGGGTTAATCTTGCGGAGAAGGCGGACGCTTATCCGGTGCAGCTCTCCGGCGGGCAGAAGCAGCGTGTGGCCATTGCAAGAGCGCTGGCCATGGATCCGGAGATCATGCTGTTTGACGAGCCCACCTCCGCGCTGGATCCGGAGATGGTGGGAGAGGTTCTGGACGTGATGAAGGATCTGGCCAGGAGCGGCATGACCATGGTTATTGTGACCCACGAGATGGGATTTGCCAGAGAGGTGGCTACCCGGGTGCTGTTCATGGATCAGGGAGTGGTCATGGAGAGCGGCACGCCGGAAGAGATTTTCGGCAATCCGCAGAACGAGAGGACACGGAACTTTCTGAGCAAGGTTCTGTGAGGATGCCGGGTGTTCCGGGTATGGATCGGCGAAAACGCCGGCTCCGGAGTGCGGTTGGCCGGCAGAAAAAGCGGTGTATAGGACAGCGGTATGCGGTGGCCTTCCCGGGAAGGCTGCATAAAATACAGGCATACAGGATCGGGGATCAGGAGGACGCTTGTCCTTGGGTTTCCGGCAGAAGCGCCCGTGAAAACGGGCAAGGGAGGAGAACTTATGAAAAAGACAGGAAAGAAAACAGTGACATGGCTGGCAATGGCGGGGATGGTGCTGGGACTTGCGGCCTGCGGAAACACGGATGCGGGAAACGAGAGCGGAGAGACGATTATCTTCGGAACCAACGCGGAGTTTCCGCCCTTTGAGTTTGTGACCTCAAACGGCGTTATCGGCCAGTACGACGGCATCGACATTGCCATTGCAAAGCAGATTGCAGAGAAAAACGGCGCGACGGCATCCATTGAAAACATGGAATTTGATTCTCTGCTGATCGCGCTGGAGAACGGACAGCTGGACGCGGTGATTGCGGCTATGTCCGTGACGGAAGAGAGAGCGGAGGAGGCAGATTTTTCCACCCCTTATTATGCGGCGACTCAGGTGATGATTGTGAAGGAGGATTCCGACATTACCTGTGCGGCGGACATGGAGGGGAAGAAGATCTGCGTTATCCAGGGCTACACCGGCGAGACCTGCGTGCAGGGAATGGGTTATGCTTATGAGTCCTTCAAGAAGGGCACGGAGGCAGTGATGGAGCTGGTGAACGGCAAGTGTGACGTTGTGGTCATCGATTCCGCTACCGCAAAGAAGTATATCAGCGACAATGAAGGTCTGAAGATTGTGGAGGACAGTTCTGCCTTTGAGGGAGAGGAATATGCCATCGCCGTGAAGAAGGGCAATACGGAGCTGCTTGAAAAGATCAACAAGGCCATTGAGGAAATGCTGGCGGAAGGCACGGTATCCGAGCTGTCCGCAAAGTATGCGGAGGCCGAATAAGCCGGAAGCAAATTTGTGCAAAATCTTCTTTCTGAGGAGGAAATATTATGCTGGCAGCAAAAACACCCATGGGGTGGAATTCGTGGAATACCTTCGGGAGCAATATCAGCGAGCAGCTGATTATGGAAATGGCGGACACCATGGTTGCGGAGGGATATCGGGAGGCAGGCTATGAGTATGTGATCATAGACGACTGCTGGTCGCTGAAGGAGCGGGTGGACGGAAGGCTGGCGGCCGATCCGGCGCTCTTCCCTCACGGAATGAAATATGTCTCCGACTATGTTCACTCCAAAGGGCTGAAATTCGGCATGTATTCCTGCGCGGGATTTCTCACCTGTGCCGGATATCCCAGCAGCTACGGACATGAGGTTGAGGACGCAGGGCAGTTCGCAGAGTGGGGAGTGGACTATCTGAAATATGATTTCTGCAATTTTCCCGCCAGCGGAAACGCGAAGAACGCCTACCTGACCATGGCCATGGCGCTTCGAAACAGCGGCAGGGACATTCTGTTTGCGGCCTGCAACTGGGGGGTGGAGAATCCGTCCGGCTGGATGCGCTCCAGGGGAGCCCACAGCTACCGCTCCACCGGCGACATTTTCGATGTGCCGAAAAGCTATAAGGATATTTTCAGAAGTCAGGCGGAGAATATTGAGAACAACGGCCCGGGCTGCTATAACGATATGGATATGCTGATTGTGGGAATGCACGGAAAGGGAAATGTGGGACTGGACGGCTGCAGTGACACGCAGTACCTGCAGCACTTTGCAATGTGGGCGTTTATGGGTTCGCCGCTGATTATCGGTTCCGACCTGCGCGCGCTGGATGAGGCAAACAAAAAGACTTTGCTCTGCAAAGGGCTGATAGAGATCAATCAGGATCCGGAATGCAGACCGGCGTTTCTGATCGGTCATAACGGGGAGAAGACCTACACCTTGGCCAAGCTCATGAGCGGGGGCCGCATTGCACTGGGATTCTTTAATCTGGATGCGGCGAACGACTGGGAAAACAATATGAGCATTTCCTTTGACGATCTGGGGATTCACTCCGAGTCGGGGCTTGCCCTGAGGCTGACAGACGCAGTCACCGGAGAAGACCTGGGCGTCCACAGGGACGGATACCGCTGCAATATCAAGGTTGACGAGTGCAGGGTGCTGATCGGAGAAGTGGTTCGTGGCTGAGGAGCGCTGTAAAAAGTGCGGCAGGCTTTTGTCCCGGGACGAGATCGGGCTTCATAAAAAGCTTTTTAACCGGGCCGCGGAATCCTTTTTCTGTATCGACTGCTGTGGGGAATACTTCAGCGTGAGCAGGGAGCTTCTTGAGAAAAAGATCAGGCAGTTTCGGGAGATGGGCTGTACGCTGTTTGAACAGAACCATGGAAGCATATCAGATTGAAATTTCAGCTTGAATCAGCTTGAATAGGAAACCTTCTTTTTGGGAAGATTATCCCGAAAAGGAGGTTTTTACTATGGAAAACGATACAATCAGGCTGCTTCGGGAGTGTAATGCGGGAATCAAGATGGGAGTCTCCACGCTGGATGATGTGATGGAGCATGTGCAGAGCGACAGTCTGCGGAATCTGCTGGCCAAGAGCAAGGAGACTCATACCAGGCTGGGAAACACCACTCATGAATATCTGAGGGAATACCAGGACGAGGGCAAGGAGCCTGCCATGATGGCAAAGGTCATGTCGAAGATGAAGACCAACCTGAAGCTGGACGACGAGGGACCAGACAGCACGGCGGCGGAGCTGGTCACGGACGGCTGCAATATGGGAATCAAAAGTATTTACAGATATTTGAATCAGTATCCGGCAGCGGAGGGCAAAATCAAGAAGCTGGCCAAGGACGTGGCGGAGGCGGAGGAGTCGCTGGTGAAGGATCTGCGGGCATATCTGTAGCAAATCCGAACGGACAGAAGGAAGATTCTGCGGCACAGAGAGGACGAAGGGGTATGGGGGCAGCCATATTCCTTCGTCTTAGTGCGTTTTTGGCTTTCCCAACCGGTATCTGACGTGCGGGTGCTTGTGGGCTTAATTGACAGAACAGAGTGAAAATGATAGTATATTTTCAGACATTTTAAAATCATAGAACAGTTGAATGCAGGAGAGACGGATGAGACAGATACCATACGAATATCGCAATCTGCCCATTCCCGGGGGCGGCTATGTGACGGGTTTTCTCTATTCGGAAGGGGAGCGGGATGTACTGTACATAAGGACGGATATCGGGGGAGCCTATCGGTTTGACGCAAACAGCCAGAGCTGGATCAGCCTGATTCCTCATGTGACCATGGAGGATCTGAGCGAGACCTTTCCCATTGCGCTGGCAGTGGACGAGGAGAAGCCGGGCAGCCTCTGTATCGCCTGCGGCGTCAACCGCCCCGGCGCCGGAGTGCTGGCGATTTCCGGAGATTACGGGGAAAGCTTTGTCTACCGGAAGCTGCCGGTGCTGATCCACGGGAACCTGAACGGGCGGGGAACCGGGGAGAGGCTGTGGGTGAACGGAGAAAGAATTTTTTATGCCTCCCAGCAGGAGGGACTGTGGCGCAGTACGGACGGGGGCGAAGCCTGGGAAAAGCTGACGGCGATGGGGGAGGATTACCTCACCTTTGTGGCGGAGCTGGAGGGAATGCTGCTGGTGGGAACGGCGGGAGTGACCACGGGAGGCATGTCCCCCAAATGCCGCAGGGAGCCGGAGACATGGGAGGGAGCCGGGGTGGAAAATCGGGAGCCTTCACAGGTTCCCATGCGGGGCCACAGTCTCTATGTATCCCGGGACGGCGGGGCATCCTTTGAGAGGCTGAAGACGCCGGAAAACCATGTGATTCCCGGCTGCAGGTACAATGGTCTGGCGGCGCAGCGCTGGTGCAGGGACGGAAAGTATCTGTATGTGACCTTTGCCTCCACGGGTCGGCGCTCCTATGTGCTGGAAAACGGTTACAGCTGCGATTCCGGCGATGTGATTGACGGACACGTTGTCCGGTATCCGCTGGAAAATATGGACCTCATGGAGGATATCACGCCCGGCAGCTTCTCCGCGGTCAGGGGAAAGGGACAGGAAATGATCGGGAAGGGTGACATTCTGGAATACGGCTTCTCGGGAATCAGCGTGTCAAGGCAGACGCCGGGAATGGTGGCTGTCACCACCATGGTAAAGGACGACGGGGACAGCGTTTTCCTCTCCATGGATTACGGGCAGAGCTGGAGGCAGATTCTGTATGATCTGTGCGAGGGAGAAATGACTTTCCGCACGCCCTACATGAAGCCGGAGTACAACGGGGGACATTCTTTGATTCACTGGCTGAGTGACTTTAAGATCAATCCCTTTGACGACAGGGAGGCATGGTTCAACACGGGTACGGGAGTGTTCCGCACCCGGAACCTGAAGGATGATGTCTGCCGGTTTGCGGACTGGTGCGACGGCATCGAAGAGACGGTGCATCTGAATGTGTACAGTATGCCCTCCGGCAGCGTGCAGGTCATCGACATCCTGGGAGATCTGGGGGGCTTTGCCTTTGAGGAGATTGACAGGCCCTGTGAGAATTCCTTTGCGGACGATCAGGGCAACCGCTATATCACCTGTATCAATGCGGATTTTTCCGATGAGCATCCGCAGCGGCTGATTGTGACGCCCAGGGGGAACTGGACGGGGAAGACGCTGGGCGGACTGATCCTGTCAACGGATCAGGGAAAGACCTTTGAACGCCTGCCTATGCCCTTCGGGCTGACGGCTGACCTGGACGAAGCGCTGCACGGGATGGAACGGCCCAATGTAAACTCCGGCTGGGTGGCAATGTCGCCGGACGGCCGCAATATTGTGTGGGGTGTGGCGGAGGGAATCTGTCTGCCGGTGCGAAGGCTTATCGTCAGCCACGACGGCGGAAGGAGCTTTGCCTGCTGCAGGATCTATAAAAAAGGAGGGGAACTGAAGACTGCGGGAGGCGTGAAGGTGTTTTCCGACAGAACGGACAGCAGTCTGTTCTATGGATTTGGGGAGGCATCGGATTTTTATGTCAGCCATGACGGCGGGGAGACCTACCTGGAATACGGGCTGCCTGCCGGGTTCCCGGAAATCAATTTCGGGATGATCGACTGTGCCAATAAAACAGAGGTGCGGGGAGAGGCGGGAAAGAGCGGCGTCTTTTACATGGCCCTGGGCGAGACCGGCATCTGGAAGCTGGAGTACCTTAACAGGACGGATGAAATCAGGCTGAACCGGCTGACGGCTCCGGGTATTGCCGCATACCGAATGGGACTGGGGCTGGGTTCGCCGGAGGGCGATTACTGTCTGGATGCCAAGGCCGTTTACTTCAACGGCATAGTGGAAGGACAGTACGGCTTTTACCGCACGCTGGACGAGGGAAGAAGCTTTGAGCGGCTGAACACGGACAGACAGATGTTCGGGGAAATCAACAGCATTGACGGAGATTGCAGGGTATTCGGCAGATTTTATCTGGCCACAGGCTCCAACGGATTGAAATACGGAGAGTGTGCAGACACCGCTCTCTAAGCGCGCAGGAGGGAAAGGGATGCGTATTTATCAGGAAGAAAACAGAATGATTATCGCGGCGGGAAATTCCCGGGTCTGGATCGAACCCTGGGGGACGGATTCCGTCCGCGTCAGAATGACGGCCCAGCCTCAGATGGATGAAAACGACTGGGCGCTGACGGAAAAACCGGCGCCGGTGACGCCCAAGATCACTTTTGAGACCGTGGACGTGACGGACCCCTGGTATCGGGGGAAGGAGTGGGAAAAGTATCATCAGCAGGGAGTTCAGGCAAAGCTGGTGAACGGAAAGCTCACAGTGAAGGTATCCCACGAGGGATGGATTTCCTTTTACAACCAAAAGGGAGAGCTGCTCACGGAGGAATACTGGCGCAACCGCAACCGGCTCAACCGTTACTGCGTGCCGCTGCGGGTGGACGCCAGGGAGCTGAAGCCCCTGCAGGGCGGTACGGATTATGAGCTCACCGCCCGCTTTGAGGCCTTTGACGGCGAAAAGATTTTCGGCATGGGGCAGTATCAGGAGAAGCATCTGGATAAAAAGGGAGCAGTGCTGGAGCTTGCCCACCGCAACAGCCAGGCAAGCGTTCCGTTCTATGTCTCCAACAGAGGCTACGGCTTTTTCTGGAACAATCCGGCCATCGGTACGGTGGCCTTCGGCACAAACAAGACCGAATGGCATGTGGAGAGCACAAAAAAGCTGGACTACTTTATAACCGCGGGGGATACCCCGGCCCAGATCGAGGCCAATTATTCCCTGGCTGTGGGCCGCACTCCCATGATGCCGGAGTACGGGCTGGGCTACTGGCAGTGCAAGCTTCGCTACCGCACCCAGGAGGAGCTTCTGGCGGTGGCGCGGGAACACAAAAGGCGGGGACTTCCCATGGATGCCATTGTCATTGACTTTTTCCACTGGACCATGCAGGGAGACTTCCGGTTTGAGCCCCTGGACTGGCCGGATCCGGAGGGAATGGTGCGGGAGCTGAAGGAGTTGGGGATAGAGACGGTGGTGTCGGTGTGGCCCACCATCGACGAACGCAGCGAAAATTTCGGCCCCATGGCGGACAGAGGCTACCTGGTGAGTGCGGACCGGGGAAACGCAAATCATATGACCTGGATGGGAAATACGGTGTTTTACGACGCCACCCATCCCGGGGCGCAGCGTTATGTCTGGGAGCGCTGCCGGGAGAACTATTATAAAAAAGGGATCCGCTGCTTCTGGCTGGACGAGGCGGAGCCGGAGTACGGTCCCTATGATTTTGACAATTACCGCTACTACGCGGGTCCGGCTCTGCAGTGCAGCAACGTCTATCCGGTGGGATATGCCAGGGGCTTTTACGACGGGCTGAAGGAGGAAGGGGAGAAGGAGGTTATGAGCCTGGTGCGCTGTGCCTGGGCGGGAAGCCAGAAGTACGGGGTGCTCACCTGGTCCGGCGATATTTATTCTTCCTTCCGCTCCATGCGGGAGCAGCTTCAGGCGGGGCTGAGCATGGGCATGGCGGGGATTCCCTGGTGGACCTCGGACATCGGCGGTTTTCTGGGTGGGGACATTCAGGATCCGGCCTTCCGGGAGCTGTTGGTGCGGTGGTTTGCCTGGGGGGCGTTCTGTCCCGTATTCCGGATGCACGGGGAGCGTTCCCCCTGGCATGAGCGGGAGCAGGAGTTTCGGAACGGTGTACGCCAGCTCACCAGCGGGCAGGACAACGAGGTCTGGAGCTTTGGGGAGGATAACTACGAGATATTGAAAAAGTATCTCTTTGTCCGGGAGAGACTTCGCCCTTATGTCAGAGAGTGTATGAGGGCGGCCAGTGAAACCGGCGCGCCGGTGATGCGTCCGCTCTTTTATGACTTCCCGGAGGATGAGCACTGCTGGGAAGTGGAAGATTCCTACCTGTTCGGCCCGGATTTGCTGGTTGCGCCTGTGATGGAGGCCGGGGCCAGGGAAAGGCAGATTTATCTGCCGGCGGGAACGGGCTGGCGGGACGCCTTTACAAAACAGGAATATGAGGGAGGGCAGACGGTGACGGTGCCTGCGCCCTTGGATGTGATTCCGGTGATGATACGGGAGGGGAAGGACTATCCCGTTTACCAGTGACATAATAAAAAATGCTGAAGCAGCTTTGGCTACTTCAGCATTTTTTTATATTGGCTGGGCGTACAGTTCACATGCTTTTTGAACAGCCGGGTAAAGTAGCCCAGGTCGTGGATGCCCACGCTGTTTGCCGCCTCCGCCACGGAGCAGTCCGTGGTGTTGAACAGGCGGATGGATGCCCGGATCCGTTCCTTGTGGATATATTCCGTCAGGCTTTCTCCCATTTCCTTCTGAAAGTGTCCGGACACATAGGAGGGATTTTTGCCCAGACGGCCGGAGATGACGGAGAGCGTCAGCTCCTCGCTCAGATGCAGCGACACATAATTGATAATACCCCGGGTCAGATAGGAGTACTCGGAAAGATTATGATTTTTTGCCAGCAGACAATATTTCCTGGCCATCTCATAGGGAAGCATCCAGGCCTGTTCGGGACTCTGCAGCTCTGAGATCCGGTTGTACCAGGAGGAGAAGAGCTTCAGCGTGTGATAGGGATGTACCTGGGTCTTCAGAAGCTTTCCGCAGCACAGGGCGTTGAGGAAAGTCAGATAGCCCCGGGCGGTGCCCAGGCTGTCCTCCACCATGGGCCGGAAGTAATCCAGAAGAGCTTTTTTGTGCTGATAGACAAGGGCGGTATCCCCGGTGGATAGGGTTTCCAGAAAAGTGTCCAAAAGATTCTGGAGACGTTCGGCAATCTCATAGCTGAAGGCCTGTATCTTCTCCCTGTCAGGGACAAAGGTGTGCTTTTCCGCAGAAAAATTCAAATATTCGGGTCTGATTTCCCGGTAGGCCGGAAGATATTCCTGCAGCAGCTGATGAAAGGTGGAAACCAGGTCGGAAATATTGACCAGGGGCAGCATCTGATAAAAATGTCTCAGTGTGTCCTGCCGGATATCCCGCATGACATGATTCTTCTGCAGCTGTCTGGTGTCCGGGGAGTAGGAATTTTTGTCGCGGACGGGTCCCACGGAGATAAAATCAGGGTGCTCGCCTGTGGAGACAAAGGCGATAATGTTATAGAAATCGAGAGAGCTTCTGATGATATACATCTTCAGTTTCTGGGAGGAGATCCCGCTGGTGATGGAAGGATGGCTGAGATCTACATTTTCCCATACCATATCCCGAAAGCCCCAGTCGATTCTCCGGATATTTTCGTAGGGATAGGAAAACCAGATTACGTCTGTCCGAAAGGCGGAGGACAGTATTCTTTTGATAAAAGGGAATGCGTCGCTGATATTCTGTGATTGGCACATGGAGGCCTCTTTCCTGAAACATCTTTTTTGTCCTGATTAAAAAATAGCACAAAAATTGTATGGATTCAACAGAAATCGTGCAAGTGCCGAAAAAAAGAAATTGTTATAATTTCATTGACAGTAAAGTGTCCGGCGAAGCGCGCGGCACGGGAAGGGAAAAAGAATGAGGAAAGTATGGAACGACGGGTGGCAGTTCAGCAAGACGGCAGGCGGATCCGAGACGGAGCAGGCAGGAAACGCACAGTTAAGCTGGGAGGCCGTGGAGCTGCCCCACACCTGGAACGGGACAGACGGCCAGGACGGCGGAAACGATTATTATCGGGGGGTCTGCCGGTACAGAAAAATCCTGCGGAAGGAAGAGATCACGGAGGACGGGGAGGTCTATCTGGAGTTTGAGGGAGTGAACTCCTCGGCAGATCTGTATGTAAACGGGAAGCTTCTGGCACATCACGACGGGGGATATTCCACCTGGAGGTGCAATATTACCGATTCCCTACAGGAGGAGAACCAGATTCTGGTGGCGGCAGACAATGGGCCCAACGATCATGTCTATCCGCAGATGGCAGATTTTACCTTTTACGGCGGAATCTATCGGAATGTCTCCCTGCTGTGCGTGAACAGGGCAAGGTTTGACCTGGATCATTTCGGCGGCCCCGGCGTTGCGGTGACGCCTGTGATGAAGGGGGAGGATGCGGAGGTTTCCGTGGAGGCATGGCTTAGCGGAACCACAGGGAGCGAGAGACTGAGGTTCACGGTCTGGGACGGACAGGAGAAGATAGCGGAGACAGAGACCGAAGCAGGGTCTCCTGCCGCCACGCTGCATATTGAGAAAGCGCATCTGTGGAACGGCAGAAAGGACCCGCATCTGTATACGCTTCAGGCTTTGCTTACGGACGGGGAGAGACAGCTGGATGAGAGAAACATCCGGTTCGGCTGCCGCAGCTTTGAGATAGATCCGGAGCGAGGCTTTATCCTGAACGGGGAGAGTTATCCTCTTCGCGGCGTATCCAGGCATCAGGATCGTCCCGGAAAGGGAAATGCGCTTTCCCGGGCAGACCATCAGGAGGATATGGAGCTGATCTGTGAGATGGGGGCAAATACCATCCGCCTGGCCCATTATCAGCACGACCAGTATTTTTATGATCTCTGCGACGAGAAGGGCATGGTCATCTGGGCCGAGATCCCCTATATTTCCCGGCATATGGAAAAGGGCAGGGAGAATACTGTCTCCCAGATGAAGGAGCTGATCGTCCAGAACTACAATCATCCCAGCATTGTGGTCTGGGGCCTTTCCAACGAGATTACCATGAACGGGGCAGGAGATCCGGATCTGCTGGAGAATCACCGCATTTTGAATGACCTCTGTCATGAGATGGATCCCACCAGGCTGACCACGGTTGCGGTGGTTTCCATGTGCGAACCGGACGAGGAATATCTGACCGTTCCGGATGTGATTTCCTATAATCACTACTATGGCTGGTACGGCGGAGACACTTCCATGAACGGAGCATTTTTTGACAGCTTCCATGCAAAGTATCCCGACAGGGCCGTGGGCATGAGCGAATACGGCTGTGAGGCGCTGAACTGGCACACCTCCAACCCGGAGCAGGGGGATTATACCGAGGAATATCAGGCATATTATCACGAGGAGCTGATCCGGCAGCTTTATACCAGACCCTTTATCTGGGCCACTCATGTGTGGAATATGTTTGACTTCGCTGCGGATGCCAGAGCCGAGGGCGGCGAGGACGGCATGAACCACAAGGGACTTGTGACCTTTGACAGAAAATATAAGAAGGATGCCTTTTACGCGTACAAGGCGTGGCTGTCCGACGATCCCTTTGTACATATCTGCGGAAAGCGTTATGTGGACCGGGTGGAGGAGCTGACGAAGGTCACGGTGTATTCCAATCAGCCGGAGGTGGAGCTTCTGGTAAACGGAGAAAGCCTGGGCAGGAAGACTGCTTCGGATCACTTCTTCTACTTTGAAGTGCCCAATGCGGGAGAGTCGGTGCTGACTGCCGTGGCAGGAGAATGCCGGGATGAGAGCAGAATCCGCAAGGTGGAGACCTTCAACGAGGAGTACCGCATGAAGGAGACCGGGGATGTGATCAACTGGTTTGACATCACCGCGCCGGAAGGATATTTTTCCATCAATGACAAGCTGGGAGATATCATGGCATCCTTCAAGGGCAAACTGTTCTTTATGGAGCTGGCCGGCAAACTGATGAAGAAGAAAAAGTCCGGCAAAGAGGGCGGAGCCGAAGGTTTTCAGATGAGTGAGGGAATGGCAAAGATGATGGGCAGCTTCACTGTGAAGCGGATGCTGAACATGCTGGGAACAGCGGGCCTGGAACCGCTTACCGCCGAGGAGATTCTGGAGATCAACCGCAAGCTGAACAAGATACGGAAAAAGGAGTAATACGGCGGTGTAACTCACAGGGTTCTCTTTGATGAAAATGCCGCGTGTGCGGCGGAATGAGAGGAAAAATGAATAATAACGAAGTAAGACCCTTTGGTATAAGAGACAAGGTAGGCTACATGCTGGGTGATGTGGCCAACGATTTCAGCTTTATTTTTGCCAGCACCTATGTCATGGTGTTCTATTCAAAGGTAATGGGCATCAGCACAGGGCTGATCGGAACCATGTTTTTGGTTGCCAGATGTATCGACGCCTTCACCGATATCGGAATGGGGCGTATTGCGGACAGGGGAGCAGTGGGAAAGAACGGTAAATTCCGCCCCTGGATCCTGCGCATGTGCGGGCCGGTGGCCATAGCGTCCTTTCTGATGTATCAGTCTGGTCTGCAGAGCCTTCCCTATGGGGTGAAGGTGGCTTATATGTTTATCACTTATATACTGTGGGGCTCGGTGTTTTATACCTCCATCAATATTCCCTACGGCTCCATGGCATCGGTGATTTCCCAGAATCCCAAGGACAGGAGCTCCCTGTCGGTATTCCGTTCCATGGGCGGCATGTTTGCGGGCATTCTGATCAGCGTGGTGGCTCCTCTTGTGATCTATTACAAGGATGCGGCGGGAAATCAGGTGGTGAATTCCACCAACTTTACCGTTCTGGCAGGCATCTTTTCCGCCTGTGCCATTGTGACTTATCTTCTGTGTTATAAGCTCTGCACGGAGCGTGTGGTGCTGAAACAGAAAGAGAACAGCGACGAGAAGAACTCCATTCTGAAATCTCTGGGAGAGATTGTGAGCAGCAGGGCGCTGCTGGGCGTGATTCTGTCCGCGCTGCTGTTGCTGCTGGCATCGTTGATGAGCCAGGGACTGAATAACTATCTGTATGCGGATTACTTTAAAAATACAACGGCACTGTCTATGTCCGCCATGCTTCAGCTTCCGGTGATGCTGCTGCTTGCCATGGTTTCCACGAAGCTTGCGGTCAAATTTGGAAAGAGGGAGTGCGGTATTGTGGGTATGCTGCTCTCGGGCGGAATGTATGTGCTGATCGGGATACTTCATATCACAAATGTGTGGGTGTACATCGGGCTGGTCTTTGTGGCAATGATCGGAATGAGCTTCTTCATGATGCAGTGCTTTGCCCTGGTGACGGATGTAATCGACGATAAGGAAGTGCTCACGGGAAAAAGAGACGACGGCACGATTTACGGTATCTATTCCTTCTCGCGAAAGATCGGCCAGGCGCTGGCAGGCGGCATGAGCGGCTGGGCGTTGGCGATGATCGGCTATGACGAGCTGGCGGTGGCTCAGACAGAGCAGGTGGCGACAGGAATTTACAATGTGACCACCTTCTTCCCCGGCATTGTGTACCTGTTGGGAGCGGCGGTATTGTTCTTTGTTTATCCCCTGAGCAAAAAGCGGGTGGAGAGCAACGCGGCTGAGCTGGCAAGACGGCATAACGGATAAATGATATCAAGGTGCGGCGTCCTGCCATTTCGCAGGGCGTCGTTGCTTTATGCAGCGGTTCTGTGATAGAATAAATGATGTATCTGACAGAATGTATGAGGAGGGTATGCCATGGAAAAGATAATGTATATGATGATGATTGAGAAGAGCAAGACGTACAACAAGGTGACCAAAAAGGTAATCGTCGAGCATGTTGAAAACATAAGAAGACTGGACGATGAGGGAAAGTTGGAAATCTGCGGCGTTTTCAAGGGGTATCCGGGTATGGCGGGTATGTACATTCTGAAGACGGAAAGCCTTCAGGAGGCGGAAGAAATCTGTCAAAGGGAGCCTCTGGTGGTGGGAGGGTATGCCACCTTTAAGCTGGTTACGCTGCAGATTGCAGACCGGGAAAACAATTATCTGCTGTGACCGGCACAGGGAAAACAGCGGCGGCACGAAGAATGCCGAAGAGGCAGATGTCGGCGGCAGGGAGGTATGGTTATGGAGGATGTGCAGGTTCTGGTGTCAGGGATCCTGACCAAAAAGGATCGGAAGTTTGCCCGCATCAGCTTCATGCGGGGAGAGGAGTACGCGGAGTTTATTGTGCCGGACGGGGTGATGGACCGGCACAGGGGATTTACGGAGGAAGAGATCACAAAGCTGTACCGCTATGTGCGTGAAAACCGGGACCACATCATGAAGGAAGCAAAGGGTGTCAATGTCATGCGGAACTGGCTGAATCTGGGGAAGAAATAAGGTTTCTTTTGGGAACAGGGCTTACCCTGAGTCAGCCGGCCAGCACATCCCACAGGGAATCCAGCCTTTTACAGTCAGAGGGAAGCGGGCCTTCCTCCTTTGGGGACTGTTCCGTGCGGATATACATGCTGGCTATTCCGCAGTTGTGGGCTCCCCATGCGTCGGCCTGCCAGTCGTTTCCGATCATCACGCAGGAATCCGGGTTCAGCCCGTGCTTTTCAAGCAGTGCGGTATAAAAGTTTGCGGAGGGCTTGCAAAAGCCGATATCGGAGGAGAGAAAGATATCGTCAAACAGTTTATAGATGCCCAAGGAACGTATTTCCGGTTCCGTGAACAGCCGCTGGGCGTTGGAGAGCAGGTAGACTTTTTTGCCGCGCCTGTGAAGCTCCTGCAGCAGCTCGGCCGCTCCGTCGAACAGTCGGACATATCCCAGAGAGAGGGTGCGGAAAATCATGGCCCAGTGGGCAATGGCCTCGGGGGCAGGCGTGATTGACCGGTTCGTGTAGAGCCTGCGGATTACCACGGCAAGATCCACCTCGGTCTCCGGTGTTGTGCGGAGTTTTGCGATGTGGGAACCATAGTCTTTTCGCAGCCGGGAAGGCTCATAAAAAGCGCCCTGAAGACACATGTACTGCGCCATGTTCTTCCACAGGGAGGCTTTTTTTTCGTTGGTATGGATGTCTGCCAGGGTGCCGTATAAGTCGAAGATGTAATTATCGTACATGAGCGTATCCTTCCTTTTTTACAGAGCCTTTTTGACTATCTGCAAAGCTTTCATGAGGATAACAGATATTCCGGGAAAATGCAAGTTTACTTTCGTGCGCTTTTGTTGGTATAATATAAAACAAAATATGAATTGTATCCGGCGAAGCCGTGTGAAATAAAAATCTTTGGAAGGAGAAACGCAATGTACCTGAAACGGAAAGCATATGGCATGTTAATGGCGTGGAAAGAAAAACAGGGACATGCCACATTGGAAGTATCCGGCGCCAGGCAGGTGGGCAAGACTTATATTGTGAATCGTTTTGCTGATGAGCAGTATAAAAGAAAGATTTATATTAATCTTCTCGATCTTTCCGGCGAATTATTTCTGGAGCAGTACAGAGAGCTGTGGCAGGAAATGAAAGCGGGAAAAAAATATGAAAATCCGGTACATGAGTTGATCACACGATACCAGCCTGATTTTGAAGATTCCCGGGAGACAATCATAATAATTGACGAAATTCAGGAATCGGCAGATATTTACAACCGCATTCGTGAATTCACCCGAAGTTTGAAAAGTGATTTTATCATCACCGGCAGTTATCTGGGGCGAATTTTGCATAAGGAATTTAAGTATTCATCGGGTGATTTGGATTATTTGGAGATTCACACCCTTGGATTTGAAGAATTTCTTGTGGCGCTTGACCGTTTTGATTTGTATGAAGGAATGAGTCTTTATGGAGACAGCGGCAAGGAAGTCTATCGGGAGCTGGGGGCGCTTTATGATGATTACTGCCGGATCGGCGGATATCCCGGGGTGGTTCTGAAGTATCTGGAAAAGGCATCCATGCAGGAATGTCAGGCGGAATTGCTGAAAATCATTCGTTTGTTCTCGAATGAGAGCAGGCGGTATTTTGAGGATATTTCAGAAGATGCCGTTTACGACAATATCTTTGTAAGTGTGGCTCGTGTTCTTGCGAAAGAGAAAAAAGGTTTTGCCGAGGACAGCTTCAGCGAGGAACTGCAGAGCATCGTGGTGAGAGATTATTCCAGCAATATCTCCAAAGCGTCTGTCAACAGGGCGATTGACTGGCTTTATAGCTCCGGAATCATCGGATTTGCAGGAAAGCTGACGGAGTGCAGTATATTGGACTATAAGGCGAAAGCAAGATGCTATTTTATGGATGTGGGGCTGGCATACTATTTTCTGACAAAAACAGGGTGCCCGGCATCGGTGAGAACGGGCATTGTCAATGAGAATTTCGTCTACCTGGACCTGCGGCGGCGTCTTGCACATCCAAGTGAGATTGCGCTGGAAACGCCGGCATTTGCAACGCTGGGATCAGGTGAGATTGACTTTTTTGTAAAATCGCTGCGTTCAGAAAAAACGTATGCCGTAGAGGTTAAAGCCGGGAAGAACAGCGGCTCAACGGCAACGGAGGCCCTGGAGAGAAAAAAGGTTGACTGCATCCTGTATACAAAAGGGGACACCAGTGGAGGGATAAAAGAAAATATCATAACAATCCCCCTATTTGGAGTAGCAAAGTTTGATTTTTAAGCGCCTGTCTTTGCCGGCAGAATCCTTTAAGCGGTTCGGGCGGGGCCGGTGGAGCTTCTGACCACCAGAGGAGCCCGCAGCAGGATGGAGCAGATGGGCAGCTCGTTCTGAAGGCAGGACATGGCATAATAGCCTGCCTTACCCAGAGCGGTGCGGTCCTGGCGCACCGTGGTCAGCGGAGGCTCGGTATAGGCGGTCATGGGCAGGTCGTCGAAGCCGATGATGCTCATATCCTCCGGTATCCGGATTCCCTTATCCATACATTCCGTGATGGCGGAGATGGCCCGGATGTCGTGGGAGCAGATGATGGCGGTGACGCCCAGTTCATACATGCGCTGCACATTGTCCCTGGTGGAATCCGAGATATAGTACCCCAGCCCTATGTAGTTGTCGTTGAGCTCCAGATTAAACTTTGACAGGGCGTTGATATAGGCATTGTACCTGGCCTTTACGATATAGGATTCCAGAGGGCCCGAAATCAGGCCTATTTTTTCATGTCCCAGCTTGACCAGGTGCTTTACCGCCTGATCAAACCCGTCCTGGCTGTCGCAGCCCACGGAAGCCACCCGGGGATTGGTGCTGATATAGTTGTCGTAGAGTACGGTTGGGATTTTGCAGGACTTGAACTCCGACATCCAGGGGTCAATCAGGGAAAAGCCCAGAATAAATCCTCCCCTGTAGCCGTTCTGCATCATAAAGACGCTGTAGGGGATGTTTCGCTGGAAATCCTTATCCATGGGCACCACATCCACCGTCCAGCCGTCTGGCTCCGCCATCTGCTTGAAGCCAAGCAGAATGTCATGTCCGAACTGGTTTGGGGTGTTGTAATCCATATTTTCTATGATAATGCACAGCTTCTTCTCGCGGTTCAACAGGCGTTTGTTGGTGTAGCCCAGTTCCACCGCGGTCTCCAGTATTTTTTTGCGCATTTCCTCGCTGATATCCGTGGCGTTGTTCAGGCCTTTGGATACCGTGCTCTTTGAAACGCCCAGTCTGGCGGCGATGTCATTTATGGTAACCATCTGTAAAAAACCCCTTCCGTTTCCGTGTGAAATTTTATGAAACATTACAAGATAAACCGGGAATCCTGTTTTTATTATAACAAGAAGGAAACGAAAAAACAAGGAATTCACTAAACATCCGAAGACTTCCGTTTCCGGGGAAGCGCCGTGATTGCCGGGAAAAGGTGATTTGGGGAGGCTACGTCCCGAAAAGGCCGGGGGAAAGGTTTCGAAACAAACGGATGAAAATGATTCGCAAGACGGGGCAAACTGCACAAAAAGCAGTTCCCACAAGGCGGATAGTATAGAATGTGCACAAGTGGGAACATTGACGGAGCCTGAGCCCTGTGTTACTATCTCGTTATCAGGAATTTGCGAAACAAAGACAGCGGAGTTTAGTCTGGCGAGAAAGGGATAAACCGGGAGGAGGTCAATAGATTGAAAGAAGGGACTTTCCAATACGCGAGGAGCTTTGATGAAAAATATGAATACCGGGGAAAGGATCTGGGGGCGGAATGTCATGAAGATACCACCTGCTTTAAGATATGGGCGCCTCTCGCTGATCAGGTGGAGCTGTGTCTATACGAGCAGGGAACCCATATCCGGCGGCTTCCGCCGGACAGCCGGCCGGCGGAGGAATGCAGCCGTGTGCCGCTTGGAGCGGGAGAACGGGGAGTCTGGAGTGTGGAATTTCCCCGGAATATGCATGGGGTGTACTATGATTATCTGATTCACAGGGAAGGAAGGGTTGTGCGCACCGCGGACCCTTACGCAAGAGCCTGCAGTCACAACGGCTGCAGAAGCATGGCGGTGGATTTGAAACGCACGAACCCGGAGGGCTTCGAGGAGGACAGAGCGCCCGGGAGAGAACCGGAAACGATTATCTATGAGCTTCACATCAAAGATTTTTCCCATGATCCCGACAGCGGGATACCGGAGGAATACAGGGGGAAATACAAGGCGTTTACGGTGGAGGATTCCGCACTGAGAGAGGGAAATCCCACCTGCATGGCTTATCTGAAGGCGCTGGGCGTCACCCATGTGCACCTTCTGCCCTTTTTTGATTTCGGATGGCTGGACGAGGCGGATGACGGTCAGTTCAACTGGGGTTATGATCCGGTAAATTACAATGTGCCGGAGGGCTCCTTTGCCACGGATACGGGGGACGGCGCAGTGCGTATCCGGGAGTGCAAGGAGATGATTCAGGCGCTGCACAAGGCGGGTCTTCGCGTGGTGATGGATGTGGTGTATAATCATACGCATGAGGCGGATTCCTGGCTGGAGCGCACCATGCCGGGCTATTACGCCAGAAGGTATGAGGACGGCACGTTGTCCGACGGTTCGGCCTGTGGAAGCGATATGGCGGTTGGAAGGGCCATGGTGGATAACTATATTGTGGATTCCGTTCTGTATTGGGCCAGGGAATACCATCTGGACGGGTTTCGCTTTGACCTGATGGGTCTTCTGACCACGGAGCTGATGAACCGGATCCGGGAGGAGCTGGACGCGGAATTCGGAGCGGGGGAGAAGCTCTTGTACGGGGAGCCCTGGCGGGCAAACGAGTCTCCCATGGAGGCGGGAACCCACGCCGCCCTGAAGGCCAACATAGCTCATCTGCACGAAACCATAGCGGTGTTTTGCGACGACACCAGGGATGTGATAAAGGGAGACGTGTTTGAGCCGGAGGTTCCCGGCTTTGTCAACGGAGGAAAGGGTCTGGAAAAAAGCGTTCTGGACGCTGCCGCAGGCTGGCAGCTCAATGAGGAGGGATTTCATCCCCAAAGCTGCAGTCAGTTGATAAATTATATCTCCGCCCACGACAATTTTACGCTCTGGGATAAGCTGTTGTGTACGGTTGGAAAGACCTTGTGGGAGAAGGCGGAAGCAAATGCACGGCCGGACAGCTGGAAGGAAAAATTCTACGCGGAGCCGGTCAGGGAGCTTCTGGATGCCAACAAGCTTGCGGCGCTGATCTGCTTTACCTGTCAGGGACACCTGTTTTTCCAGGCGGGGGAGGAGTTTGGCCGGACAAAGTTCGGGGACGAAAACAGCTTCCGCTCCGCGCCGGAGATCAATATGCTGGACTGGAGGAGGATGCTTCGCTTCGGGGAGCTGCTGGATTACTATAAGGGGCTGATCGCCCTGCGGAAGAGCCTGCCGGGGCTTTGCGACAAATCCTCCCGGGCGGCGGAGCGGATCACCGGCAGAACCGTCCGAAGAGAGGGTGTGGTTTCCTTTTTTGTGGATAACGGCGGGGCGGGAAAATCGGATTGGGATAAGCTTCTTATCCTTTATAACGCGTCGGATACGCCGGAGCTTCTGGAGCTGCCGGAGGGACAGTGGGTGGTTCTGGCGGACAAATCGGCGGCGGATTGTCGGAAACAGGCGGAAGGCAGGATACAGGCAGCTCCACAAAGTGGCTTGATTTTGGGGCGGAGTACGATTTATAATATTGACAGACCTGCCGGCGGGGAGATGCAGTCATTATTGTCCGGGCAGGCAGACAGGAGCTGAAATGAGATATCTGTATGGAAGACAGGATTTTAAAACCTTTGAGCGGGGCGAGGAAAACTGCTATCTGATGACCAACGGACTGGGAGGCTTTTCCTCCCTGACCGTGATCGGATCCTGCGGGAGAAACGACCATGCCGTGCTGATGAGCTGTGCGGCATCGGAGGCGCCCAATCATCGCTATAACATGATACACCGTCTGGAGGAGATTCTGACGGTGGGAGGGGAAGAGTATTATCTCTCCTCTCAGGATTTTGCGGAAGAGGGAAAGCGGGAGGAGGGGTATCTGCTGCTGTCTTCCTTTGTCTATGAGGATTATCCCCAGTGGCGTTTTGAGGTCGGAGGCGTGGAGATTGTAAAGCAGCTTGTTATGATGCCCGGGGAAAATACGGTGGGAATTTCCTATGCCGTGGAAAACCGCTCCGGCAGCAAGGTGGAGCTGAAGGTGCTGCCTCATCTTCAGTTTGTGCCCAAAGGCAAGCAGCTCTCGGAGGAACAGGAATTTTCCTTTGAGCCGGGTCTGATCCGCTCCGGCGGGCGCAGTCTTTTCTTCCGAACCAATGGCAGGATCCAGGAGCTGCCGCTTCGGTTTGAGAAGGATCTGTACTATGCCGCGGACGCCTGCGACGGCAGGGCGGAAAGGGGCTGCACCGCTGTAAATCACTGTGTCACCTTTGCGGCGGAGGAAGAGGAGCCGCAGGTGTGGGAGCTTGTCTACGGCACGGAGAATGCGAAAGTGTCGGCGGAGGAGATCAGGGACAGGCTGGTTTGTCGGCGCAGGGAGCTTTTGGAGCAGGCCGGATATGAGGACGAGACGGCACAGGCGCTGACGCTGGCGGCGGATCAGTTTATTTCCCGCAGGGCTTCCACGGGCGGGCAGACCATACTGGCCGGATTTCCTTTTTTTGAGGACTGGGGAAGGGATACCATGATCGCCCTGACGGGATGTTGTATGTGTACCGGGCAATGGGAGACCGCCGAGAGCATTCTGCGAACCTTTCTGGCATACTGCCGGGACGGTCTGATGCCAAACCTGTTTCCCGAGGGCGGACAGGAGCCCGGATATAATACGGCGGACGCCGCGCTTCTGTTTATCATTGCGGTGTATGAGTATTATGTGAGAACGGAGAACCGGGAGTTTCTGAGAGATGCGTGGCCTGTGATGCAGGAGATTGTGGAAAAATACCGGGTGGGAACAGATTTTTCCATCGGCATGGACGAGGACGGTCTGATTCATGCGGGACAGGGCTATGACCAGGTGACCTGGATGGATGTGCGGGTGGGGGAGATTCTGCCCACGCCACGCCACGGGAAGCCGGTGGAAATCAATGCGTACTGGTACAACGCGCTGTGCATTATGGAATGGTTTTCCAACAGGCTGAAGGGAGAAGCTTCGGAGAGCGGAAAGAAGTATGGGGCGATGGCCGAACTGACGAAGAAGAGCTTTCGGGAAAAGTTCTGGAACGGGGAGGCGGGATGCCTGAAGGACGTGCTGTCGGAGGACTCCGCCGCCAGACCCGATTGCCAGATTCGCTGCAACCAGATCTGGGCGGTGTCCCTTCCCTTCTCTTTGCTGGAGAGAGAGCAGGAGCGACAGGTGGTGGAGACCGTTTACCGCAGGCTTTACACGCCGCTGGGGCTTCGGACGCTGTCACCCGACGACCCGGAGTTTCATCCCTGTTATGGCGGGGAAATGCTGAAGCGGGATCTGGCCTATCATCAGGGAACGGTCTGGACCTTTCCTCTGGGCGGATATTATCTGGCCTATCTGAAGGTGCACAACTATTCGGAGGAGGCGCAGGAGCGCGTCCGGGTTCAGCTGGACGGCATCACCGCCGCGCTGCGGGAGGGCTGCATCGGCCAGCTTCCGGAGATCTACGACGGCGGCCGGCCGGTGTCCTCCAGAGGCTGTTTTGCCCAGGCCTGGAGCGTGGGTGAAATCTTGAGGGTGTATGAGTGGTTATGCTAGTTAGAAACGGGAGAGAGGTGCATGCATTATGAAAAAGAGAGAAAAGTTCCAATGGATCGTTATTCTGATTCTGGCCATGCTGACGGGGAGCCTGGCGGGCTGCGGAAAAGCCGGGGAGCCGGAGGGGAGCCTGACCGAGCCGCAGGAGAGTCTGACCGAGTCGCAGGAGAGCCTGACCGAGTCGCAGGAGAGCTTGGCTGAGCCGCAGAGGGAGCTGGTATATGTGGGGGAAAGCCTGTTGTCTGCAAGAGAAGTTCAGCAGCCTCCGTCCTCGGACAAATACCGCACCTTTTACGAGATATTTGTATACTCCTTCTGGGACAGCAACGGCGACGGGATCGGAGACCTGGCCGGTGTCACGCAGAAGCTGGACTATTTGAACGATGGGGATCCTGCCACGGACTCCGACCTTGGAATCAACGGAATCTGGCTGATGCCTGTCATGCCGTCCAACACCTACCACAAGTACGACGTGAAGGATTACATGGCCATTGACCCGGTCTACGGCAGTATGGAAGATTTTGAAAAGCTGGTGGCGGAATGCGGGCAGCGTGGGATCAACGTGATTATTGATCTGGTGATGAATCATACTTCCTCCGCCCATCCCTGGTTTGTGGAGGCGGCGGATTACCTGAAGAATCTGGGGGACGGGGAGCCGGATCCGGAGGTCTGCCCCTATGTGGACTATTACAATTTCCATAAGGGGATTCAGTCCGGATACACCCGTCTTGGCGAAACGGACTGGTATTATGAGGCGGGGTTCTGGTCCGAAATGCCGGATCTGAACCTGAACAATGAAAATGTCCGTAAGGAGTTTGAAGAAATCTGCAGATTCTGGCTGGAGAAGGGAGTGGCAGGATTTCGTCTGGATGCGGTGAAGGAGTTTGTCTCCGGGGATACGGAGGCTAACGTGGAAATTCTGACCTGGTTCAACGATATGGTGAAGGGAATTTCCCCGGATGCCTATCTGGTGGGTGAGGCCTGGCTGCCGCAGACCGAGTATGCGCAGTATTATGCCAGCGGGATTGACAGCTTTTTTGACTTTTCCTTCGCGGACAGCACCGGAAACATTCAAAAATTTGTGTCCGGCCAGAAGGCGGCCAGCGATTACAGCGCCTTTGTGGCCCGGGGAGAGCAGCGTTTTGCGGAACAGAACGAGCATTATATCAACGCGCCCTTTTACAGCAATCACGATATGGATCGCTCGGCGGGTTACTATTCGGGAGCCCGGGCCGAACAGCAGATCAAGATGGCTGCGGCGCTGAACATGACCATGAGCGGCAGTGCCTTCCTGTATTACGGAGACGAAATCGGCATGCAGGGAAGCGGGAAGGATGAGAACAAGCGCCTGGGTATGCGCTGGACGGCGGATGCAGACGGGGAAGGAATGTGTGTGGGCCCGCAGGATGCGGATCAGGGGATCGATCAGAATTTCCAGGCGCTGGATGTACAGCTGGGCGATGCTTCTTCGCTGTGTACCTGGTATCGGAATCTGATCCGTCTGCGGAACCAGTTCCCGTCCATCCGGAAGGGAACCACAGAGGAGCTGGGAGCGCTTTCCGACAAGGAGCTCTGCGCCCTGGCAAAGAGCTTTGACGGAGAGACGGTAGTCATCCTCTATAATATTTCGGAAGAGGTGAAGACGGTGGACTTAAGCGCCGCTGTGCTGGCTGACGGAACGCCGCTGGAGACGGGAATGCTGGAGGCTACGCTGGTGTCGGGAGGCACACGGGTATCCGTGGAAGGAGAAGGTCTGGTCATGCCGGAATACTCCGTGGCGGTGTTGCTGGTGAAGGAGCCGTAGAGGGCTTTAACGATTTGGGCAAAGCAGTGTCGGAAGGCATGGGAAATCAATTGTGTGAACGAGGCGGGAGCGACTCCCGCCTCGTTTCAAAGGAACAGGGAGACACAAAAGGTGGAAAGAGACTTGAAAATGATAACAAACAAAGAGGCAGGGTTTAACATTGTCCCTCTGCCCAAAAAGGACTGGCAGGGAACAATCATTCCCATGCGGTACACTACTTCGGAATACTATGATGTGGCGGTTGACCGGAGAGAGAACGGATTTCAGGTGACGCTGGAGAAAAAGGAATTTGACAAGCCGGTGAGCCATACGCCGGAGGAGTATGACTTTCCGGACAAGCTGTATCAGGAGCACTGGGAGAAGGCCTGTGCCTGGGGGGTGCTGGAGGGGCGGGAGATGATTGCCTGTATCGAGACCTGTCCGGAGGAATGGTCCAACCGTTTGGCAGTGACGGAGCTCTGGGTGCATGAGGATTACCGCAGGCAGGGAATTGCCCATGCCCTGATGGCAGTGGCCAAGGAGCAGGCGAGGCTGGAGAGGCGGCGGGCGCTGATCCTGGAGACCCAGTCCTGTAATGTGGGAGCCATCGACTTTTACCTGAAGGAGGGTTTTACCCTGATCGGCTTTGATTCCTGCTGCTATCAGAACGGGGATCTGGAGCGAAAGGAGGTTCGGCTTGACCTGGGGATTCTGAGAGACAAAAAGCCGCGGCTTTGCAGGGATGAGCTTGAGATTCGCAGGGAGAGAGAGCCGGAATATCACGACACGGAGGAGATGACCATGCGCGCCTTCTGGAACAAGCATCACAGGGGCTGCAACGAGCATCTTCTGGTGCATAAACTGAGGGACTCGGAGGATTATCTTCCGGAGCTCTCCAGGGTGGCGGTGAAGGACGGCAGGGTCATCGGAGGAATCTTTTACAGCAGGGCATGGCTGAAAAAGGGGGAGCAGAAAAAGGAGATACTCACCTTTGGCCCCCTGTGTGTGGATCCGGACTGGCAGGGAACCGGCGTGGGGGAAATGCTGCTGCAGGAGACCATGACTGCGGCAAGGGAAGCGGGGTATCCCGGTATTGTGATTTTTGGGGAGCCGGATTATTACCCGCTGAGGGGATTTGTGACCTGTGACCGGTTTGGGATTACCACCCCGGAGGGCAAGAATTTTGACGCCTTTATGGGGGTTGAGCTGGTTCCCGGAGCGCTGTCGGAGTTTGGCGGCAGCTTTTACGAATCGGAGATTTTTGAACAGCTTTCCGCAGAAGAGGAGGAAGTGTTTTCCGTGCAGTTTCCGCCGCTTGAAAAGCAGTATTTTCCCATGCAGTGGGACTGATTCCCGGAAATGCTTCAGCCTGCAGTCAGGGATGGTTTATGGGTGTTATCTGCGGGAAACAAGGTTTCCGGCCGGTTAAGAAAAACTGCCGACCGGTTAACGCACCCTCCATTGTGCGGGATCATGATCTGCTCTATACTGTACTTACCGGCCGGGGAAAATCAGTTGCCCGCAGCAGGCGGAAGGGAATAGATATTCCCATATGCAGGAGGGCTGCGGAGTCGGGAAAGGCGAAGGTAAGAGAAGTATGGATTTGAAGATTGGCGGAAAAATTCTGGAGCTGCGGAAGGCCAGGGGAATGACCCAGGAACAGCTGGCAGCGGCGTTGGGCGTATCGGCTCCGGCGGTGAGCAAATGGGAGACGGACAGTTCCTACCCGGACATTACCCTGCTGTGTCCGCTGGCCAGGGCGTTGGGAACGGATGTGGATTCCCTGCTGGCCTTCGAGGAGGAGCTGTCCGAGGAAGCGTTGGGACAATGGATGACGGAGATCATGGGGATGGTGCAGAAGGGAGCTGTGTCGGAGGCGGAGGAACGCCTGAACGGTCTTCTGCATTCCTATCCCTCCAGCGTGCCTCTGAAGTTCAGCGCAGTGGCAGCGCTTTCCTTTTTTGAGATGAGTGGGGCAAAGAGCGACGGGGAGGATAAGACCCGCTGGAAAAACCGGAAGAAGGAGCTTTGCCAGGCGGTATGCGACAGCGGCAATACTGCTTTTTTTCTTCCCGCTGTTTCCATGCTGGTGTCCCTGGCGCTGGCGGATAACGAGCTGGAAAGAGCGGAGGAGCTGTTGAAGGTAAATCTTACCAACAAGGCTGATTTTGCTGCAGTTGATTTTACGGTACTCTGGGTACGGCTCTATTTGAAAAAGGGAGAGCGGGACAAGGCTCTGGAGACGGTACAGAAGGAGCTGTACTCCCTGGTGGGCAGAGTGCAGAACTGTCTGATCAGCATGTTGGGAGAGGACATGGCGCTGGAGCAGGAGAAAAAAATTGAAGTATGTAATGTGCTGCAGCAGCTGAACGAAAGCTTCTGCGTCGGCGGCGGTATGGGAGCGGACGTGCTGGCGGAGGTATATCTGCGGGATGGGGATACCGGAAAGGCGCTGGACTATCTGGAGCGTTTGACAGACCGGCTGACCAGTCCGGTACTGCCTCCCAATCCACTGCTGTTTGCACCGGCCATTGCGCCGAAGCAGACAGAGTGGGGCAGGGAGATGCGCATGACCATCCTGCAGGGGCTTAAGCAGGACGCCTGCTTTGAACCGCTGCGCCAGGAGGAGAGGTTCCGGGCGCTGGTGAATGAGCTGGCGGAAAGCCTGGAAGAGTAGGGCTGCTTTCGGCAGTCAGTGCGCGAAAAGGGCAGCTGAGTATCTATAGGGAATAAAGAACCTTTTCATAGTCTTTTACACAATAGCGGATGTTTTTGCGTCCTTTTTGAAGAACGGTGTGTCCCTCCGCTTCCAGCTTTTCCTTTTGCGCCTTCACACCACCCGGGTATTTTTCGTTCAGCTCGCCGTTTGCCTTCAGCGTTCTCCAGTAAGGCGTTTCGTCTTCAGAGCGCTGGAAGCTGGCCCATGCCGCAATGGAAACAAAAATACCCGCGGTGATTGGCTCCGTAAAATCCGCATGGTTCATTTTTGCAAAATGTTCCCGTATTTTTCCCACGGTGATTACTCTGCCGGGTGGGATCTGTCTCATGACTCTGTCATAGTCCAGGGGAGGCGCAAAATACATTTTGTCTCCCCCGTACTTTTCAATGCTCTTCTGGTCTGTGATTATCTGAATCTTCGGCATGTCCTTGCTGTCATGCAGCATACGGTTAAAATCCTTTTTTTCTTCGTCAGCCATAGGTGTCACCTCCTGTTATAAATAGTAAACGGATTTGGGGTTTCATGCAATGAGATGGTTTAAAAATTTTTCAGTACAGGTATGTATTGTTTTTTGGGGTCAAACTGTATAAACTGATAGTAGACAACCAGAAGGGCAAAGGCAGGCCGGAAGAGGAGAAGGGAAAAGCATGTATAACTATGTGGAACTGAGCAAGGAGGTGTCCTACGCATTGCGTCACGCTCCATGGGAGTATGAGCTGGAGATGGATGAGGCAGGCTGGGTTTCCGCCGGGCAGCTTTTGGAGGCACTGCACAGAGACAAAAGATGGGAAGGAATCTGTGAGGCGGATCTTCAGGCCATGCTTGACAGTGCGGAGAAAAAACGTTTTGAGATCAGAGACGGAAGGATCCGGGCGTTTTACGGCCATTCCGTTCCCATGAGAATACAGAAGGAGGAACAAATGCCGCCGGACATACTGTACCATGGAACGGCAGGACGCTTTCTTGATTCCATCCGGGAAAGGGGATTGCTGCCCCAGGGCAGGCAATATGTTCACCTGTCCCAGGATGTGGAGACGGCTGTCAGCGTGGGAAAACGCCGGGATGCCAGCCCCTGTATCCTGGTCATCGACGCGAAACGCGCCTGGGAAGAAGGGGTAAAATTTTATGCCGGGAACGAAAAGGTCTGGCTGGCAGACGGGATACCGGGGAAATATATCAGGGAGGACGGAAAAGATGAGTAATATTACGACGGATGCAGGAACAAGACAGCTATTGAGAGAACTGAAGATTACCCGCGTGATCTGTATGATTTCTTCTCTGCTGACACTGTGCCTTCTGGCGGGAGGCGTGTTTCTGTTTGGAAAGGTAGGGGAGCTGATACAAATGTGTGAGCCGGTGGTGGAGAAGGTGTCGGAGCTGGATGTGGAGAGCCTGAACGATACCCTGGGTCATGTAAATGCTTCTCTGGAGGAGGTAGACTGGGAGGAGGTGGCGGATGCGCTGGGAAGCCTGGATGTAAGTGCGCTGAATGCGGCGTTGGAAGGCCTGGATACCCGGGAACTGTCAGAGTCTCTCAAAAATCTGAATGACGCAGTGGAAATGATCAGGGAATTGGGGGAAAGGATGAGCTCAATGCTTTCATCCTTCGGTGATTTTTTTGGCAAAAAAGTACAGTAGACAGTTTACAGCTGACACAGGAAGAACGGTACGGAGCATCAAAGAGATAAGGGGTATGACTATGGCAGCAGGCACACCTACCAAAGAACAGAAGGAAATCATAGAGGCAACAGAGGGCAATATTCGTGTCCGGGCGGTTCCCGGATCGGGGAAGACCTTTGCCCTGACCAACCGCATTGCCTGGCTGATAGCGGAGCTGGGGGTGGAGCCCTCCTCCGTTGTGGCAATGACCTTTACCAACAAGGCGGCGGGAGAGATGAAGCATCGGCTGAAGCGGATGATCGGAGATATGGCAACCTGCTTTGCGGGAACCTTTCACGGCTACTGCAATCTTCTTCTGAAGGAGGAAATTTACCGGATGGGTTATCCCAAGACCTTCTCCATTCTGGATAAACAGGATCAGGTGAGGCTGCTTCGGGAGATTGCGGAGGAACAGAAGCTTTCTCTGCGGGATTTCACGGCAAAGGACTGCATGGCCAAGATCAGTGCCGAAAAGCAGAACCCCGGCTATATCGCTTACATGGCGGGAAAGGACAAGGAGCCGCTGCTTGCGAAGATCGGAGAGGCGAAGGACGACTTTCATCTGGTTTACTATCATTATCTGCTTCGGCAGAGGGATAACTATGGCCTGGATTTTGAAGATATCATACAATTTGCTATTTACATTCTGACACATTTTCCGGATGCGCTGGCAAAGTGGCAGGACAGATGCCAGTATCTGCTCTGTGACGAGTATCAGGACGTGAACGGCAATCAGGAGCTGCTGCTGACCCTGCTTTCCGGGAAGTACCACAATCTCACCGTGGTGGGAGACGACGATCAGTGTATTTACGGCTGGCGGGGATCCGATGCCGGGTATATGGTGAATTTTGACAGGGCACATGAGGAGGTGAGGGACTTTCAGCTCACGGAGAATTTTCGGAGTACGCCGGAGATTGTGGCGGTGGCGAATTCCCTGATCCGGGTGAATCAGAATCGCTTGGCCAAGGCAATGTTCACCAATAGTCCAGGGGGAAACAAACCCGTCTGCGCCTGTCTGAAGCAGGAAGCTGAGGAGGCCGCATACATTGCGGAAAGGATTCAGGAGGCGGTACAGGAGGGCAGAAAGTACGCCGCCCATACCGTTCTGGTGCGCGCTTCTTCGCAGACCCGCGCGCTGGAGGAAGCCTTTCTGCATCACAAGGTTCCCTACAAGATTTTAAACGGCGCACAGTTCTACTCCTCGGAGGAGATCCGCACCGTGCTCTCTTATCTGCGCATGGTGTATTCCATGAATGATCTGGATTTTTCTTATACAATCCAGAGGCCCCGGCGGGGATTTGGAAAGAAGTCTGTGGAGAGCCTGAAAAAATATGCAGGAGAGCGGGGCCTGACGCTGATGGATGCGCTGGGAGAGTTGATTCATGCGGGAGAGATCCGGAGAAAGGAAGTTATTTTCTATTATGAGGAAATTCGCAGGCTGCATGTTCTCTATCATGCCTTTTCCTGCAGGGACCTGACCAATCGGGTGTTGGATCTTGGCTACCGGCAGGAGCTGGAACAGGATGTGGAACAGACCAGGCTGGATAACGTTGCGGAGCTTTTGGATACCATTGCCGGGCTGGAGGAGGAAAATCAGGACAGGCTTCCGCTTGCGGAGCTTCTGGCACATTTTGCCCTGTTTACCGCACAGGATGACGATACGGAAAAGGATCTGGTGAAGATTATGACGGTTCATACCGCCAAGGGCCTGGAGTTTGACACGGTCTTTGTCTGCGGCCTTGTGGAGGGATCCTTTCCCAGCAGAAGGCTGAAAAACGAGGACGAGCTGGAAGAGGAGCGGCGTCTGCTTTATGTGGCTGTGACCCGGGCGAAAAGGAGGCTGTATCTGACCCATTATATGTACAGGCAGGGGCGGTTTACCACCGAACCATCCTGCTTTTTGTCGGATATTGACAGCAGTCTGATGGAGTTTGTGGGGGAGGAGCGGTATTTGCCGGGCCAGGCCACGCCGGAAATGCTGCCGGAGGCAGACTTTGAAGTGGGAGATACGGTGATTCACAAGGTGTTTGGCAGGGGGAAAATCGTGAAGGTTAACATGGTAACCCGATCCTACGAGATTGATTTTGAAAAGCTGAACGGAACCCGCAACATTGTATTTCGGATCAAAATGGAAAAGGAGCCGCCGCAAAACGGAACGGTGTGAAAAGGACAACATTGACAAGGTATGACAGAAACCGCAGGTACATATATTTAGGTAAAAAGCGGAGCAAATTAAGATGAAGACGATTTTTGTGAAGGATATCGCAAAGAAGCTTCTGCACAACAAGCGGATTAACCTGAAAAAAGCGGTGCCGACGACGGTATTTCTGTTAGCCATGTTTTTTCTGGGAAGGGCTGCGGCAGAGACCCTTGCGGAAGCGCGCCTGACTGCGGGGCAGCCGGTAAGCGAACAGAGCGGAGGAGGCGTTTCCGACGCCGCAGAGCTTCTGTCGGAGGCGGAAAACTGGGGGCTTGGCTTTGGAAAAAGCGGCGAAAAGCCCACCGGCAACGCCACCATTGATGAAATGAAAAAGTACGATGCCTATTACATGGCAGACGGAGACGAGAAAATATTGTATCTTACCTTTGACTGCGGTTATGAAAACGGGAATACGGAGCCCATTCTGGACGCCCTGAAAAAGCATAACGCGCAGGCCACTTTTTTTGTGGTGGGCCATTTCCTGGAGTCCGCTCCGGATGTGGTAAAACGGATGGTGGAGGACGGCCATACCGTGGGGAATCATACATATCATCACCCAGACATGTCTAAAATTTCCGACACGGACTCTTTTTCGAAGGAAATGAACGATGTGGCGGCGCTTTTTCGGGAGGTCACAGGAACGGAGATGGCCATGTATTACAGGCCGCCCCAGGGCAAGTACAGCACGGCAAATCTGCAGATGGCAAAGGACATGGGGTATTCCACCTTTTTCTGGAGTCTTGCTTATGTGGACTGGAATCAGGACGATCAGCCCAGCCATGAAGAGGCGCTGAAAAAGCTCACCGAGCGGATCCACCCGGGCGCCATCGTGCTGCTCCACAGCACCTCAAAGACAAACGGTGAGATCATGGATGAGATTCTGACCAAGTGGGAGGAGATGGGCTATACCTTCCGAACGCTGGCGGATTTCGTGGGAGAGAAGGACCAGGGAACGCCGAATAAAATTTGAAACAAGTGAATCTGAAAAGGCAAGCTGCCGTTTTCTGTGGATGAGAAACCCCGGGAAGCGGCAGCTGCGTTTCATTCCACATAATAAAAGCCTGGTACTGGTCTTTCCGCCATATCAATTCACCCTCTTATAGGGTATAGTTCCTCCTGTTCACTGGATCTGTCTACAACAATCCATAGGGTCAGCCAAAATAGAATACATTCTTTGCTATACTGTTTTCGGAAAGATGAAAAGTGTGTGAACATTCAGCCATAGGGATTGACAAATTCGTTACTCCTATATATAATTTGAATTATATATAACGCAAATTATAAAACGAGAGGTACGGATATGCCTGCAAAAGCAAAGGTTTCAAAAGAGATGATTGTAGACGCTGCCTTTGAGATTGCTCGTAAAGAGGGCATGGAAAATATCAATGCAAGGACAGTATCAGAAAAGCTAAACTGTTCTACGCAACCCGTTATGTACCATTTTGCAACGATTGAGGAATTAAAAAAGGCGGTTTATGCAAAAGCAGACTGCTATCACTCGGAATACTTGATGAATATTAAAGATCCACAGAAGGGTATTATGCTTGGAATTGGATTGAATTATATCCGCTTTGCGATTGAAGAACCGCATTTGTTCCGCTTCCTTTTTCAGTCAAATTTTTTCACTGGAACTACCCTGCTTGAAATGATAGATGCCGAGGAACTTACGCCTGTTATTTTGGCAATGCAAGGAGCAATCGGAGGAAGTATCAAGCAAGTGAAAGAAATTTTTTTGATGGTTTTCCTGTTTGCTCATGGATATGCAAGTATCATAGCAAACAATTCATTGATTTATGATGAAGAGATTATAAGGTCACACATTGAACGAGCATACAGAAGTGCGATATTATCCGTACGGGAGGAAACAAAATGAAAAAGTTATATGAGAAGAGCGAGCAGACATTTGCGATTATTTGGATTGTGATTTACTGCGTTTTGCAATCTTTAGCTAATCCATTCAATGAAAAAACAGGGATTGAATACTCTGCAAGTGCTATTTTTTGTATCGTACAGGCCACTGTCCTTTTTGTTTTTATGCAGAAAAACAATTTTCTGAAACAGTACGGGCTTTGCAAAACTTCCGTACCTGCCCGACGATTTCTTTACTATGTGCCACTTTTTATTTTAGCCACAGGAAACCTTTGGAACGGTATTGCTGTCAATTATTCGCTGTCTGGAACTGTTTGTTGTATTGTCTGTATGCTTTGCGTGGGATTTATCGAGGAAGTGATTTTCAGAGGTTTCCTGTTCAAAGCAATAGCAAAAGACAATCTGAAATCCGCAATTATTATCTCAAGCGTAACCTTTGGCGTGGGACATTTGGTAAATTTATTCAACGGAAGCGGTATGGACTTAGTAAGTAATTTGTGCCAGATTTGTTTTGCGATTGCGGTAGGTTTTTTGTTTGTAACTGTATTTTATCGTGGTGGAAGTCTGCTCCCCTGTATTATTACTCATTCTGCTATTAACACTTTCAGTACTTTTGCAAATAAAGTGGGATTAACGGTGGAAAAGCATATTATTCGTGTTCTTGTTATGACTGTATTAACTGTTGCCTATACTTTAATCCTCACAAAGACGCTTCCGAAAAGGCAGCGAAAAAATGAGAATGACGAGGCGGGTTGACAATATGACGAAAATAAAAACACGGAATCAAATTACGCTATTCCGGAAAAATTATTTATAACCAATTTGTATTTCATCACGCTTTAATCTATTCAACCACTCCGGACTCCATAATCGTGAAAGTGGTGCGACTGCAATCAATCTCGGCCATAGCTCCCATCGGAATAACAGTCATTGGTGTTCTATGAACAAAATCAACATTTGATAATACTGGAATATCTTCCCGGCGTGCCTCATACTTCAAGAACTTAACCAGCATGTTTTCTTCTTCCTCGTTTAATTGCCCAATGATTAATCCGGCCGCATGTCGAAACATTCCGGCCGCATCTAATGCCCGAAGTTCGTGCAGCCCTGCCAACGTACTTCCATATGGTGAGCCGGTCTCCAACATGATAATACAATCGTTAAAAAAGTCCTGGCCTGGGAAAAATTCCGTTCCCATAATCTGCCGCAGGGGGCCTGCACATCCCCCGAAAATTCTTCCTTGTACAACGCCGCTTCCCTGTACTAATCTATAGCCGGTATTGGATACCCATTTTATTTCATCTTTGCCAATATTTCGCCATTCAATATTTGTGTATTCTGAACAAGCCGATACATTACCAATTGTTTCGGCAGAAAATAAACATTTTGTAATGGCCCTAATCTGTTAACGCCTATCGCCCAACCCGCGGCATTAGATCCGTACACAGAACAGGCCAT
>ERZ779624.58-NODE-58-length-50653-cov-8.375232_pt1 | contig 50653 bp, 72 predicted proteins | sample MGYA00514190_ERZ779624 | MGnify/ENA primary metagenome ERZ779624 (study PRJEB29562, sample SAMEA4376706) | mouse gut metagenome | isolation source: Cecum | study: EMG produced TPA metagenomics assembly of the A DSS colitis mouse model was used to assess the microbial... | reverse complement strand
CAAGAAGTAAAAAACTATTTTGTACTTTTTGGAGGAGCCCGGAAAAGGCCGGAGAATCAGCAAAATTTCCAATGGATAGTAACGTCCTTCTTATATACAACGACCTTTTCTATTAAGCTATGAACCAGGTTATAGATCGCTTCGCCGTCCCCGCTTTCCATTATTGCAGCAAAAGAGGACAGCCGATCAGCAGCCGCAGCCTTTGGCAGCTTCGCCGCCGGTTCCAGTTCTTCCATAGTACGCTGCAGCTTCGCGCGTTCTTCCTTTATTGCGCTTAGGCGCTCTTGCACTTCTTCCAATTCCACAACGCCGGTCTGGTACAGATTGAGCAGGCGGGAGCCTTGCTTTTCCAGTTCAGCCATACGATCCGCGAAAAGTTCCTGCGCCGGTTCCGGCTCGGCTTCGCTTTGGGCCACGAGTTCATCCAGGGCAGCAGGATCAAGGGAAAGCTTTTTTATTTCTTCCAGGATAATGGCGTCCAGTTCTTCTATAGGATAATAGCCGCGCCGGTTGGTGCAGTTAGGATCCTTTATCATAGCCCGGCTGGCCTTGCTTACAGAGTAGCAAACATATTTTTTTATTCTTTGGCCGCCGCTTCCGCCTATTTTGAGAATAGACATCCGAGCACCGCAGCAGCCACAGAAGATCATGCCGGATAGGAGTCCGTCCGACTTTACATATTTTCGGTTATATTCTTTCCGGTTGCTTAATATATTATTGTTTACCGCTTGCCATTCTTCCGGCGTAACAAGGGCTTCGTGTTTTCCTTCGTATTCATTGGAGCCATAGCGCACCCGGCCACAGTATAGTGGGTTTTGAAGCACCCTGGAGACAGCCCCGGATGCTTCCGTCCGTCCAAGATTGAGAAAAAGGCCGTACTTTTCCCGTATATAGTTTCCTATTTCCGCCATACCGCGCCCGGAGCTATAAAGCCGGTACATTTCTTTTATAGCTTGAGCTGGAAGCGGATCTACAATAAGGGCCCGCTTCCCGTTGGCCTGGCGCTCATACTTATAGCCAAGCGGAGTCCGGCCGCTGTAATAGTTCCCTTCCTTGAGGCCCGCTTGTTTCCCCATCATAGTCCGGGCCTTTATATTTTCGCGTTCCATTTGGGCGAAGGCCGCCAGGATCCCGACGATACACCGGCCAAAGGGCGTAGACGTATCGAAGCTTTCCATAATTGACACGAAGTCGCAGCTATTTTCTAAAAAAACATCTTCGAGTAAGATAAGCGTATCCTTTTGAGACCTTGAGAGCCGGTCGAGCTTCCACACGATAACTTTTTTACAGCGCCCGGCCTTTACGTCTGCGATGACCTTCTTTATACCGGGCCGATCCAGCGTAGCGCCGGAGTAGCCCGGATCGGAATGCACCGCATTTATAATTAAGCCGTAGGCGTCGCAGTAGGAGCGCAGCCGGGCCTCCTGTTCTTCCACGCTAAAGCCTTCTTCGGCCTGCTCCGTAGTAGACACCCGGATATATAGATCCGTTGCATTTGCCAGCAGATCACCGGCCAGAGGAGCGACCAGGGCGGCCGCCTTTTTCTTATTTGCCATATACATCACCTTCCAAAAAAGGGCGCAAAAATACCCTTGCTTATACTTGTGTTTTTAGCCAGGGCGATGTATAATAATATTGCTCGGAATGTTTATACATGGCACCAGGCCAGCCCGTAGCGCTTACGCCAATAAGCGCTACGGGCTTCCTTTTTATTCTTCGGAGCTTTCGGCCTTCCATATTTTTGAAACAATAGACTGCACCAGAAAAGAAAGCCCACGATAAGCATAAACAGCCATTATGCACATAAGCCATATAATCAGCTTAAGGATCCACCAGGTAAGCAGGAAACCAATTTGAAAAAGGCCTATAAAAAAGTTGCACACACCGGCCAGAAGTCCGCCATGACCGATTTTTATAGACTTGCGATAACGTATCCCGGTTCCCGGTATGCTTAAGCTTATACCGGCCCGGCCCTTTGAGTTGACGCTCGCCCTTATACCCTTTACGCCAGAGCTTAAGCCTACGCTTTTCTTCCCAGTATTCAATCTTACGCCGCTTCCGATATTCTTAGATCTTCGATAAGTAAAACCCATAATTTTAGTCCCCTTTCTTGAAATTGAAATATATAATGTTTCCGCGCTTCCGATAATTTAAGCTTCCCTTTTTTGGGCTTCCGGTTTTTCCTTATAGGCAACAACAGCCATTTCCATAGTCTGGAGTATGTAGTCTTTCCCGGCCCGGTTGAGGCTACGAAAAGAGCTTAAAAGCTTTTCTTCTTCCGGCAGTAGTTTACTTTTCGTGCGTTGCGTTATTTCTTTTTGGCCTTCTATACCATTTAGGCGCTCAAGGGAGACATCCAGCCCAAGAGAGATCCGCATAGCGACATCGAGCGCTACTGTTTGATTTTTGCGATTTATAATACTTCTTAAGGTAGAATCCGGAACACCGCAAATCCGCGCAGCTTCCGCTATACTTAAGCCCTTTTCCTCTAATATTTGCCTCAATATTGAGTAGAAATCCATTTCCATAAACCTCCCTTCCTAAAAAGAGTATACCACAAAAACAACGCATTGCAAGAAAAATTTTCAGAATGATACTTGACAAATCGCGCATTGCGCGATATTCTTTATACATAGTTTTCACGCAATGCACGATTAAAAGAAAAAGGAGGAATAGAGATGGCAGTTGCAAACGTAGCTTTTGAAAACTTGAGAGCCGAGATGGCGAGAAATAACATAACCATTAAGGACATGGCGGAGGCGGCCAACATTACCAGAGATACGATGGGAAATAAGCTTTCACGAAAAACACCTATAAACCTTAATGAAGCTTTCAATATAACAATTAAATGTTTTCCGGGTTGTGATATTTGGGAGCTTTTTAAGGAGTTGGCAGACGAGATCAGAAGTAAAAGCGCGCAGGCGTAGCCAGATTTTGGCGGATCGGGCTGGCCGGTGATTGTAAAGGACGTTCCGAGCAGGCGTCCAGGAAGGAAGGTAATGGATGGAATATAAAGAGCTTAAAAGCGGAATAAAGGACCACTTAAACAGCGCGGCCGAGGACTTCTTTATGGTTGGCTATTTTCTTCGGCAAATAAGCGATAATGCGCTTTTTCTTGAGGACGGCTACAAAAGTATATGGGACTTCGCAAAGGGAGAGTACGGCTTGAGCACTTCCAGCGCGAGCCGGTTTATGGCCATTAACGCCCGCTTTTCCATAGACGGCGGAGAGCACATGGCGGAGAAGTATATAGGGATGGGCGTAAGCAAGCTACAGGAGATGCTGGGACTTCCAGACGAGGAGCTGGAGAAGGTAACACAGGAAACGACGGTAAGAGAGATCCGAGCCATGAAGGCAGCCATGAAGGAGCCGCTTTCATTCTTTGGACTTCCTAAAACAGTACGGCCGGAAGGTTCCCTGCTTACCACACCAGGATGCGGCGACGGGAAATACGATTGCTTTAGCTGCTCCCGCGCTTGCGGAATAAGGCAGGAGCCGAGGCAATGCGTAGTAAGTACCTGCGGGAACCCGCAGCCTTGCGGGCTTATAGACAACGAGGAGTGGCAAAAGCGCATAGGCTACAGCCTTTACAAAGACGAGTGCCAGATGTTACACCACGAGCTGGCACCGATCCGGGAAGGCGACAAGGAACCGGCCCCCTGCTGCCGGAATTGCCAAAATAAAACTTGCTTTAACCGTTGCGACGTCGCAAAAGCGGAGGACGAGGAGGCAAAGAAAAAGGCACAGGCGGAGCTCCGGAGACAGCAGCAGGAAGCCGAGGCAAAGAAGCCGGAGCCGTCCGACAGGGATATAAAAGCCTTCTGTAGTTGGGAAAGAATAAAGCCCACCGACAATATAACCGCCGCAGCGCTTAAGGATAAACTGAGGAATGCAGGTGGAGGCGGCGGGGGCTACGATTACCAGGGAAGCGCTCGCGGAATCCGGATAAACCATAAGCGGGAAATAACCTGGGCGCAGCTTACGAAGCGAATTAAAGAGATCCAGGAGCAGGAGCTGCAGCAGCAAGAAAAAGAGTCAGCACCGACCGAGGCGGAATACTTAACGGAGTTCTACGAGCGGGATCTTTACCCAAGCACCCGGCAGCTTATCAAGGACCGGGACAAGGCAGCTATAACAAAGCTTTTTAAGCAAGAGTACGGGAACACCTACGAGAACGGTGCTCGGACAAACGGGAGTTCCTATAATTGTTATCCGGATAAGATTGTTTTTAGAAGCGCACCCGAAGATGAGGGCTTACAGATTACCTGGGGCCGCTTCGTTACGAAGCTTCTTAAACTTCTTGAGGAGCATCCGGAGATTGAGCAGGGAGCGCTTGACTACGACGCAAAGCAGAGGATGCCAAAAGAGCAGCCAGAGGAGAAGGAACCGGAAATCATAGATGCCGATTTTCGGGAGGTTAAAAACGAGGAGCCCCAGGAGCAGGAGGAACCCCAGGGGGAAGAAACCCAGGAGCAGTCAGAAGAGCTGCAGGAGCAGGAAGCGGATCCGGAATATTACGACGCCCGCGACGTAAAAGAGATACTGCGGAAGCACGAGGCGGACTTAAAGGCATACCGGGAGGTGGACGGCTTACCGGTTCCCATGATGCGCAGGCAGCGGATCCTTGTAGACGCCTTGACGCTTTTCCTTCACGAGATAGAGCAGCGGGAAATAGAGGCGGAAGGAGGCGGCGAGGATGATTAAACACGTTTTAGCGGACGGCCGGACGCTTGACAGTATAGAAGGCTTCCGGCTTCCATACACGGACGCCACAGCGGCCGCTTATCGCCTTATAGCGGGGCTTTTGGAGGGAGGTGGACAGATTGAACGCAAAACAATGGAGACGCGATATGAGGCGGCGAGGACGGCGCCAGCGGCGCATTAAACAGAGGCGCAGGGCCACAGCGGCGGCCGCCATATTGATCGCGGCTATAGCTTCCGTATTTTGCTACGCCGCATCCAGAGGCGACGACGCCCCGGAGCCGGTTATAGAGAGCCCGGAGACGGAAACAGCAACGCCGCCGACCATAGAACCGGTCACAGCAGCTCCAGAGCCGACGAAGGCGGAAACGCTTATAAAAAGTATGGACTGGGACGCGGACGAGTCTTACATATTGGCGAAGATCGCTATGGCAGAGGCCGAAGGCGAGGACACTGAAGGGAAAGCGCTTGTTATTCTTACCGTACTTAACCGGGTATGGTCGCCGCAGTTCCCCGGTACTATTGAGGAGGTCATAGCGGATCAAAACGCTTTTTCTTCTTACGGAAACGGAAGATATGACCGGGTAGAACCGGACAAAGACTGCTGGGCCGCCCTTGCGCTGGTACAGATTGAGCACTGGGACGAGAGCCAGGGCGCTCTATACTTCGAGAGGACGCCGGAGGACGGGGAAAGCACCTGGCACAGCCGGAACCTCGTTACGTTGTTTATTCACGGAAACCATACTTTTTATACAGAGAAGGAGGAGCAGGATGGAAATTAAGATCACACCGCGGAAAGCGACGGATCGCGGCGGCTACGCTTGTATGCCGCTAAAGCAGAATATGCCGCTGGGGCGCCCGGATTGGAAATTGACGGCCTGCCCGCGTTGCGGCCGGGAATGTTGGGAGCGGCCCTTGCTTAGAGTTGCGGAGGCCCAGGGAGCCGTCGCCGTTTGCACAGAGTGCGCTTTAAGAGAGGGGGCGCAGCAGGCATGAAAATGGCATTGAAGGACGGCCAGGTCCTTATAAAAGAGGCTGACAATAACCAATTTTTAATAATAAAGAGTTGGGGAAAGATGAAATGGAGCAAGGCGGAGCTTATGTTTTACGGACCAGCAGACATTGAGCTGCTTAACAAGCTTTCCGGGCTTGTAAGACTTCCGGGGCCGATAGAGCAGGTGCGCCAGCACTTAAACGAAGTAGCCGCAGCTATAGACCAGGAGAGGATGAAGGAGAAGCCGGAGCCGCTTTATAAATATCCCGTAAAGCTTCCCCTTTACCAGCACCAGACACGCGGGGCCAATATGGCGCTTATTGCCTTCGGATTGATTGAGCCGCCGGGGAAGGAGACGGCTCATGAAAAAAAATAATTACTTGACCGATACTGAGCGGCTTTTTGCAGAGGAGCGTCACGCTCTTATATATAAATTCTTAAACACCAACGGGCTGCCGGAGGACGAGTTTTACGACGTTGTGGCCTTCGGATATTTAAGAGCGGTAAGACGGTACCACCGAGAAAAGAAGCTGCAGAAGTACAGTTTTAACACCATAGCATGGCAGGCCATGAGGACGGAGACGGGAAACAAGCGGAAAGCTGACCGGATCCGGGACGCATTGATCGCCTATAGCCTTAACGATATTACGGAGGACGGAAGGGAGCTGGGGGAGTTCGTACAGAGCGTAAAAGACGGCTTCCGGGAATTGGAGGAGCAGGAGAGCCTGCAGGAGCTTCTCGCCGAGCTTATGCCAGCCCTTACCGATAAACAGCGCGGCCACATTGTAGCGACGCTTGAGGGATACAAAGCGCGGGAGGTTATGCAGCAGCAACACGAATCAATACAGGAATACCACCAGAACAACCGGGCCATAAAGAAAACGGCGCGGCAGGTATTACCGGCTTCTTTTCGCGGGGGGGGTATAGCGTATGCGTGGGCAGTATAACCGGAAACCAGGAAACGCCAAAAAGAAATGGACGCAGGCCGAGGAAAATTACTTGCAGGAGGCCTGGGGAAAGACCGGTCTTAAAAGCATAGCAAAGCATTTAGGCAGATCGGAAAACGCCGTAATAGTTCGTATTCAGCGTTTAGGGCTGGGGCCGGGATTGCAGGCAGGGGAGCGGATAAGCTGGAATCAATTTGTTATAGCTTTATCCGGAAAGAACGGCGGCGGCTATTTGAAAAAGAGGCTACTGGCCGCAGGCTTCCCGGTACACACGCAGATTATACGGGGCCAGAATAACGCCCGCTACACTACGGTCGATATAGACGAGTTCTGGAAGTTTGCAGAGCAAAACAAGGATCTTTTCGACTTTTCCAAAATGGAGGCTTACGCCTTCGGACCGGAACCGGAGTGGGCGACGCTTAAGCGGAAAGTTGATACGGAGCGGCTACGGAAGGGCCGGGAACATAACGACCCCTGGACGCCAGCACAGGACGCGGAGCTGAGAAGGCTTTTAAGCCTATACAGATACACCTATACAGAGATCGCGGAGAGGCTTAAGCGGTCAGAGGGAGCCATAAAACGCCGCATTATTACCCTGGATATAAAAGAGCGGCCGATCCGGCAGCCAGCCAGGCCGTGGACGGAGGCTGAGGAGCAGGAGCTTATAAGAATGCGGGAGCAGGGTTACGGCTGGGACAACATAGCGGCAGAGCTTGACCGGACGGCCCTATGCGTCCGGGGAAAGTACGAAAGACTTCTTAATCCGACCTACACAAAGCGGATATACAGAAACGCCAGGGAGGGCAGGACGAAGCACGAGCGCCAGGAGACCTGCAGCCATTTCATAAAGATAAGGGGCTGCGAGATAGGCCGGGAAACTTGCCGCTATTGCAGACATTACAAGCCCCTGCAGGAAGGGGAAAAGCAGAGAAGCGACTATATAGGCATCCGGGAAGTAAAGCCGGAGCAGATACGGGAACACCAGGCGGTCAGCGCGCTCGCATTTAACGCGGACTGGTAGCAGATAGGGGAGGGCGCAGGTATTGAGCAATAAAGAGCTTATTAAGCAGTTGGAGAGCTTGCGGGAACATTGTAACGAGATGATCGACAAAGAGGATCCGGAAGATACATGGAGGGCAGACACGGAAGCCCTAAACGAAGCTATTAAGGCCATAGCGGGCCTTGATATAGACCAAAACAAAAACGGAGGTATAAACAGAATGAGCGAGAAAACAAAGGTAACTATTGAGCACCCGGACGGACACCGGAAGGAAGTCAGCGCCGACACGGTACTCTGCTTCACGGTTGACAAGGGCGCGGAGCTTATGGCGGGCAAGGCGCGGATTATTGAAGCGCAGGAGCTATTTATAGGCAGGGACATCCCGGAGCCGATTTTTGCGGAGACTATCGGGAGCCTGCTGGCTTCCTTCGTTGAAAAGCGGCAGCAGGGCAGCCCCATGATGGCATCCTACAACCTTTACGCCATAAGCAAGATCTTAGAAGCAAAGAGCAAGGCCCTGGCAGCAGGCACGACGCCGGAGCAGAAAGAAAAAGAGTTACACGGGGCTGTTGAAAATTTATTAAAAGCAATGTTTAGCAGGTAGGAGGGATGGCATGGCAGCAGGAAAAAAGACCGCCGCCCAGGGTAAAGGCTTCGGCTTCCTTTTCGAGATGGGCTGCGGAAAAACATTAACAGCCATAGCGACAATGGGCGCGGCCTACGAGTTGGGAGCTATAAAAAAAGTATTGATTGTAGCGCCTACTTCGGTTTGCAGCGTATGGCCGAAGGAGTTCGACGAGTACGCAGACTTTAAGTACAACGTAGCGGTCCTTTTGGGAGAGAAGCAGAAACGCCTGGCTACGCTTCGAGGTTTGGCCGCCTTTCCGTTTAAGGCGCTTCTTGTCGCAGTAATTAACTACGAAAGCACCTGGAGAGAGGGACTTTTTGAGGCCCTTCTTGATTGGCAGCCGGACATGGTAATCTGCGACGAGAGCCAGCGGATCAAGGAGCCGAGCGCGAAACAGAGCAAGGCCATGCATGAGCTCGGAGACATAGCCAAGTATAAGCTTATTCTTTCCGGGACGCCGATCCAAAACAACGCGATAGACCTTTACAGCCAGTACAGATTTTTAGATCCTTCGGTTTTTGGAAGCAACTTTTACGCCTTCCGTAACCGCTACGCCATTATGGGCGGCTTCGACCGGCGGCAGATTGTAGGATATAAAGACTTAGACAAGCTGATCCAGAAAGAGCATAGCATAGCTTACCGCGTTACCAAAGAGGAGGCCCTGGACTTACCGGAGCAGACTTTTCTTACACAGTACATCACCCTGGAAGGGAAGGACAAGGAGCTCTACCAGCGGATCAAGCGGGACAGCTTCGCGGAGCTGGAGAACGGCGGCCAGATAACGGCGCCTACGGTACTTACGAAGCTTCTTAGGCTGCAGCAATTTACAGGAGGTTTTATACAGGCCGACGAGGGGCTCAAGCCGGAGTTTGTATTTAAGGGAAAGATTAACGCCCTTGAGGATATTTTAGACGATTACGTCATAAGCGCCGGAAAGAAGCTTGTTATCTTTTGCCGGTTCCGGCCGGAGATAGACCTCATAAGCGCGAGCTTGCAGAAGAAAAAGATCCGCTTCGCCAGCATTTACGGAGACATTAAGATCGAGGATCGGGGGCCGATTGTGGCGGAGTTCCAGACGAATCCGGAAACAAAAGTATTTCTTGCACAGATTGACACCGCAGGCCTGGGAATCACACTTACAGCAGCCGACACTTGCGTCTACTATAGCGAAAATTTCAACTACGCAGCATACAGCCAGAGTCTGGCCCGTATTCACAGGATCGGCCAGCGGAACCGCTGCACCTATATCCATTTAGTAGTTGAGCACAGCATAGACGAGACGATCCTTAAGGCACTGGCCAAAAAGGAGGACCTGGCAAAGACGGTCGTGGACGATTGGAGGCAGTATTTTTGATGGAGGCCGTAAAAGTAACCAGGAAGCTGGACGGAAAAGGCCGCTTAATTCTTCCGGGAGACTTCCGGGAGGCCGCAGGCTTCGCACCGGACGAGCCGGTGGAGGTGGCGCTTACAGTTATTGACGGTAAACAGGCCTTTGTTATTACAAGGAAGGAGACAAAAGCAAAATGAAATTAAACGAAGTATACGCGAAGCCGCTTAAAGAAGTCATTGAGGCACTGGAGCTTTCAGACATGAAAGTCCATACGGACGATGGCGGCAACGTAAAAGCTATTGAGCTTAAATATACAGAGAAAAGAGCAGAAGCGGAGCCAAAAACGAATCCGTGGGCATAGGAAGGAGGAAAACCATGAAAACACCGAGCAAAGAAAAGGCAGTTTGTAAGACTTGCCAGCTTATGGAGCCGGAGATCGTAAGAAACGGCCGCAATATTTTTTATTGTATGCACCCGGAGGCCAAAACGGAGTGCCTGCCGCACCGGATCATTACCCGGAGCCGCGAAAGTGAGATACCGACCAAGACGGCACCGAAGTGGTGCCCGCTTAATTCTTAAAGAAGGAGGACGGCCATGTATTTATTGACGAGCAATGGAATCCGGGAGACGCCGAAAGAAAGACGCATAAAAGCGCTTTTTTGCAAGCACCAGAACCGGATGCGAGGAGAGAGCTGCAGCAGCATAGGCCTGGTTAGAATTTCCGGCCGGGACGAATATGAGGTCTGCGAGGATTGCGGGAAGATTTTAGACGAAAAGCATTTTAATTATTAGGAGGATAGTGTGAAAGAAAGTAAATTAAGCCAAAAACGTGAAATAGACACAAAAACAAGGCTCACACTGTGAACCTGAATAAGAGTATTCCCACCTTGATAAAAGAGGCGCACCTGCACATCAACAACAAATGGGTGGGGGCATCTGACATTGATGCCGGGAATGCCTTATAAAATCGGATCTATTATAACACGAAAACTTGAAAGTGTGAACCACTTTCATTACTATTTGTGCCGCCAGCCAAAGGCGGCGGAATGGAGATTTATATGGACATTTTAACAATGATTGACCGGTACAAAGAGCTTTTAGACCGGAAGGACGAGCTGGCAGACGCCACCAAAGAAAACAATAAGGCAATCGAGGCGGCCCGGAAGGAATTATCCCAGGCCATGATTGACGCAGAGATGCCAAAGGTAAGCCGTAACGGCTTCTTATATAGCTTGCAGGATAAGACCAAGTACAGCAAAAAGGGAGACGCGGACGAGGAGGCCTTCTTTGATCTTCTGGAGGAGAACGGCCTCGGCGATATTATTAAGCGCACCGTAAACGCGCAGACCTTGAGCGGCACTATGGCGCAGGCGGCTGAGGAGAACGGAGGCGAGCTGCCGGAGGAGTACGAGGACTTCATAAGCGTTTATCAGTTCTACGACATTCAGAAGCGCAAGGAAACCAATAAGACGGCCAAGAGAGCCAAGCAGCAGAAAAAGGAGGAGTAAAAACAGATGGGACAACTTGAGTTTGATTTAAGACTGGACTACGAGCGAAGCTTAAAGGAGAATTTGATCGCCGTAGCAAAGTTCGCAGGCGAGCAGATGAAGAAAGACCTGGAGGACAACGGGCGCCCGCTTAAGAACGTAGAGAGCAAGCAGGAGGCCTACGGAATCGCCGCGCAGCAGTTCGTGAAGGTTTGCAGCAAAGAGAAGGCGCTTAAAGGCCAGATGGACGACTTTCTGAAGCTTTTAGACGCGGACGGCGAAGCAACCCAGGTCGTAGGCACCATGTACAACGCCGCGATGGAGCTGGCGCAGGAAAGCATATTGATGGCCGCCCAGGCCGCCCGGATCCTTGCGGACCTTTATTACGCGGAGCCGAGGACGCCCCTGGAAGAATACATGGATGCGGGAGAGGTAGAAGGCGACGAAGCAGACAGAGAGGAGGATGAGGAGTAAATGGCAGGAGTAGGAGTAAAAGAGATTAAGAACGTAGAGATCACCACGACGGACGGGAAGAAGATTAAGCAGAATGACCTTATTGTTATTTGCATAAAGGGGCAGGACATTGTCTGCCGGTTCCTTGAGCTTGACAAAAACAGCTATTTTGTAACCAAGCCCCTGGTGGCAGGGCAAGAGCCGATCAAGTACCGCTTATCTTCTATTGACCTTTGCTATAAGGTTAAGGCCTTCGCCGTCGAGATCGACGTCGAGATCGACGGCGAGGTCGCAAGGGAAGCAGGAGCAGACGCAGCAGACCACGCCGACCAGGACACCCTGGTACCGGCAGCAGAATAAAAGAGGAGGAACAACACTATGGCAAAAAAGAACGAGCTCGCAGTAACAGCGACGAATTTTAACCTTGTAACGCTTACCGGAGACATGGCCGAAGCAGTAGCAGAGGAGATGGATGGCCTCGGTACTATTCCTTTTGACCGGGTAAAGATCCCTTCCGGCGGCGGCCTTGCCTTTGAGATACCGGGAGAGGAGGAGGACGATGCGGAGACCGCCCAGGAGCTGATCGGCGTTATTTTGGACCACGGGCCGGTCAACGCCTACTGGGCTAATAAGTTCGCAGGAGGCAACGAACAGCCGGACTGCAGCAGTTTCGACGGGAAGCAGGGCGTGGATCGCATTACCGGAGAAATTAAGGATTGTGCAACCTGCCCTTATAACCAGTTTGGATCTGACAACGCCGGGAAGGCTTGTAAGAACGTACACCGCGTATATATTCTCCGGGAAGATAACCCGGTGCCGCTTATTCTTTCCTTGCCGCCTACCAGCCTTAAATATATGCGGGACTACATCGGGAAGCGCGTTATATTAAAAGGCTTCCGTTGTTGGCAGGTATTGACGAAGATTACGCTCAAGAAGGAAAAGAGCAAAGACGGCATCACCTACAGCCGGGCGGCCTTTGCCTTCGTTGACAAATTGACGCCGGAGCAGGCGCAGCAGGCTCAGGCCATGAGGGACATGGTAAAGGCTACCTACAGGACGATTGAGATCGACAGCGGGGACTACAACACCAAGAGCAGCGATGAGGCCGCAGCACCGCCGCCGAAAGCAGACGAGGCAGGCTTTATGAACATACCGGATGGAATCGACAAGGATCTGCCCTTTAATTAAGTTTTGTTTGCGGGAGACGGGGCTGCGGCCCCGGTTCCCCCGCTATTATTCTTAGGAGGTAGGGCAGATGGAAAAGGTATATATTATTTCCCGGTATTCAGCAAAGACATGGCACGAGCGCCGCTTTAACAAAGAGGTAACGAAGTATTACTGCAGGAGGATTGCAGAGGCGGGAAAGAGACCGGTCGCACCGCATTTATTCTATACACAGTTTATGGACGACGACGATCCGAAGGCGCGGCGCCTGGGGCGTGACTTCGCCATAAAAGACCTTGACGAGTGCGACAGCTTTTTACTTGTTATTGTAGACGGCGTTATCAGTTCCGGGATGCGCGGAGAGATTGAGCACGTAACCAGAACGGGGAAGCGGGGCAGGCTTATGGCCATAAGCAAAGCGCAGGCAAAAAAACTAATTGAAGGAAGGGAAACGGATGGTACAGCCAGAGATCAACATAGACCAGGTGGTCGACTATAAGGCGGAATATTCCAGCTACATAAAAAAGCATAAAATCACCGGGGATCAGTTGGTGGGCGTCTGCCCGTTTCACGACGACAAAAAGGAGAGCTTCACGGCCAACTTGAAAACCGGCCAGTGGTACTGCTTCGCAGAGGGGCGCGGGGGGAATTTTGTAGACTTCTACGCGGAAACCTACGGAACCGACACGAAGGAGGCATATAAGGCCATTCTGGAGAAGTACGGAGTGGCATCCGAGCCGGAGCCGCCAGCCAAGAAAAAGAAAGAAGCACCGAGCCCGGAGTCGTACACCCTGGAGGAGTACGCTTTTAATAAACGGCTTCCCGTTGACTTCCTAAAAAGTACCTGCGGAGCTTCCAACGGGAAAGACAAAGATAAAAAATCATTCCTTAAGTTGCCCTACTACAATGAGGAGAAAACAGATCATATTTTCCGCAAGCGCTACGCAAATAAGGAATTTAGATGGAGCTGGGGCAGTTCCGGGAAGTTGATTTTATACGGAGATTGGAGACTGCCGGAGATCCGGAAAAGCGGCTGGGCAATATTGGTGGAAGGCGAGAGCGACACCCAAACATTATGGTATTTAGACTTTCCTGCGCTGGGCGTTCCAGGAGCGGCAAACTTCCGGCCGAAGATGGTGCCAAAGTTGCAGGATCTAAAGCTTTTCGTACACGTAGAGCCGGACAAGGGCGGAGAGACATTTTTACAGAAGGTTACTAAAGTATTACGCGAGGAGGAGTTTATAGGCGAAGTTTACGCCTGGAGCTGCAAGGGCTACGGAGTAAAAGATCCTTCCGCGCTATTCCTTGAAAAAGGAGCGGGAGAGGAAGGAGAGAAGGAAGTCCGGGAGCTATTAAACGCAGCTATAAAAGGGGCCAAAAAGCTGGACCTTGACGACATATCCGAAACAGTACCGGAGGCCGTAAAGGGCGCGCCGGTAAACTTAAGACAGCCGGAAGGCTGGATCTATTCAGAGGGCGGAATCCGGAGGATTGACGAAAAAACAAGCCTTCCGGTTATGGTTTGCAGGACACCGATCATATTAACGCAGCGCCTAAAGAGCATGGAGACCGGCGAGGAGAAGATGGAGATCGCCTTTAAGAGAGACGGAGTCTGGCATAAAGCCATATTCCCGCGTTCTACGATTTTTACGGCCCGCAGCATTACGGCGCTTTCCGATTTAGGCTGCACGATTACCAGCGAGAATGCGAAGCAGGTAGTACGCTTCCTTGAGGCATTGGAGGCCGAGAACATAGACATCATAGAAAAGGCAGACAGCACCAGCACAATGGGCTGGCAGACGCGCGGCCGGTTCCTTCCGGGACACGGAGACGACATAATCCTGGACATAGAGCCGAGCTTGAGAGGCTGGGCCGCAGCCTATCACTATAGCGGCACTTTTGACGATTGGAAGGCACTGATGCAGCCGCACCGGGAGCGCGATAAGTTCCGCTTCATATTGGCGGCCAGCTTCACGGCGCCGCTTCTTAGAATTTTACAGCAACGCATATTTTTTGTATATAACTGGGGCGGATCCAAAGGCGGAAAGACCGCCGCCCTTAAGGCCGCACTTTCAGCCTGGGGAGATCCGGAGCGCTTGATGGTAAACTTTAACGCCACACAGGTCGCCCTGGAGAGGATGGCGGGCTTTTACAACGATTTGCCGATGGGCATAGACGAGCGCCAGCTTGCAGGCCAAAAGCAGGAGAACCTGGAAAAGATTGTTTATATGATTGCAAGCGGAACCGGGCGCGCCAGGGGGAGCAAGGCCGGAGGCCTGCAGACACTAAACACCTGGCGGACCGTAGCACTTGCCACGGGAGAGGAGCCGCTTTCTACGGAGACGACACAGACGGGCGTGAGTACCCGCGTCCTTGAGATATACGGTGGACCTTTTGACGACGAGAAGTCCGCCAGCCTTATGCACCAACAGGCACCGCAGCACTGCGGATGGGCCGGGCCGGAGTTTATACGGAGGATCCTGCAGACCGACGAGCAGAGCGTCCGGGACGAATACGCCAGGATGACCGAGGAGGTCTATAAGCTTGCAAACGGCACAAACGGCGCCCATATAGCCGGAATAAGCGCCGTAGCGCTTGCGGACGCATTGGTGGAAAGCTGGATATTTAACCCGGATCCGGAGGCCATAGACGCCCCAGGGGCGAAGCTTCCGCTTAAGATTGCACCAGAGGCATGGGAGCGGGCCATAAAGATGGCGGAAACCATTATAAGGGAACAGCAGGCGGCCGGAACCGGAGACGTCAACGAACACGCCACACAATTTATAGTTGATTGGATATTGAGTAATCGCGCCCAGTTTGGTGACAAGGCAATCGGTACCTGCCTGGGAACCTTAAGCCAGGACGGGAAGAAGGCCTATATATTTCCTTCACTACTTAACCAGGCGCTGACAAAAGCAGGCTATAGTCCGCGAAAAACAATTAAATACCTTGCGGACAACGGAATCATAACAAGCACACCGAAAGCGAATGGCGGGAAAGAGTATTGTATAAGAAAATGGTTTGATAACCGTACCTGCCGTTTTACCGAGTTCGACATAGGGCGCTTTGCAAAACAGGTGGATGCCTTAGACGAGGACGAGGCGGCAGCGGCGGCAGGAGTAGCGGATGGCGACGGCTTCCAGACAATACCGAAAGAATTAGAATCCGAGATCCCATTTTTTGAGCAGGGATCGCTTGACCTTCCATATTGAGAAAAGATAAAAACAAGGGCTTGCTGTTTGTTTTGGCTTACGCCTAAAAATTAGGCGTAAGGTTAGGCGTAAGGTTAGGCGTAAGGTAAAATTTGTAGAGTTTAAGCGACTTTTACGGGCTTATATATATATTCTTACGTTCCTTACTCGTATTTTAATACGTTATTGATTTTTGCAATTTGCGAGAAATTTCTGGCGCCGTGTTTCAAGTATAGGTGTATTTTTTCAAAACAGGCGTAAGGCGTAAGGATTACCGGAAAATCCTTGTATATTCTTGTTTTTCAGCATTACGCCATAATTTACAAGAAGGCGTAATGTAGAAAAAGGCGTAAGGAGGTGCGGCGATTGGATAAAGCGGAAAATATAGAGACTTTACTTGCAAGATTGAAGCTAAACAAGGAAAAAGTGCCGCTTGATATTCTAAAGACAAAATACAAGGCAGGCTACGAAAAACTGACCGCACTAATTAAGGAGCAGGCCATAGAAATTATAAGGCCGATAGCAACGGAGCCGCCGGAGTGGTTAAAAGATTGCAGGGTAAAAAAGGAGTACGGAGACGAGATCGCGGAAGCGTTCAACAGGATGTATGAGGCGGGCGGCTACGCAAAGAAGATCGGGACAGCCCTTTATAAGCATTACAGCATAGAGGAGGCCCGGAAGATTGCGGAGGAGATCAATAAGCAATACCGGGAGGAGCTTCTTAAGATTTTCCACCAAAAAACCTGCCTTTATGCCGCCGGGCCGTGTTGGGCAGAAGATAACCCGGAAACGCCGCTTATTTACAACGATCTTGTGGATAAGTTCTGGAGCGAGGAGACCGGCGAGTGGATAACCAGAGAAAAGCCACCAGGGGATGCAATATTGATTTTCATAAAAGGCGATAAGCCAGACACAAAAAAGGAGGATAACCATGAATAACACGAGCAACATTAAAAGATTTGAGGACTTGATGAGCCAGGTCACCAGGGAGGGCAAGGACGCCTTGATGGACTACATCCGGAGCAAAAGCGACTTTTACACGGCGCCCGCTTCTACCCGTTTTCACTTGAGCACCGAGGGAGGCCTGCTGCAGCATAGCCTCAACGTATACGACAGCTTACAGCGTAAGAAGGACAACGCCACCTGGGGCGGCATACTTGAGGCAGCCGGACCCGACGCCCTTATTATTTGCCCGCTTCTTCACGATTTATGCAAAACGCACTTTTACAAGGTCGACTACAAGAACCAAAAGACCTACGATCCGGAGAAGGTCGCAGCAGCGGAGCGCTGGCAGGTAAAGAAGGATAACGGCGGCGCCTTCATTTGGGAGCAGGTACCGGTCTACGTTGTAGACGATAAGGTCCCATACGGCCACGGCGAAAAGAGCGTAATGATGATAGAGCAGTTTATGCGGCTTACCGGCCCGGAGCGCTTCGCTATACGTTGGCACATGGGCTTTTCAGAGCCGCCACAGAACCACCTGCAGCTCACCCAGGCAATGGCCAAGTATCCGCTTATATTGGCCCTTCACGAAGCAGACCAGGAAGCGAGCGTATTACTTGAGGATGAGAACGGCAATAAGGAAATCGCACCGGCCAGAGAGCCGGAGAAGCAGGAACCGGCCGAAAGCTGCGACTTCCAGGAGGCCGAGGCCATAGAGGGAGGTGCGGACGCATGATAAGCCGATCAGAAATACAGGACACCACGCAGGCAGTAATTGAACGCATAGAAGAATTTGAAACAGAATACAGGAGTTACTCCGAAAGCAGCATAGACTACTTCGGCGGAAAAGCAGAGGCAATGGGCGTCGCAAAAACCATAGTAAAAGCTGCGTTTTCAGAATTGATAAAAAATAACGCTGAGGACAGAAGCCAGGTAATTATAGCTTATTTGGTATTGCGCGAGAATTGCAGAAGCCGAAGTCAGACCTGCGAAGGCTGCCCGCTTTACGCGCCAAAGGACAGATACCAGCCAAGTGGAATCCCGGCTATAAAATGCCTGGCTACACAAGGGGCAGAGTACAACATACCGCCAGCAAGCTGGCCGGATCCAGAAGGAGGTGGGGAAGATTGAAGGCTATAACAGTATGGCAGCCCTGGGCGCAGCTATTAGCAGAGGGCAAGAAACACGACGAGACCAGGAGCTGGGCGACGAAGTACCGAGGGCCGATATTGATCCACGCAGCGGCAAAGGATCCACTTTTCGGCATAAGCACCATGACGGACGAAGCCTGGGAAAAGGTTTTGCTTTCCTTCGGATTGTACGAAGAATTTAACCGGTTTGAGCGTTTCCCGACCGGAGCCATAATCGGTGCGGCCATTTTGGCAGATTGCAAGTTGATAGACCAGGCCTACCACGATTTTACAAAGAACCTTTGTCCGGAAGAATTTTTATACGGCGACTTCACGGTCGGCCGCTACGCATGGAGACTTGAGCAGCCGGTGTTATTTAAGAATCCGATACCGGCCGCAGGAAAGCAGCGCTTATGGGAATACAACGGAGAATTAGAGGAGGTGCCGCAGTATGGCAAAGAAGAAAAACAGTAATTACGACTACATAATCACGAGAGCCCGCTATAAGGCTATAAAGGCCTTCGATCATAAGCAGATGGAATCCTTTTGTACGGACGTTTACAGGAGCGGCTACGAGGACGGCCGGGCCAGCGTTCCAGGGATTGACCTTACGGCCATATACGAGGCCATAGGATCTACGAAGGGGATCGGCACGAAGAAGCTGGAGGAGATTAAGCGGAGCATAGAGGCGATATTTGATAAAGCCGGAGAAGATAAGAGGGAGGAATAAAAATGGATATTGAACAGAGAACGGCGGCGCTTACTACGGCGTATATTCATTCTTACAATTTAGCATTAAAAGAAGTGAAGAATCCGAATCTTGCGGCACAGATAGCAACGGCCGTCATTATGGTAATTGACTTAAACGCACCGAAGCAGAGCGTAAACCCTTTAGAGTTATTATTTGCACAGATGGCGACGGCGGCGCAGCAGCAAAGAGAAGAAAGCGAGGAAAATAACCATGACAGAACAGAAGATGCAGAAAATTAATGCCTGGGTACAGAGAGTAAACAAAAACAGCTTAGAAGTACAGGACAAACTTGTCATAGCCGGGGCGACTATGGAGATGTTGGAGAAGCTGGAGCCCATTTACGATAAATACAACCCGGAAGGAGGCGGAAAGAAACCGTGGCGGACAAGATAGCATTAGAGGACTTTAAGACGGAGGCGGAGGCCGTAGCAGCCCTTAAAGATTGCGATCCGAAGATGACGACGGAAAAGGCGAGAAAGTACATCCGGGAGCGGCTGCCAAAAGAGAGCTATTACCAGGATAAGATCATAAAGCATATAAGAGAGCTTTTCCCTTCCGCCTTCGTTTGGAAGGCAGCGGCCGGAGCGTACAGCCGCCAGGGCATACCGGATGTATGCGCCGTCATTAACGGCCGTTACTACGGCTTCGAGGTAAAGCGGCCGCTGATTGGCGTATTAAGTAAAATCCAGGAGCGGACCATAGAGCAGATTAAGCAGGCAGGCGGCCGGGCCTTCGTTGTTACCTACCCGGCTGAGGTTACGGAGCTTTTAAGAGAGGAGATCGACACATGAGCAGAGAGCAGGAGCTTATAGAGAATTTGGACGAGAGGCTGAAGGAGATAAAAGGAATTTGTACCTTTACCCTTCCCGCTTCCGACCTTGAGCTGATCCGGTCGGCATTGTTGGCAAGCCAGGCAGAGGACCAAACGGCAAAATACGCCGGAATGATTGAATCGTTTGAATGCGACTTTAACCTTGCAGCGGATCCGGAAGCCGGACAAGGCCTGGATGAGCTACAGCTTAAGATCGAGCAGGGCGACGAGCGTATAATTTCAGATATTGAGCTTTTACAGGAGCTTTCCTATGGGATAAGACACGGCTCCATAAAAATTATACGGCAGACAGGAGGAGGCGGCCAGGATTGAAAAATAAAGAAGGCTACAGAGACCCAACGGCCGCCCTGGCCATAGCCAACATAAGGCGCCAGGAAAAGCGCCGGAAAAAGAAGGAGGAGCGCCATGAACCGAGCACAGCGAAGAAAACTAATACAGATGCCGAAGGCAAAGCAGCCAAAGCATAACCAGGCCAGCATAGCAGCCACAAAGGCGGACACCGGCATCACCGCAAACAACGCGCAGAGCGTAGTGGACAATTTACCCATACCGCAGATCGTAGCCGGAATAAATAACCTTTTGAGTCAGCTTGAGAAGCGCCACGTCCCTATATTTGACTGGGACGACGAAGGGCGGACGCTTTACCGGCTGCAGATGCGAAGGGGAAAAATTTTCTACCTTGCGGAGCGAAGCAAAAATCCGGAAGAATAACTTTAAGGGAGGTATTATCATGGGCCAGAATAGAAAGAAAAAAATAAGCGCGGAGGAGGCGCGCCACAACGAGGAAATAGAAATTTTGAGCAACTTTTTAAGCCAGCGCAGGAAGGCGAAGCGCAGAAAAGCCATCCTTGAGCAGCGGCTTATGGAGATCCGGGAGGATATGAAAAACCCCATAAAGGCCGTCGGGTATTCCCCGATTGAAGCACCCACGAACCAGATCAGCGAAGGCAGCGCAAGCTTTACTTTCCGCACAGCGGACTGCGAGCTCAAAATTTACGAGCAGGCAGACGAAGCCACGAAGGACCTTTTAAAAATCATGGATATTATGGACTATTTAGACAAGCAGAGCGACGAGCGCGAAGCGCTGGAGCTTTATTACATAGACGGATGCACCTGGGAGGACGTAGCCGAAAAGATGGACGTAAGCCGGAGGCAGGTTTTTAACCTTCGCCGCGCAGGCCTTGAAAAATTGCTTACTTTTAAGAGAGTACGAGAAATCTTGAAAAAATACGAGGCGGGCGAAGCCGGGAAATAGTACCCCATTTTATACCCCGTATTTTCAGGGCGTATTTTCAGCGCGATTTTACGAAGCCGATTTTTACAAGCCCCCTATTTTATACCCCATATCTTTAAGCCCCTTTATTATAGGCGTTTTCAGAAACGGAGATATAGGGGAATATAGGCGAAGCGAAAAAATTTTTATTTTGTGTACTGTTTTGCACTATAGTAAATGGTATTATAGTAGCATCGGAGGACTTGAAAAACAGCACCCCCTACTATATAGCCCATATATACCCCCTAAAATAATAGGGCCGCTTTATATACCCCATATAGAGCAGCCCTATTATTGTGCCTATTGATTATATTATACAGAGCACAGCAGCAAGGCATAGCACACAGACACACAGCATACAGAGAGGGCTTACACATAGCAGGCATTGAGTTATATATATAGCGTACAGAGAGGGCTTATACATAGCAAGCAAAGCATACAGCGAGAGCCCTTCATAGTTGCGACGTCGCAACAAAGAGCACAAGGAGACAGGGCAGGCCAGGGCCGCAGGGCGCAAGACAGAGGCGCACCGCGCGCGATCAAGTAAAAGGTACTTCCTGGAGCATATAAGCCCTGCGGGGCGAGGAAGGCCCGGTTTTTCTCCCCATGAAATCAAAAAAAAATTTGCCGTTTCGTTACGCGAGGCGGCCTTAACAGATAGAGGAGGCGACAAAATGAGACTTGAAAAGCGGAAATTATCAGAGCTTAAACCCGCAGAATATAACCCGCGCAAGGCACTCAAGCCAGGCGATCCGGAATACGAGAAGCTGGCCGCCAGCATTGAGAAGCATGGTTACATAGACCCCATAATTATAAACGAGGACGGAACCATCATAGGCGGCCACCAGCGCCGCACCGTTATGCTTGACTTAGGCTACGAGGAAGCCGAGGTCATTATAGTAAATTTGCCCGATAAGAACGATGAGATCGCGGCCAATATTGCGCTTAACCAGATAAGCGGAGAATTTGAGAAAGACGCCCTTATGGGCCTTCTTATTCAGCTTGAGGGCGCAGGCTACGACACGATGGCGGCCGGTTTTAATACGCAGGACTTGTCGGCACTTTTCGCGGAGGTTGATCTTACCCAGGAGGCAGACGACGACCATTACGACATTGAGAAGGCGGAGCAGCAGGCTGAGGAGCGGGAGCCCGTCACCCAGCCGGGCGACATTTGGCAGATGGGAGAGCACCGGCTCATGTGCGGGGACGCCTCCGACGCTTCCGACGTTGGGATCCTTATGGCCGGATGTGAAGCGGACCTTATACTCACGGACCCGCCCTACAACGTAGATTACGAAGCAAAGGACAAGGCCCTGGAGTACAGCTATAAAAGGAACACCACCCGGACAAATAACGAGATTACTAACGACCGGATGGAGGAGGACGCTTTTTACGATTTTCTTCTGCAGGTATTTAGTAACTATTGCGACGTCGCAAAAGCCGGAGCGGCCTTTTACATTTTTCACGCCGACACGGAAGGGCTCGCTTTTCGCCAGGCTTTCCAGGAAGCGGGGCTTAAACTTCGGCAAGTTCTTATTTGGGAAAAGAATCAATTTGTTATAGGCCGCCAGGATTACCACTGGCGCCACGAGCCGGTCTTATACGGATGGAAGGAGGGCGCGGGCCATTACTTCATAGACGACCGGTCACAAGATACGGTTTTCATTGAGGATGATATAGACTTTAAGGCCATGAAAAAGGACGACCTGGTCGCATATATTGAGCAGATCCGGGAAGCGCTTATGGCCAGGACTTCCGTCCAGTTTGAAAAGAAACCGGCCCGGAGCGATATGCACCCGACCATGAAGCCGGTCTCCCTGGTTGGCCGCTTTATGGCGAACAGCAGCAGGCGCGGAGAGCTTGTCGCGGACTTCTTCGGTGGTTCCGGCACCACGCTGATCGCGGCGGAGCAGTTGGGCCGCGTAGCATACCTTATGGAGATAAGCCCGAAGTATTGCGATATCATTATAAACCGTTGGGAGGAGTACACAGGCAAGAAGGCCGTAAGAGTACGAGGAGGTGGCACTTATGGCGGATGAAGAAACCAGGGAAGGCACCCAGGACACAGCGACCGTCGGCGGCGTACAGTATGTAAAGCCGGAAATCTTAAAACAATTCTTCGGCGTTTCCGTCCGGCGTATTCAGCAGCTTACACAGGAGGGAGTGCTTAAGACGACGGAGGTCCCAGGCCAGGGGCGCCGGTACAACCTTGTCGGATCAATACAGGCATATATCCAGTATTTGAGCGACAAAGCATACGGGAAGGCAAAGTCCGAGAAGGAAGCGGAGCTTAAAGAGCAGAAGCTGCAGGCGGAAATTGCCTTAAAAGAATCCCAGGGAGAGCTGCACCGGATGCGGCGCGAGATTGCAGCCGGGAAGTATATAGACATTGAGGAGGTCGCTCTTGATTACCAGAAATTTTTTATAGTATTTAAGCGCTTCGCCTTGAGCATACCAGCCCGGCTCGTAAGCATGATTACGGACAGCGTGGACCCGCTGGAGGCCCGAAGGATTGAAAAGGAGATGAACGGAGAAGTCAAGCGGATGCTTGAGGCCTTCGTTGTAGCCGGAGCCGTAGAGAAACCGGAGGCAGGAAAGAGCCAGGACAGTGGTTAAACCTAAACGGCTTCGGACACGGAAATATACTTGCAAGGAGTACATTAAGGGCGCGCTTGAATACTTAAAGCCCCCGGAAAGTATAACAGTATCCGAGTGGGCCGAGAAGTACAGGATCCTTGACAGTAAGACCTCGGCGGAACCAGGACCGTGGAACAACGACCGGACCCCATACCTTAAGGGCATTATGGACGAGTTCACAAACTACGAAACCGAGGAAATAATATTTGTAAAGCCTACGCAGGTAGGCGGAACCGAGTGCATGAACAATATGCTCGGCTACGTTATACAGCAAGACCCGGCGCCGACCGAAGTCGTTTACCCGACAGAGACTATGGCGGAGAGTATATCCAGCAAGCGGCTACAACCTATGATTTTAGCATCCGAGCCGCTACGCAAAAAGTACGACGCGAACAGCCCCATGCTTGAGCTTAATTTTTCGGATATGTTCGTAAAGATTGTAGGAAGCAATAGCCCGGTCGGCGTTGCTTCCTTCGCTATGAAGTATCTTTTTATTGACGAGATAGACAAGTTCCCAGGAGCCAGTAAAAAAGAAGCGGATCCGGTAAGCCTTGCAGAAGAAAGAAATAAAACTTTTAGAGGCCGGAAAGTTTTTAAAACTTCCACGCCGACCATACGGACCGGACATATTTGGAAAGCCAAAGAGAGTGCCGACGCCGAAAAGCATTATTTCATTCCCTGCCCACATTGTGGCGAGTTTATAGAGCTTAAGTTTAATAACCTTAAGTGGCCCGGCAAGGACAAGGACATGGTCGAGGCTTACGGGGCGGAGAACATACGCGAGCAGCTTAACGCCCTAAAGGACGATCCTGAGAGTGAGGGCTTGAGCGACGCGGATCGCGCTGAGTTTGCTTTTTATGTTTGCCAGGAGTGCGGAAGCGTTATTACAGACCAGCAGAAGCAGCGGGCCGTAAAGCGCGGCCATTGGGAGACGGTAAAAAGCCGCACCCAGTTTGTGAAAAAGGTTTGCTTTTGGCTTAATACCTTATACAGCCCTTTTGTACGCTTCGCGGAAGTTGCGAAGAAATTCATGGATGCAAAGGGCGATCCGGAAAAGCTACAGAATTTTGTAAACAGTTGGCTGGCGGAGCCCTGGGAAGATACGAAGCTTAAGACGAGTAAAGAGCTTGTGCTTGAGCGCCAGACGGACCTGCCCGCCTACGTTGTGCCGGAGTGGGCGAAGCTTCTTACCGGAGGCGTAGACGTTCAGCAAAACTGCGTATATTGGACCATAAGAGCCTGGGGCGATTACATAACAAGCCAGAACATAGCACACGGCCAGGCCTACAGCTTTGCGGAGGTTGAGGCCGTAATGAATATGGAGTATAAGACGCCTTCCGGGCTTCCCGTAGTTGTAAACCTTTGCTTAATTGACTCCGGCTACGACGCCGACAGCACATACGATTTTTGCGCGCTAAACGCGGAGTGGGCGCTGCCGGTAAAAGGCGCCAGCAACCCCATGCAGAACCATTTTAAGATCAGTACCGTAAATAAGGACAGTTCCAAAGCTTACGGCATGAATCTAATAATAGTTGACGGCGGGAAGTACAAGGATATGATCGCCGGGAGGATGAGAAAGCCAAACGGGCGCGGGAGTTGGATGGTATACCAGGGCTGCGACGAAGAATACGCGGACCAGGTAACGGCGGAACACAAGATCAATGTTAAGAGCGGAAACAAGGTAAGACAGGAGTGGGTGCAGAAAGAGAGCCATAACGACAACCATTACTTAGATGCCGAGGTTTACGCTTTAGCGGCCGCCGATACTTTAGGCGTCCGGATGCTTCACCTGCAGAGCATACAGGAGCAGCAGCCACAGCAGGCACCGAAGCGCGACGAGGCGCCGACGGTAGAAGAAAACTGGATCCGCCAGAACGACGGATGGATCCAGGGATAAGGAGGAATTAGGATGGCAGATACACAGACACCGACACCACAGGAAATGCTTGCACAGGTAAACGCGGCCATAACAAGCGTACTCGCAGGCGGGCAGTCTTATAAAATCGGTTCCCGACAGCTTAACCGGGCCGACCTTGCCAAGCTATACGAGATGCAGAGAGACCTACAGGCACAGGTGGCGAGCGGAGCGCCGGGCCTTTTAGATGATTGTTTTGTCGCAGTCTTTGAAGGGAGGTAAGCCGGTGGGGAATATTTTAGACAGCGTAATCGGCTTCTTTTCTCCGGAGGCCGGAGCCAGGCGGGAAGCCTGGCGGCGCAATTTGGAGGAAATGCGAAACTATGACGCCGGAAACTTTGACCGGCTAAACGCGGGCTGGCTTGCCTATAACCAGAGTGCGGAACAAACGGACCGCTACAGCAGGGACACGGTAAGAGCCAGGGCGCGGGATCTTGAGCGAAACAGCGACATGGCCAACAGCGTGATCGGAGCATATAAGCGTAACATTGTAGGCCTGGGCGTAACTTTGCAGGCAAGGACACCCAGCGAAAAATTAAACGACACCATAGAGGCGGCCTGGGCGGAGTGGTGCAAACGTAAAAATTGCGATGTTACGGAAACGCAAAGCTTTTCACAGTTGACGCGGATGGCCGTAGCCAGAAAGCGGGTAGACGGAGGAATCCTTTTTAAGAAGTGCTACTTAAGCGGCGGCGTGGTTCCCTTCCGTTTGCAGGCCTTAGAGGTTGACGAGTTGGACACTTCGGCAATGGTACCGCATACCAAAGGGAACCGGATAATAGGCGGGATTGAGTACAACAGCTATAACAAGCCGATGGGCTACTGGATAAAGCAATATAGCATTGACGGCTTTTCAAATATCCAGCCTGTATATGTACCGGCAAAAGATATGATTTTTATATTCACAAAGCGCCGTCCTTCACAGATAAGGGAGATGAGCGACTTAAGCCCGACCGCCACCAGGATCCGGGACGCGAACGAGTTTATGACCGCCGTCAGCGTAAAGGAACGGATTGCCGCCTGCTTGTCGGTATTCATAAAAAAAACAATACCGACCACCGGCATCGGGCGAGGCGTACAGCAGCAAGGCGGCCCACAGATCAGCTACGAGGGGAAAAGCATAGCGCCTGGCATGATCAAGGAGCTTAACGCCGGAGACGAGATCCAGGTCGTAAACCCGACCGGGCAGGCCACGGATGCCGCGAGCTTCGTTAAGCAGCAGCAGCGGCTTATAGGCGCCGGGCAGGGCTTATCCTACGAGGCCACCAGCCGCGACATGAGCCAAAGCAACTACAGCAGCGCCCGCCAGGGCATCATTGAGGACGAGCAGACCTACGCAGAGGACCGGGAGCTCTTCGACGAGTTCCGGGACGAGGTATATGAGACCTTCGTTATATCAGGCGTACTTTGCGGCCTGTTTGATATACCGGACTTTTGGGATCCGGAGAAAAAGAAGAAATACTTAAGCCATAAGTGGATCGCGGCACCAAAGAAATGGATAGACCCGCTAAAGGAAGTACAGGCCATGAAGATCGCCGTACAGACCGGTCAAAAGACTTTCCAGCAGGCAGCAGCCGAGAGCGGGCGGGACTGGAAGGATGTAGTAGACGATATGGCCGAAGTATTGGAGTACGGCAGGGAAAAAGGTATAGAGTTAGGAGGTGTTATTTATGACAAGGCAGCCAAAGAGCTCGATCCGGAAGCAGACGAGCCGGACGAGCCAAACAACCCGCTACAGGGCGGCCCAGGAGCCCCAGGAGGACAGCCAGGGCAAGAATCCCCAGGAGGAGGGCAAGAAACCCCAGGAAAAGCCCCAGGAGAAGCCGGAGGGGAAGGATCCGGAGAAGCCGGAAAAGAAACCGGAAAAGCCGGAAAAGAAACCGGAAAAGAAGCCGGGACAGGAAAGTAAATCGCTCACCAGGGAAGCCACCGGCGCCACGATAAGAGCAATGGAAGGCGAAGGGAATGAGCGTAAGTTTATTCTTTCTTTTTCTTCGGAGGAGCCCTACGACAGAGGCTGGTGCGTTGAGATTTTAGACCACGGCCCCGGAGCCGTAAACCTTACCCGCCTTAATGAAATAGGCGTCCTTCTTTTTAACCACAAGCGCGACGAGGTCCTGGGGAGAATTAACCGGGCATGGCTTGAAAACGGCCGCTGCAGCGCGGAGGTTGAATTTGACACCGACGACGATGCGGAGGTCATTTACAAGAAGGTCAAGAGCGGAACCCTTAAAGGCGTTTCCGTTGGGTACCGGATCGAGAGCATAGAGGAGGTCATGCCGGGAAAGACAAGCGCGGATGGGCGCTTTACCGGTCCCTGCGATATTGCCAGGAAGTGGGAGCCCTTCGAGATATCCATAGTTTCAGTACCGGCAGACCCTACCGTCGGAGTAGGCCGGGAGCTTGAAGCAAACGACGGACAAAAGCAGAAGCGCGCGCCGTCCTTAAGAGAGCGGCAGCTTCAGATAAATCTTAATAAAATTTTATAGGAGGAGAAAGACCATGAACAAGAGACAGCAGAGAGCCATGAAAATCGCCGCACAGCAGGCGCTTGTAAGTGGCGCAGCGGGTAGAGAGCTGACCGCAGAGGAAAGCGCGCAGTTTGACGCCTTGCAGAGAGAGATCGACGCCTTGACGCTTGAGATCGAAGCGGAGGAGCGCCAGGCAGCAGCCGGACAGCAGCAGACGACCGGAACCGGAGCACCTGCTGCAGCAAGCCAGGAGGACGCAGCAACCAGAGCGGTGGCAGAGGAGCGCCAGAGGGTACAGAGTATTTCTGACCTTTGCCGCGAGTTTAACGTAGATCCGGCGGAGCATATCCGCACCGGCACCACCATAGACCAGGTGCGCGCGGCTATCCTTGAGGGGATGAAGGCAGCCGGAAGTCCTACCAGCGTACAGGTCACCAGAGACGAGGGCGACACCTTCCGGCAGAGAGCCACGGATGCGCTGATCCTTCGCGCAGGTATTCAGATCCAGCACCCGGCGGAGGGCTGCAACGAGTTTAGAACGATGAGCCTTAGAGATTTGGCTATTGAGTGTTTATCCAGAGAAGGACAGAACACCGGAACCCTCTTAAGGATGAGCTCCGACGACCTTTACGGAGAATTATGCCGTCAGTTTTATAACCCTTCCGCAGCCTTCCCGGCGATCCTTGACAGCACGATCCGGAAAAGCATTGTGGAGCTTTACAATTCCGTACCTACGACCTTCGAGGCCATCACCACAAAGGGCACCTTAAAGGACTTTAAGCAGACGGCGGATCACGAATACGTGATCGGAGGCGTTGGCGATTTTCTTATGGTACCGGAGAACGGGGAGATCAAGCCGGACAAGCCGAGAACAGAGCTGCTGCCGCAGCGTAAGCTGGACACCTACGGGAAGCAGTTTAGCATGACCCGCCAGGCGTTCATTAACGACGATATCGACTTTTTAACAAAGGTGCCGGGCCTGTACGCGACCGCAGCCAAGAAAACCATTAACAAGCAGGTATACACGGTCCTTTTCAAAAACGCGAAGATTTTCGACGGCTTACAGCTTTTCAGCGAGAAGCATAAGAACATTATGAAAAAAGGTTCCAAGCCTTCCCAGGCTTCCATCCAGGCAATGATCACCAAGATGGGCAAGCAGACGGACCACTTCGGCGAAGCGATTTATATTACGCCGCAGATCATTGTGGTTCCGATTGGCTATGAGTTCGACCTTTCTGTTATCTTCCATTCTGCCCAGGTAGTAGGAAGTAATAACAACGACGTAAACCCGCTGTACAATTACCCGCTTAAGACCGTACAGGATCCGGTGCTTAACGCGTTGGCAGGAGAGGGAATATGCCCGTGGTTCATGTTCGGCAGCGGAGCAGCAGGCATCCAGGTGGACTATTTAAACGGCCAGGAGACCCCGACCGTAAGACGCATGGAGGTACCGGGTACGTTGGGCTTTGTTTGGGATATTTATCTTGACTGGGGAATCGCAGTAAGAGACTTCCGCAGCATGGCCATGAATCCGGGCGTTGTAATTCCGTCCGAAGAAGAATAAGAGAAGGAGGACAGATTTATGAGTAAAGCAGAATACTGGCAGCGCGGAGAAGTTATCGACTTCACGAACAGCACCGAGACCAAGATCGACGCCAACGAGATTGTAGTATTTGGCAAGCGCCTGGGCGTAGCAGGTACCCCCATCGAGCCGGGGGAGACAGGGAGCCTCCATGTTTTCGGCGTATTTGAGATGCCCAAGAGCAGCACCGAGGCGATCCCCGAAGGAACAAGCGTATATTTTGACGGAAATGGCATCACTGAGGCGCAGGACAACGGAAAGACCGGAGAGGAAAAGACCAGCTATACGCCTGCAGGTTACGCGACGGAGGCAGCCGCCGCAGCAGATACGACAATTAAGGTTAAGCTTTTAGGCTGATGGCCAGGCGCTTAATTGCCACGGCCGCCATTTTGTATCAAAACAAACAGTACAAGCCTGGGGAGGAGCTGCCGACCACTTCCCCGGCCTACGCTTCCGCGTGGGTAGAAGCAGGCTCGGCTGTTTGGGAGAACGAGAGCGACGGCGCCGAAGAAAAACCAACGAAGAAAAAACCGGCTGCCAAAGCGCGGCCGAAAACAGCCCCGGCCGGTGCCACTGGCATCGCGCAGCCTGCCACCGGAGCGGAAGCCGATCTGGCCGGGAAAGTACCAAGTAAAAGGGCGCGGGGCGTTATTGAGGAACCGGCAAAGAGGCCCCCGAAGTCTCCGGCATGATACCGAGCTTTAAGGAGATATTGCGCGCCGACATTGACAATACTTTCATGAACGCGGACGAGTTCGCAGGCTTCCACGACGTAAACGGGAAACGGATGCTTGTTACGATTGATAATAACGAGCTTATAGAGCGGGCAAAAAAAGCGAAGTCGAACATGGATGGCATTTACGTAAAAGAAACGCTTATATACGTAAAGGCTAAAGACTTCGGCCCGCTTCCGGCAGTAGGCTCCATCCTAAAGCTTGACGGGAGTATTTTTAAGGTTACGAACGCGACCAACGAGGACGGACTATACAGCATACACCTGGAGGCAAATAGAAGTTGATACAGATAGAATACGACCGGAATATGCTGGCGAAGATTGAGCGTAGATTAGGGCGGATGAAATCGGAAGCCCCGAAGGTACTTAAGAACGCGATCAACCAGACAGCCAAGCAGGCCAGGAAGGACCTGGCAGCGGAAGCGCAGAAAACCTACGTTGTAAAAAGCGGGCGTTTCAATAAGGCCATGAAGATCAAGAACGCGACAGCCGGAAGCCTTGAGGCAACAATAAAAGCGACCGGCGCTCCGATGGAGCTGAAGGACTATAAAGTCAGCCCAGCGACAGCCAGGACCGGTGGCAAGCGGCCCAGCATTACGAAGGCAAAAGTATTAGCCGCAGGATCCATGAAGGGGCTGCAAAAGGGAGATATAAAAGCCTTCGTTACGAAGTTCGCAAGCGGCCACGCATCGGTGGCGCAGCGGCGCGGATCTTCCAGGCTTCCGGTAAAAGTATTATTTTCTAACAGCATACCTAAAATGTTAGGCAACGAAAGACTCGTTTACGGCATAGTCCGGCCGAGTATAGAGCAGCACCTGCGGGAGAACGTAGAGAAGCAAGTAAGAAAAGTATTGGAGGCGTAAGAGATGGTGGCAACATTTTTACAGGATGATCTTGTGGAGGAGCTTAAGCTTGTTTTTAAGGACCTCCGCTATAAGACCCCCGGAGGGGAGTTAAGCGAAATTAACATATTTCCCCAGGCCCTCCCGATACCAGGACCGGCGGAGCCGCCGGAGGGAGAATCTACGGAGTATTTAGAGGAGGGCCTGGGAGTAACGGATCCGGTTAAGGAAGAAGATCCCTACCCCTATGCGATAGTACGCATTGAGGACGGGAAAATCGAAACCATAGACGGGAACCAGGCAGTGACGGTCCTTATAATTTTAGGCGCTTACAACGACAGCTTAGAAAACCAGGGCCACAAGGATATATTGAATATGATCCAGAGGATTTATGAGCGCTTCGCCAAAAACGCTATTTTAGCCAAAAAGTACGAGCTAATACACCCCATATCCTGGAGCTTGCAGGAGGAGGAAAGCTACCCGTATTTTATAGGCGGAGTTGCTTTAACTTTCAACACATTGGAGATCAGAAGGGAGGATCCATACGTATGAGCAAAGCAGCAGCAAAAGCAGAAGGAACCGCAGCGGCTACGGCGGAGACCAGAGCAGCAACGGCCACGAAGGAAGCAGGAGCGGCGGAAGCCGTAGCTTATTTGGGGCCGGACCTTAAGAACGTAGCAATCAATGGCACCGTCTACACGGGCGGGCTGCCGGAGGCATTGAAGGAAAAGATCAAGGAGGTACCGGCGCTTAAGGGCCTGCTGGTTCCTATTTCCGGCCTTGCCGCCGCAGGAGTAGCAGTCGCCACCCAGGGGACCGCGCTCAACAATTTATACAACGCTGTTTCCGCCAAGATTGGCGCAAAGCAGGAATAAGAGAGGAGGAAAGACAGAATGGCAGTATATAACCACGGCGTGAGAGTTCTGGAGAACCCGACCAGCTTAACGGTGCCGCGCAACGGAACCGCAGGCCTGCAGGTAATTGTAGGCGTAGCACCGGTCAATCTTGCAGAGGACCCTTACAACGCCACGAACACACCCATGATCGCCAATAGCTTCGCGGAAGCAAGCGCGGCCGTTGGGTATTGCGACAATTTCAAAGACTATAACATCTGCGAATCGGTAGATGCTTCTTTCCGGGTTTTGAATATTGCGCCCATTGTTATTATTAACGTATTGGACCCCAGGACGCATAAAAAAGACCTTGAGGAAAAGGAGTATAGCGTAGTAGAGGGCCAGGCGACTATAGACACCTTCGGCGTCCTTGCGGATAAGTTGGTGGTTAAGTCGGGAGAGCGGGAGCTTGAGGCGGACACCGATTATATAGTTACATTTGACGATGACGGAATGGCGCTTATTACCCTGGTCGACGAGACCGGCATTACAAAGCTTACCGTAAGCGGGAGCGTTATAGACCCTTCGGCAATTACCTATAAGGACATCATAGGAGGGTACAACGTAAGCACCGGCGAGGAGAAGGGCCTGGAGGTAATACGCCAGGTATTCCCGAAATTGCAGATGACGCCCGGCCTTATTGTTTCCCCCGGCTGGAGCAAGCAGCCAAACGTAGCGGCGGCGATTGCAGCCAAGTGTACCGGGATCAACGGCGTTTTCAGTTGCGAGGCCGTTATAGACCTTGACACTACGGAGGAGACCGGCGCCCGCAAATATACGGATGTTCTGCAGGTAAAGCAGGCTTCCGGGCTTATCAATAAGCATTTGGACGTAGAGTGGCCATGCGTAAGAATCGGGGAAAAGATTTACCACGCCAGCGCCGTCAAGGCTGCGCTTATTGCATACGTAGACGCGGGCAACGGCGACGTGCCGAGCCTCAGCCCTTCCAACAAGGCCGTCGGTATATCCGGCCTTTGCCTTGAGGACGGAACCGAGGTCGTATTAGACGAGCAGCAGGCGAACATTGTAAACAGCTTCGGCGTTTGCACGTTCAATAATTTTTCCGGATGGACCACCTGGGGAAATAATACGGCGATTTACCCGACTTCCACAGACCCGAAGGACAGATGGCTCTGCTGCCGCCGCTTCTTTAGTTGGTGGGGCAATTCCTTTATTTTGACCTATCACCAGAGAGTGGACGACCCGAACAACCCGCGCTTGATCGAGGCCATAGTAGACGACGAAAATGTTAAGGGAAATTCCCTTGCAGCACAGGGCAAGTGCGCCGGAGCCTACATTGAGTGGAGAGAGGCCGAGAACACCATAAACGACATTATGGGCGGCAAGATGCAGTTTTTACACCATTTAGCGCCCTGGACACCGGCGGAGGACATTCTGGATGTATTGGAGTTTGATCCGGATCTTTTGGAAGCAGCATTTACGGGAGGTGAATAAGGATGTTAGCCACAAAAATCAACGCTTACAACGTATATAACGCAGGTACAAAGCTGGTCGGGCTTTCCGACGAAGTAACCCTGCCGGACTTCGAGTCCTTGACCGAGACTTTGAGCGGGCCGGGCTTCCTGGGGGAGATTGACGAGCCTCTCCTGGGGCACTTTGGGGCTTCGGAGCTTGAAATCCCTTTTAGAACGCTTAACGAAGATATGTTCGGACTTCTTAACCAGGGATCCGCCGTAAACCTTACCTTAAGGATGAGCACCCAGGCAATACAGGAATCCACTATGGCGACCGACTTTATGCCGAGCCGGGTGGTTATTAAAGGCAAGAGCAAGGGCTTTACCGGCGGCAAGGTAAAGCAGGGGGAAGGCACCGGGAGCAGCGTTAAGGTAGAGCTTATATATATCTTGATCGAGGTAAACGGAAAAAAGAAGTTTGAGCTTGATAAGCTTAACTTCGTGTACAAAGTAAACGATGTAGACCTTTTGGCAAAGGTAAGAAAGCAGGTGTAAAGCATGGAAAAGAGAGATTTTGAAGTAACAGGAAAAGAGCAGGAGCTGAAGGTCCAGGAACCGGCCACCGCCACCGCAACGGCAGCGGCAGCGGCAGCGGCCCAGGAACCGGAGGAGGAAAACAAGTATTTGATTAAGTTCCGTAAGCCGTTTGTTTGGGAGGACAACACCTACACCGAGATCGACATGAGCGGCCTTGAGGACTTGAGCGCGAAGGACATGATCGCAGCGCAGCGCACGATGGAGAAGTCCGGGAGTATTAACGTATTGCCGGAAATGAGCCTGGAATACGCTTGTATTTTCGCAAGCAAGGCCACCAAGATGCCGGTCGAGTTCTTCCAGGCACTGCCGCCGAAAGAGGCAATCAAGGTTAAGAACAAAGTAACAAATTTTTTCTACGGCGAGGACTAAAGGCCACAGACGGCCGGCAGCTTCGCAAACTAACAATAAGACTTTCAATATTATTGAGGACAGGCCTCGACACCATCGAGGACCTGTCTATTTTTGACTTAACAGAAGTAGCGAAGGAGGTGGCGGAAGCGTATGGCAAGTAGCAGCAAAGAGATGGAGCTTGCTATAAAAATAGCGGGTAAAGTTGAAGCTTCATTTACGAACGCTTTAGGCAAAGCCGGAAGCGGCGTCATGCAGCTTTCAAAGACCATAACAGCCGCCACAGCCGCCGCCGCTGCAGCAGTCGGAGCCATAGCCGTCGCGGCCGTAAACGTAGGAAAAGAATTTGAGACCGCCATGAGCCAGGTGCAGGCAACTATGCTTTTAGACACCGGAACAGCAGAGGGCGCGGCCGCTATGGCCACGCTTGAGGAGGCGGCCAGGGAGTGCGGGCGTACTACAGCCTTCTCCGCTACGGAGGCGGCGGAAGCCTTAAACTATTTAGCCCTTGCAGGATATAACGCAGACGAGGCAGCCACGGCGCTGCCTACAGTTCTTAAGCTTGCAGGGGCCGGAGCTATGGACCTGGCGCGAGCCAGCGACATGGTAACAGACAGTATGAGCGCCCTGGGGATTGAGGCCACAGAGGCAAACTTAAACACCTTCGCGGACCAGTTGGCGCAGACGGCCAGCAAGGCGAACACGAGCGTCTCACAGTTGGGCGAGGCCATACTTACCGTAGGCGGAACAGCCAAAGGCCTGGCAGGAGGCACGACGGAGCTTAACACGGCGCTGGGTATTCTTGCAGATAACGGCCTTAAGGGAGCCGAGGGCGGCACCCATCTGCGCAATATGATCTTGAGCCTACAGAGCCCGACCGGGGACGCATCCAAAGCGCTACAGAGTTTAGGCGTAGACGTATACGACGCCCAGGGTAATATGCGAGGCCTTAACGATATATTTAAGGACTTGCAGAGCGGCATGGAAGGAATGACCGCAGCGCAAAAGGATAGCATTATTTCTACGCTATTCAATAAAACAGACCTTACGGCGGCAAACGCCATGCTTTCAAATTGCACCGACAGGTGGGACGAATTAAGCGCAGCTATTGAAAACAGCGCCGGAGCTTGCGAGGATATGTACTCTATACAGCTTGATAATTTGGACGGCGATATAAAGATTTTGAAGTCCGGACTTTCCGACCTGGGAATCAGCATATACAAAGACCTAAACGGCCCGCTACGGGAAATGACGCAATTAGGGACGAGTATGGTCGAGGAATTAAGCCAGGCATACAGCGAAGGCGGCATGGCGGGCATGGTTGGAGCTGTTGGCGATTGTTTGTCGGAGGCCGTAAACGTAATAGCAGGCTACGCCCCGCAGGTAGTTTCTATGGGCGTTGACCTTATAAGCAACTTCGTCCAGGGCATAGCGGACAACGCCGGGCAGCTTGCGGACATGGCGGCGCAGGTTATTACAATTTTCATAAACGGGCTTTTCACATTGATCCCGCAGGTACTACTTGCCGGGATTGATATTATAGTCCAGCTTGCGAACAGTATAGCCTCGCAGCTTCCTACATTGATTACGAACGGGACACAGGCTATACAGAACCTTGTGAGCGGCATAATACAGCGGCTACCCGATATCATAGCGGCCGGGCTTACTTTGGTGCAAACTTTGGTAAGCAGCTTAGGCGCGAACGCCCCGCAGCTCATAGCGGCGGCGATTAACCTTATAGGCAATTTGGTGCTCGGTATTGTTTCGATGCTTCCCCAGCTTTTACAGATGGGAATACAGCTTATTTTGAGTTTGGCGCAGGGCATCATAAGCAACCTGCCATTATTGCTACAGATGGCAGTCCAGATTATAACCCAGCTTGTAACGGGTATTGTTTCGATGCTTCCCATGCTTATACAAGGCGGGATCCAGCTTATTATAAGTTTGATACAGGGAATTATTTCAAACTTAGGCAATATCGTGCAGGCAGCGGTCCAGATTGTTATAACATTGGCGGCGGGACTTATACAGGCCATACCGCAGCTCATAGCGGCCATACCGCAGCTTATAGGGGCAATTATTGACACAATTCTAAACACAAACTGGCTCGACGTAGGCATCCAGATTATAAAGGGCTTAATTGATGGAATATTGAGCACCGGAAAGAGTTTATGGAACGCTATTAAGAGCTTGTTTACAGGCGGAGAAGTTGACATCCCGGACACTTCCAGCCAGAGCGCGGCCGTGGTAGACAGCTACGCATCCGGAATACAGAACAACGCCGGAGCGGTTACAACGGCAGCCAACAGCATGGCAACAAGCGCTTTCAGCAATATGGACACCAGCGGAGCGACGGCGGCCGGTACCGCAGTGGCCACATCCTACACCACGGGCATGACGGACGCATTAAGCGGCTTTACGTTTGATACTTCGGTGATGGGCATGGACACCGTAGCGCTTACCACGAATATGACAGCAGCAGGAACGGCCGGAGGGGAAGCTTTAACGAGCAGCCTTAACCAAAGCGTGGCGGGTATGACGCTGGACACTTCCGGGATTGCCGTAAATACGGCAGGACTTACAGGAACGCTCACGACCGCAGGAGCGGAAGGAGCTACAGCAATAAGCACCGGCATGACGAACAACGCCGGAGCGGTTACGACAGCAGCAAGCAGCCTGGCCACCGACGTCAACGGAGCATTAGACGCCGGATGGAGCACAGCGCAAAGTAAAGCAGACAGCGCGCTGAGCAGCCTGGTAAACACAGTCCAGACAAAAGCCCAGGCGGCGGCTCAAGCGGTTAAATCAGCCTTCGAGAATATGACCATAACGATCCCGAAACCGAGGATCCCGGTTATAAGCGTTTCAACAAATTCTGTTTCATACGGAGACGGGGGAAGCGTAAGCGTACCGCAGTTTTCCGTGAATTGGAACGCACTCGGTGGCATCTTCGGAGCCCCGACCGTATTAAACACGGCCAGCAACGGGCTCCAGGGCGTAGGGGAAGCAGGAGCGGAAGCGGTCCTGCCGCTTGATACCTTGTGGAGCAAGATGAAGTCCATGCTTGACAGCGCCATAAAAGAGAGCAGCGGGGGCAGCATTATAGAATCCCTTCTGCAGCGGCTGCAGGGCATAGGAACCGGAGGAGGCGGCGGCGGAACCGGAGGGCCGGAGCTTGCAGGAGCAGGCGGGCCAAACATAAGCTACTCGCCCACCTATAACCTTTACGGGAGCGCCACAAAAGAGGATGCAGTAGAGGCGGAGCGTATGAGCCAGGCAGAATTTAACCAGATGATGAAACAGTGGCAGCGGGAAAACGATAGAAAGAAGTTTTGACAGGAGGCAGCAACATGGCAAGAAAAACCACCTACACCACGAAGCAGGGGGACACCTGGGACAATATAGCCCTACAGGTATATGGCGAGGAGAGACACGCCGATTTTTTGATGCAAAGCAATTACGCCTTCTTAGATATTCTTGTTTTTTCAGCGGGTACCGTCCTTAATACTCCGGCCTTGCCGGAGGAACGGGACGGCGATCTGCCGCCCTGGAGGACGGAGGCCACGGACAGCGAAAGCGATCCATACGACGAATAGGAGGGCGGCATGGGAAAAGAGACACCCAGGAAGGCAAAAGTAAATATAACTTACACGCCGAAGGGCCAAGCGGCCAAGCGGACCGCAGATGTTATGGCGGAGTACGAGGAGGGCTTTTCTTACACAGACGCGGCCACGGGAGAGTCCGACGCGATAAGCCTTAAAGTTTGCAATAAGGACTTGCGCTGGGCCAACAAGTGGCTGCCAAAAAAAGGCGACAAGATGGTCGCAAAAATAAAAGTTTTCAGTTGGGACGCAGCGGGGAAAGATCGGACTTTTTCGTGCGGGAAATTTTGCTGCGACGATTTATCTTTTTCCGGGCCTACGCTTATTTGCAATATAGGCGGCGTTTCGGTACCGGAGGGCCAGGCCTTCCGAGCAACCCAGCGGACCTATAACTGGGAGAAAGTAACCATACAGGAGATCGCCCGGAAGATTGCCAAGCGATACGGCTTAAGCCTTCACTACGACGCGGGCAAAATAAACATTTCCAGTATTGAGCAGAACAAGCAGACCGACTGCGAATTTTTGAACCGGTTATGCGAAGATTACGGGCTATATATCAAGGTTTATTTTGGAAAAATTATTATTTACGATATAGACCGCTACGAATCGAAAAAGGCCGTTGCTACCTACCATATAAACGACTTCGGAGACGGCTGGAGCTATAACACGACGCTCACAGGCACCTACACAGGGGCAACGATTAAATACACCAAAGGAGACAACGACGAGGAGCTGACGCTTACCGTGGGATCCGGGAAGCGGATGCTAAACATTACCGAAAAGGTGGACAGCTTACCGGATGCGCAGATCAAGGCCTGCGCCAGAGTAAACAAAGAGAACCGGAAGGCCGTCACCATGAGCGCGACAATAAAGGCGAATCTTAAAATTGTAGCCGGTGTTTGCATTAAGATAAAAGGCGCCTATAACATAAACGGGAAATATTTTGTTGACAAGGTAACGCACAAAATAGAGGCCGACGGGGCTTACACTATGGACCTTGAACTGCATAAGGTACAGAGCAAAATTAAAAACGTAACCAATTCTTCATCCATTAAGCCGACAAAGCCAAGCACCAGCAGCGCATCCGGAGGCGCACCGGCAGCCGACACCGGAGCCCTGGCTGTTGGGGATAAGGTTATAGTAAACGGCCCAGCCTACTACGCAGGCAACGGCGGCCGGAGTAATAACTGCAGCGGGATGACAATGTATATTACGGAGATTTTGGGAAGCAACTATAAATACCAGTACGGAGTGGCCAAGCGTAAAGGCGGCACCCGATACGGCTGGTGTGCGAAGGGCAGCTTAACCAAAGCATAGGAGGGCAGCATGGCAGAATTGAGGATCGGGAAAGTTTCAAGCATTGATTACGACCACGGCATGATCCGCGTCGTTTACACAGACCGAGACGGGGCCGTCACAAAGCCCCTGCCGGTATTGACCTTTAACGACGAGTACAAGATGCCGAAGGTCGGCCAGTACGTTCTTGTCGGACACTTGAGCAACGGGACGGAGGCCGCCTACGTTATGGGTACCTTCTGGAACGCGGCAAACGAGCCTGGCCGGAGCGGGAAGGGCGTGTATAGAAAAGAATTTGCACACAAGACCGGAGAGGCCTATATAGACTACGACGGGGAGGAGAAAAAGCTGGAGTTTCACGGCGACAACGTATCCTTGACCGGTTCCGACGTCGACACGGTAGGCGACACCGTCGGCATAGAGGCAGCAGGAGCCGCCACCATTAAAGGCGATACCGTAACATTCTCCTGCAGCGCCGGGACCATAACCCTGGCGGAGATTATACAAAAATTAGGGTAAAGGAGGCGGAAGGATGGCTATAGGTAATTTTGGAAAGCTCATTACTTTTGAGACGAACGACAAAAGAATATTAACCCCGTTAAACATAAAGCACGAAGTCTCCGGACGTTGGGCCAGCCATTCCAGAATCGGAAAGAAACCGCTGCGCCAGTTCCTGGGGCCGGACATTGAAAAAACGACCTTCACTATAAAGCTTGATGCCAGACACGGCGTGAAGCCGCGCAAGACGCTGGAGGCCATAGAGAAGCACATCCGGAAGGGAACGCCGGAAAACCTTGTTATCGGCGGGAAAAAGGTAGGAAGTAACAGGATGACTATAAACAGCGTAAGCGAAACCTGGGACGAGGTATGGAACGGCGGCGAGCTCGTGAGGGCTTCCGCAGATCTTACCCTTGAGGAATACCCGGAGTAGGAAGGAGGAGCACATGGCGTCAATAGTAAAGTTTGTGGGCTTCGACTACTTGAGCGCCGGACTTGTAGCGGAGATAAAGCGGAATGTTACGGCGCTTATAGAGACGCCAGAAGGAACCTGTCCAGGAGACAGGGGCTACGGCATAGCGCAGGACTTTGTCGGGCTTCCGGTAGACGTAGCGAAGAATCTGGCAGCCCTGTCCGTTATTGAGAAGCTGGGGATCTACGAGCCGAGGGCGCAGCTTAGGGAGGTTATTATAGAGGGCGACCCCGGAAGCGGAAATATTACAAATATATTCTTGATCGGGCCGGACGAGGAATATGAGGAGACGGACGAGGAGGATCAGGAAAGCGAAGAAGAATAGGAGGCGAGACTTATGGCGGATATGCTTGAGAGTATAGACAATTTACCGGATATAAGCTTTATAGACAATTTGACATTAGAGGAGGTGCAGGCGCTTTTGCTTAACGCCTTCTACGAAAATTACAAGGCCATCACCGGGAAGAAGATAACGCTTGCAAGGGCGGATCCGTACCGCGTTATGATGCTTTCCACCGCGCAAGTTATTTACCAGGGCTTGCAGCAAGTAGACCGGGCCGGAAAGATGAATTTTCTTAAATACGCCTACGGAGATTACCTTAAGAACCTGGCAGCGCTTAAAAGGGTTACGGCCAAAGAGCCGGAGAAGGCACAAGTACAGGTGCGCTGGAAGCTTGAGGAGCCCAGGGAGGCCGCGACGCCTATCCCGGCCGGGAGCAGGATAACGGCGGACTATGCGGTCTATTTTGAAACAATAGACTACGCAGAGATCGCGCCGGGGGAAACCGAGATAATTTTAATGATGTATTGCACCGAGCCAGGAGAAGAAGGGAATAACTATATGCCGGGCGAGCTTTCCGTCTTAGTTGATCCGGTCGCCTTCATTGACAGCGTAGCAAACATTGAGACTACGGCCAAGGGCACAGGAGAGGAGTCCGATCAGAGCATAGCAGAGCGAACATACCTGGCGCCTTCCAGCTTTTCCACGGCCGGGCCGGATGATGCTTACATCTACCACGCAAAAAGCTACAGCCAGGAAGTCGGCGATGTTTTGCCGACTTCGCCGACTCCGGGCGTAGTAGATATACGTTTCATACTTAAGGACGGAGGGATCCCAAGCGAGACGATGATCGCAGGGATGGAGGAATACTTGCAGCAGAGAAGCAAGCGGCCGCTTACGGATAAAGTAGAGGTCGCGGCTCCGGATGTTGTAACTTACAGCGTAGATTTTACCTACTTCATTAACGCAAGCGATATGAGCAGCGCTACGCAAATACAGGCCCAGGTGCAGCAGGCAGTCCAGGAGTACGAGCTGTGGCAATGTACCGGGATCGGAAGGGACGTAAACCCCGACGAGCTCATGGCCTACCTTAAGAAAGCAGGAATAAAAAGAGCGGACATCCGGCAGCCGGTCTTTAAAGTATTGGAAGATACGGAGGTGGCCAAGGTTACAAGTACAAATATTATATACGGGGGGATCGAGAATGATTAAATACTTTGACGGGCAAATAACAGACATTCTCCCCCGCAACTTGACGCAGGAGCCAGCCGCTCAGGCGTTCAGCGCAGCAGTCCGAGAAGGTACCAGGCTTTTATATAAATATACGCAGGTTTGCTATATTTACTGCAGCATTGAGACAGCTCCGGAGCCCGTCATAGACCTGTTGGCGAAGGAGCTGAGGACGCAATACTACAGCGACGCCATGGAGCTCGAAGTAAAGCGCGGCCTTGTACGCAATACCTTAATTTGGTATATGACTTCCGGCACACCGGCAGCCGTAGAGGAGCTTGTCTCTATTGTTTTCGGCGAGGGGGAGGTCGCGGAGTGGTTTGAGTACGGAGGGGATCCGTACTGGTTCAAGATTAAGACCAACGCAATCATGACGGAGGATATGCTTACTTTCTTTTCGGACATGATCCGGAGAGTAAAGAACACCCGAAGCCATATACAGGCTATAGAGATCCATCGGACAATAGAGCAGCCTTTTTTTGCCGGAGCTTGCGCGGATCCGCATTACAGACCGGCGCCCATTATTGATGGCTACGAAGTAGGCCGCCAGATAGACCAGACCATCCATGCGGCGGCTACAGCCTTCCCGGAATACCGGCCCGCTGCCGTTATAGACGGTTACGACGAGTCCAGGACTTCCGGCAACGTAGTCCATGCAGGCACCGCAGAGGCCAGCCAGACACGCCAGGAGGCCGTCAGAGAGGCGTTAAGCTTTAAGGGTAAGGAAATATACACCGAGCCTCTTAAAGCAGGCACAGGGGCCACGGGAAGGACGAAACCGGCCGCCATTGTCGACGGAGGAACCGCTGAAGGCGAGCGCGTAGAAGCCGAGGCCATAAAGGAGGGCACCGGCGCCACAGAGGTCACCAGGCCCGCCGCAGTTATTGAAGGCTATACCCAGCAGGGCGGAGCCGTAGGAGCGTCTATTTTCGCTGGAGCAGCGACAAATAGTAAATACAAGACAACCATCAAAGAAGGAGGAACAGACGATGCCACAACCATTTAACAACGCGGTCATGACGAACGCGGGCGCGCGGCTTCTTACCAGGGCGCAGGCAGGGGAGGTCAAAATCCAGTTTACAAGGATCGCCACCGGAAACGGAACCTACTCCGCAGCGGAGAAAACCCTGGCAGCTTTGCAGGCCAGAACCGCACTCAAGACCCAAAAGAACAGCTACCCATTGTCGGACATTGATATTTTCAGTGACTACAGCGTTAAGGTTACGGCCCTCATCACAAACAAGGATCCCGTCACAGGGAATATACTTGTTACACAGGGCTACTACATTAACGAGATGGGCCTGTATGCCAAGCCGGAGGGCGCAGAGGACAGCGCTGAGGTGCTTTACAGCGTCACGGTAACGGCAGGAGAAAACGGCGACTTTATGCCGCCATACAACGGGTACAACCCGGCGCAGATCATACAGGATTATTTTGCAACGGTAAATAATTCTGCAGAAGTAACCATTAACAGCACCGGCGCGGCCCTTTTGGTAGAGGACGCCAACAAGCTGCGCGATGATACCACGAATCAGAAGTACAAGCTGGGTATTGATAACGGCCTGCTTTACTACCAGCAGGTCGACGAATAAGAAGGAGGTATAAGGAACAATGAATGGACCTAAAGTAAATATTGCAGACAAGGAGACCCTGGACAAGATTTATAATATGCTTGCTACGGAGCCGGTATACGGTTTTATTGAGCATAACGCCATCCTGGCACCCGGAAGCCGGATCGAGTACATCGGTGCAAATAAGAACTATGAGCCGATCAGCGTAACCATGGGCGGAGGCTTTAGCCTTAAGAGTTGGGCGGACTTCCCGCTGCTTAAAGCAAACAAGCCCTACATGGTTCACGCAGACGGAACGCCGGACTACAGGCTCAATGAGGACGACTACACGAAGAAAGAGGACGGAAGCGCCTCAGATGTTGCAAACGCAAGTTACAACGGCGGCGCCTTTTCCTGGCTTATGAAGGTTTATAAGCGGGAGTATATGGCAGGCGACGACCGTTACGTCCTTTTCCGGTTTGAGAAGGCGGACGGCTTCGAGCCCGTAGGCTTCCTGGATCCGGACAATAAAGAGCTTGAAGGAGCGTGGATCCCCATGTTTTATGGTTCCATTTTGGGGGCAGACGGGGCCACCCCGAAGATGGTAAGCCTTTCCGGTTTACAGCCGAGCTATAGCAAGACCACGGCAGACCAGAAAACAGCTATTACTAATTTCAGCAGCCGGGCGCGTTTCTTCGGCGGCCCGCTGGTTGAAACTATTAATGATTTGCTTATTATGTTTGCAAAGACCACGGAGCTGCAGACGGCCTACGGTTGCGGAAACATGGACGGCTACGACGCCAGCCTGGCCCCGACCAACGGAGTAAAGCAGAATAACGTAGTGGGCGGCGGGCAGTTTTACGGTACCAGCGACGGGAAAAGCCTTAACAAGATCTTCCACAGCATAGTCCTGGGCAGCTACCAGCAGTGGATGCGGGACCCGTATGAGATTGTAGTAAACGGGCGCGTGAAGGTAAGCAAAAATTACGCATACGACGTAACCGGCGCCAGCTACACGGACACCGGGATCACAGTAGCCAACAGGCCGGAGAGTAACGGCTGGAACTACCCGCACAAATACCAGACCGTCCCTGGCTACGGAGCTATCCCCGTAGCACCTTATAACGGATCCACTTCTACCGGAGGATGCGACGGACTTTACAGAAGCTCCAGCCAGGCGACGATCACGGCCGTGGCCCGTCGCTTCGGTCATTGCTCCTACGGCCGGTATGATGGCCCGCGCGCGCGTAATTGGAACTACACCGCCGGGGACGCGCACTGGGACATCGGCGCCGCCATTCTTCTCCAGCCACCTGTCGGCGTAGCCGCATAGGGGGGACCGGGGGCGCGAAGCACTCCCCCGGAAGTTTGCCTTTGATCAAAAGTAAATTTATATAACAATATTAGGGGATAGGACCGGCGCACCTGGGGCCGTGGCCCTTCGCTTCGGTAATTGCAACAACGGCCGGAATGATGGCCCGCGCGCGCGTAATTGGAACAACACCGCCGGGAACGCGAACTGGAACATCGGCGCCGCCTTTATCTATCCATTTGGAGTATTGACCTAAAGCCGGTCCTATTCATTTACACCCCTGGCCGTTGAAATACGGATAAGCCGCCATTATTGGAGAGGCAAGTGGAAATTAACTTGATACAGGGCGGGCAGTAAAGCGGTCGCACCTGCTGCCCGTAGAGGATAGAAGAAAAAATATTCTTATAGGAGTAGAGTTATGCGCAGGAAGGACTTGTGGCAAAAGATGCAGGGCGCCACGGAAACGGGCGCTAAACAATACAAATATTTGTATCAGCGTATGCTTGAGGACGAAACGATCCGGAAGGCATACAAAAAATTACGCAAAGGCAAAACAAAGCGAAAAGAGATACAGGCGATAGATGCCAATTTGGACGCCGAGGTCGAGGCCATGCGGCAGATGATCAAAAACACGAAGCCGCCAGGCGTCGAAGTAGAGCACCCGGAGCTGGCATTTAAGCCAAGGAAGCACACGCCTAAATTTATTCACGAACACGGAAAGCGCCGGAAGATTTATATGCCGGAGATACACGAGCAGTGGCTACACCACATAATTATTGTTGTTTTGGAGCCTATTATAATGGCCACGGCTTACCGCTTTTCTTGTGGGAGCTTTCCGAAGCGCGGCGGACACTACGGAAAGAAGCAGATAGAACGATGGATCCGGGAGGGCGTAGACATACGCAACTACGCCAAGATGGACATCCGCCATTTTTACGACAGTATCCGGCTTGACATACTTATGCGGGAGCTTCGCATCCGGATAAAGGACGAGTGGTTTTTATATATTATTGAGCTTTGCTTAAAGGAATTTAAGAAGGGCATACCGCTGGGCTTCTACATTTCCCAGTGGCTGGCCAATTATATACTTGAGCCTTTAGACAAATTCATAACGGAGACCCTGGGCCTTAAACGGGATATGCGATACATGGATGATATAACTATTTTTGAAAATTCCAAAAAGAAGCTACACGCGGCAATAGTTGAGATCCGGAAGTTTATCGGCCGCCGGTTCCGTTTGAAGCTTAAAGGCAATTACCAGGTCTGCAAGTTTCATTTTGAGAAAAAGGACGGAAGCAGCGTAGGAAGGCCCCTTGATTTTATGGGCTTCGTTTTCTACAGGGACAGGACTATAATGCGAAAAAGTATCATGCTTTCAGCCACCAGGCTGGCCAAGAAGATGCAGCGAGCAAGGGACGCCGGGCGCGGCTACTTTGCGAAACACATTAAAGCCATGCTTAGTTATATGGGATGGTTTGATTGTACGGACACTTACGAGTGCTACCTACAGAGAGTAAAGCCTTTCATAATACGCATAGGCAGGCTTAAAAAGATCGTATCAAAATTAGATAGGAGGCAGAACAAACATGAAGCAGTGGACAGAGGAACGCAGCGAACAGCGGCCTGCAGAGTTGCAGCTTGTGGCGCCTAACTTGTATATTCAGCGCCGGAACATTACGGAGCAGGAGCACGAGGAGAAGGATGGCATGGCAGCATATACGGACTACGTATGCGAGAGCCGCGAGATCACCGAGAGCGAGTACGAGATGCTTAAAAGCATTGAGGAGATCAGCACCGAGAAGGCAATCGACGAGTACACGCTACAGCTTATGGAAGGAGGGCTTTTATAATGGCTTCGATTTTAGTAAACAGCCTTAAGCGGCTTTACGCCGCAGGCAGGATCACAAAGGAGCAGTTATCCGAGAGGATAGAGAAGGGAACCATTACAGCCGCAGACTACAAAGAGATCACAGGGGAGGAGTACGATGAGTGAGCTTGAGATCGTAGAGAAGCAGAACGCAATAATCCGGATCCAGAGCGGCGTTATTGACGAGCTTTTCTTACTTCTTATGCAACATATAAGCGTGGAGGACGCCAACGCACTCCCGGTCATAGCCAGGATAAACCAGGCGGCCGAAATCCGGCGCGAAATTGAATAAGGCTTAGAGATATACCCCTAAAGCTTTTCGAGGGCTTGTGAGGCCGCCAGCGCGGCCACGCAGGCCCTTTTATATTCCAGAACAGGAAGGAGGGAAACGGGATGACAGAAGTTATATGCACAGCCATTACGGCAGCCGCTACGATTATATGCGCCTTCATAGCGCATAAGACCGGCCAGCGCGAAAAGCGTGAGGATGAGCGGGCGGAGCAACGCGCCAAAGAAGGGCGGCTCCAGCTTAAGATGTCAGAGGCAAATAACAAGCTGACAATAGGAATCGCTATGGCCCTAAAGACAGGCCACGCGAACGGGGAAGTCGAAGCAGGCCTTAAAGCGGTTGAGGACGCGCAAAACGATTACAGGGCCTTTCTGGAAGGACTGGCGCTCGACGAATTAAAAAAGTAAACCCGCGCCGGATTGCAGAGCAGCACCGGCGCACAAATAAACCTTAAAGGAGGATAACACTATGAAACAGATTAACTGGGTAAGAAAACTTACGAGCCGGAAACTTTGGACGGCGGTCGCTTCCTTCGTTTCCATGATGATCGTAGCAACGGGCGGCACCGAGAACACCGCGACGCAGATTACGGCGCTCATTATGGCCGGGGCTTCCGTTGTAGCCTACATTATCGGCGAGGGCTTGACCGACGCAGCCAACACCGAGGCGGAGATCGGCGTCGAGGTGGAGGAGTCCGAGGAGTAAGAGCGGAGAGCTGCGACACACAGGACCGGGCGGCAGCTTGCCGCCCCTTTTATTTGAGCAGGAGGACAGATATGGGCATTAAATGGAGTACCACAGAGCAGGCCCTTTTTATTTTCTTTAAGGAGAAGGGCTTAAGCGATAACGGCATTTTTGGCCTTTTCGGCAATTTGTATGCGGAGAGCGGGATGAACCCGAAGAACCTGCAGAACACCAGCGAGAAAAGGCTCGGCTATACGGACGACGCCTACACGGCAGCCGTCGACAACGGAACATACGGAAACTTCGTAAAGGACTCCGCAGGCTACGGCCTGGCACAATGGACCTACTACACCAGGAAGCAGAGCTTACTTGATTACGCCAGGAGCCGGAACGCTTCCATCGGAGACCGGCAGATGCAGGCGGAGTTTTTGTATAAGGAGCTTTCCACGAGTTATAAAGGCGTTCTTTCCGTCCTTAAAGCAGCCACCAGCATCCGGGAAGCTTCCAACGCCGTACTGCTTCACTTTGAGCGCCCGAAGAATCAAAGCGCCAGCGTACAGGAAAAGCGCGCCAGCTACGGCGAGGAATACGCGGCGCTTTACAGAGCAGAAGGAGGCAAAACCATGACAGAGAGAGAGATCAGGCAGAAACCCGTAGACTATTTAACCAGGTACCTGGGGATCCGGGAGGGCAGCGCGGAGCACAAGGCAATCCTGGCCACGTTCAACAATTCCGGCCTTTGCACCCGGTACAAGATGACCACCAAAGACGCCTGGTGCGCTACAGCAGTATCGGCGGCCTTTATTGCTTCCGGCCTTACCGACATTTTCCCTTGTATTGAGTGTTCCTGCGGAAACGTAATAGAGCTTGCGAAAAAGGCCGGTATTTGGGTAGAGGACGACGCCTACGTCCCGGACACCGGCGACTCTATTCTTTACGATTGGCAGGACAGCGGATCCGGAGACAATACAGGATGGCCGGACCATATAGGGCTCGTTGTTTCCGCCAGTGGCGGAAAGGTTAAAGCTATTGAGGGGAATATTTCAAACACGGTCGGCTACAGGACGATCACCGTAAACGGCCGGTATATACGCGGGTATATTACGCCGAAGTTTTCCAAGAAGGCGACAGCGGAATCCGCAGCGCCTGCAGCCGGTACCGGATCCGGAACGGCCAGCAGCGGCGGGGGCATTAACAAGGCGGAGCGCTGGCTGGGAAAAGCAGACACTACGCTCAAGGTAAGAAAATGGGCCGGAACAGAGAACGACGTCTGCAGCTTTAGCCCGCTTAAGGAAGGCGAGACCGTAAGCGTATGTGACGAGGTAAAGGCGGCCGACGGTTCCAGGTGGTACTATATCAAGAATAAAGCCGGTAAGTATGGCTTCGTTCATTCAGACTACATCACCAGAGCCGGAGGCAGCAGCGAGGCGGCCAGCTTCGCGGTCGGCGACAAGGTAACAGTTACCGGCACAATTTACGGAAACGGCAACGGAACCGGAGGAGCCCTTAAGAAGAACGGAGCTACGATGTACGTGGTCGACCTGGTAGACGCAGCGGCCTATAAATACCATATTGGCCTGGCCGCAAAGAAGGGCGGAGTGCGCCAGGGATGGGCGGAGCCTTCCACGCTTAAAAAGGCGTAAGAAATTTCCGCTTGACTGAATCGAAAACCTATAGTATGATGTGCGCCAGGAGGGGGGCTCCGGGGGGATTGAAGCCGGGGCCCAGGACGCAGGAAAAGCCCCGCTGCCGTTTGGCAGTTGGGGCTTATTTTTGTTTTGCAGAAATGATTATTTTGTCGCCATCGAACGAGGCAACGACGGTCCTATTTTCCAGATCAAGGCCGAGGGCAGCCGCCCAGGGCTTAGGTATAGACAGCTTGAAACCCACGGAGCCGGAGCCGCCCTTATTGGCGATCAGATTAAGCTCGCGCGTTTCTTTTTCTTTGATTGCTTTCATTTTTACACTTCCTTTTCTTGCGACGTCGCAACAATTTTATAAAAGACTTCCCGGTCGCCCTTCGGTATGGCCCGAAGGATAGAGCCTGCAGAGCTCGGCTACACATCACCTATAACCTTTCTTCCACGCGCCAGGCGCGGAGCCTACGAGGTTTACGAGTTGCACCGTACCCCTTTACGGTTTTAAGATTTTCACATTAAAAATCAGTAAAACTTGTTAGACGACATTCAGACCGGGAAGTCTGGTTTATACAAGGCACCCGTCCCACGGAGTAGGGGATCCGCTTTACTTCTTCCCGCCGGGCTTCGGACCGGCCGTCGGTGGTTTAGTGCCACGGGCAGCAGCTACGCCGCCGCCCGTTCAATTTTAAATAACCAGTTTTCCTCGTCCGAAGTTACAAGCCCGAAGTATTCATCCGTCCGAGTAAAGCAGTATTCCACGCCGAAGAACTGCAGGAGAACCATTTTATATACTTCCCATTGAGCCTGGCAGCACCGGCAGGTGTTATCCCAGTACGAAAAGCCAAGACCAGCATCCGGATCGCCCCAGCCCGGCGTCACCTTCCGCCGTTCTTCGATAGCGTTGTCCCATACTTTTATACAGTTTTCCAGCTCCGCCCCTACTTCCGTTTTTAAAAATTTTTCTTTATTCAGCTTCATAATTGAACCCCCTTATTTTTTCATTTTAAAGACATTATACAAAAAATTTCCTACGCTATCGTGTACAGTTTCAACCCTTGTTAAGTTTTCAAGAGCTGCGCTCATTGGTGATCCGTAAGTACCGCGTACCCACAAGCCGGCCTTTTCAGCCTTATCCCAAAACAGACCAGTATAGATGCCGCCATTTTCAAACGGAAGCTTTTTAAATTGAGCCTTTATCCAGTTTTCGCACCATTCTATTTTAATTTCCTTCATTCTTGCACCCCCTACCATTCATTAAGCGTTACTTGCTTCGCTTCGTGATTTACTTCTACCTTATAGCCGTTACCATTTCCGTCCCAGTACAGATCGCCCGTATTGAAGTTATTCCAGTTTATCCAGCAATTTTTCATTCCCATTACTTCCCTTACATCCGCCAGAGCTTCCGGGCTTCCTTCTACTTCGTAACCATAAGCCAACATTTATTTTTACCGCCTTTCTTGTTTCCGTTTTTCTTTGTTCTTCCCTTAAGGTGTCTGTATCTTAACTCTGAAAAGACGGTACGTCAATACCATATTTTATTTTTTTTAAATATTTTTTGGACGTAAAAAGCCCTACCTTCCAGGAGGCGGGGCGAATAAAAAAAGTACAAAATAGTTTCTTATTTCAAGAGGTTCGATAATCAAACTTCAAGAAGTTCGGAAATCGAACTTCAAGAGA
>ERZ779624.57-NODE-57-length-51297-cov-8.299286_pt1 | contig 51297 bp, 54 predicted proteins | sample MGYA00514190_ERZ779624 | MGnify/ENA primary metagenome ERZ779624 (study PRJEB29562, sample SAMEA4376706) | mouse gut metagenome | isolation source: Cecum | study: EMG produced TPA metagenomics assembly of the A DSS colitis mouse model was used to assess the microbial... | reverse complement strand
AGCAGCGCGTCCGCCAGCGTCTCTATGTCCGGTTCTTCCCGCCCTCCCAGCACCTCCTCATCCATCCGAATTCCAAGGATATTCATTCGGGCACTTACGCCGTAGATGCTCTCACCCTGACGCCATACGGAGAAAGTCAGAGGAAAATAATCCTCCTCGCGGACGCCGGATGCCTCCATATAGGCATTCAGCTCTTCCAGGGCACCCTTATCCAGCAGGCCGGCGATATAATCCTGCAGCAGCCTCTGTCCGCACAGGATGTCCGGCCCCTTCCCGGAGCCTATCTGGACGCTGGTCAGCCTGGCAAAATCATCCGGGTCATTGTTCCCGCAGTCCTCTATGACTACATGATAATCGCTGCTCTGCCGGTTAAACAGCGCCACCCGCTCCGCAATCCAGGCATCCCCCTGAAAAACCCCCCGCAGGACAATGGGCGTCTTCTCCACCCGAACCATCTCAAGCCGCTCCAGCAGCCCTCCGACGCCGTTTAAATCCGTCCAGAGCAGTTCGATACCACCATCCTCCAGCACCCGAAAATCCTCCAGGCTCAACTTTTCATGCCAGGCGTAGGAAGTCCCTACCAGGGAAAGAAGCGTAGAACTGCCCTCTCCGCTGAAATCCATCCTGACAAACTCCCGGCTCATACTAAGTGAAGAATTCCCCACAGCTGCCACAGAGCTTCCTGCCGTTCCCAACTTTGGCACCAGTTCATAGAACATCTCCGATTGTCCCACCGGCCTGATATCTCCCGTAGCCGGATCCACCTCACCGTAATATCTCGTCCTTTCCACACTGTCCTTTATCTGTAGATACACACGACCATCGTCCAGCTGGCAGATATCCTCCACGATCACACCGGGCTCCAGCATATATTCAAAAAGAACCTCCCCGGAAGCCAGAAATTTTACAAAGGACGTATCCTCCTCATAATCCTTCCGCACCTCGTCCCGGCTGTACGCAGAATAATTTGCCATGCGGCTGTAGTATAAGTTTCCTTCCTGGTCCAGATACCATTGATATACAGCACCCGGCCTGGTATACCGGGACGGGATTCCTGACAGCAGAAGCTCGCCGGTTCCGTCCTTCCTGTACAGATAGACCTCCGACGTATCCGGCCGCACCTCCGCCCAGAGCTGCACAGGCTCCCCCAGGTAAAACTGGGTCCCCAAGGGAAGATAGATCGTACCTCCCATCCCAAGGGCATTCTCCAGATAGTCGTCCTGAGGGTTTCTTTCCCACAGCCCCAGGTCGAACAGCTCCTCCGACTCCACAGCCAGGTCATAGTATTCCGTCCTGTCCGTGATGGCGGTCAGGTCGTCCATGCCTTCCTCCACTCCCCGCCAGCTGCTCTCCTTTTCTTCTCCTGCCCCGCAGGCAGTAAAAAGGGTGCAAAGCAGCAGCAAGCCTGCCAGCATACCGTATTTTTTCATAAGCTCCTCCTCTGATCTGCCATAATAACGAATATTCCTTTCAAAAATCATGTTTATACTTAAACCGCAAAAAATGCCTCTTCAAGGCTATCTCAGCCACGACGTAATTTTCTATAGAATACCGACGCTGCTTATAGCACAAAAGAGGGGAAACAGTCGCCCCATTTCCCCTTTCCGTACTCGCACAATCAGTTTATTCAATGCTTATCGCCCCGTTACCAAACAAAATGTCTAAAATCTAAATTATTTGTCTATTATCATTGAACATCCTCTGCAGTGGTATCTCCAAACGATATTGCCATAGGTATCTTTTCCTTCATCCACCAGATACCAGTTGTGCTCCCCTGTTTTCACCAGATGCAAATCTGTCCAATGGGTTAATCCACAGGTAGCACAAACATGCTTTGTACCCTGTTCATTATAATGGCCGTCATTTTTTGCAATGCGCATATGAATAGCATCATATACAATCATATACTGAGGATGTTTGCACCCTACCCTTGCCTCCGCCTGTACCGGAATTACACTGACAGAAAACATTCCCATGATGGCCAGACAAAATAATAATAACCCGATTCTTTTTTTCACCTTCATAATTTTTTATCCTTCCTTTCTGCTCATTTTAATGGCTGCGTTTGATTGTTATTCTATTTTTTTACTGCTTATATTTATTATTGCATACTTTATTGTTATTGTCAACAAAGAGCATCTTTTGCGTTATTTCATCATTCCAAATACATCTTTTCCATGTACCTTTTTGACTCTCATGCTACAAGAACAGAAAAATCATCTGTTCTCATCCAGGTACAGCTGTACCCGGTTGGTCACTGTCCGGTTTACCTCCTCAATGGTCTTACTTCCGTTGAAATAATCTTCCGCCTCCTGCAGAATGATGTCGATCAGCGGCACCGGGCGCAGGGGCAAAGGCCGCGCCTCCTCTATGGATTTTCGGTACTCCGCCTGCTTTTCCTCCGTCGCGTCCTCCTTCGTATACTGGATCATCTCTCCGTCGGAAGTAAACATGGTGAACCCCATATCGATCTCCCGCTTCAGCCATCCCTCAAATGCCTTCCGGTTCACCGGAGTCAACGGAAAATCTCCCGCTGTCTGAACCTCCTCACCCAACAAAAAGCGGATAAATTCCCAGGCGCCTTCCTTGTGGGCGGAGCTCGCATTCAATACCATCGTATATGTCGGTGTCATGGCCGCATGGCAGCCGTCGTCAAACATATAACCGGAGGTTACCTTACCCACGCTCTCCTGCTCCGCCAAGCTGTCAAACTCATAAAAGGAAAAAAATATTCTGCTTTCCGCAATACAGGCTTCCGGGTTCTTCCTTCCGTCGTCCCCATACCGTCCGGCGGCTTCCAAAAGCTTTGAAAACAGCGGCACACTGAAATCACAGCTCCCTTTTTCCCAGTCCACCATGCCCCACAAATTTTCCGACCCCTCCAGAAACAGTTCCAGCAGCCTGGCAGAATTCCTCCCCCTCAGGTAAACTCCGTCCTCCCCCCGGGCCAGCAGCGCGTCCGCCAGCGTCTCTATGTCCGGTTCTTCCCGCCCTCCCAGCACCTTCTCATCCATCCGGATGCCTTGAAGACTCACCAGAGGATTTATGCCGTAGATTCTTTCCCCCTGCCGCCATACAGAAAAAGTCAGCGGAAAATAATCCTCCTCACGGACGCCGGATGCCTCCATATAGGCATTCAGTTCTTCCAGGGCGCCCTTATCCAGCAGACCAACTATATAGTCCCGCAGCAACCTCTCTCCGCACAGGATATCCGGCCCCTTTCCGGAGCCGATCTGGACGCTGGTCAGCCTGGCAAAATCATCCGGGTCATTGTTCCCGCAGTCCTCTATGACTACATGGTAGTCGCTGCTCCGCCGGTTAAACAACGCCACCCGTTCCGCGATCCAACGATTCCCACGAAAAACCCCCCGCAGGACAATGGGGGTCTTCTCCACCCGCACCATCCCAAGCCGCTCCAACAGCCCTCCGACGCCGTTTAAATCCGTCCAGAGCAGCTCGATACTGCCGTCCTCCAACACCCGAAAATCCGCCAAAGTCAGCTTGCTATGCCAGGCGTAGGAGGTTCCTGTCAGGGAGAGGAGCGTGGAACTGCCCTCGCCGCCTACATCCACCCTGGCAAACTCCCGGCTCATGCCGATAGAAGATTCACCCACGGCTGCCAGAGCGCTCCCCGCCGCCCCCAGATCCGGCGTCACCTCATAGTGCATCTCCGATTGGGCCACCGGTGTAATAGCTCCCGTAACCGGATCCGCCTCCCCGTAATACCTCGTCTCTTCCACACTGTCCTTTATCTGCAGATACACACCACCGTCGTCCAGCTGGCGGATATCCTCCACAATCACACCGGGCTCCAGCGTATATTCAAAAAGAACCTCCCCGGAAGCCAGAAATTTTACAAAGGACGTATCTTCCTCATAATCTTTCCGCACCTCGTCCCGGCTGTACGCAGAATAATTTGCCATGCGGCTGTAGTAAACATTTCCTTCCTGGTCCAGATACCATTGATATACAGCACCCGGCCTGGTATACCGGGACGGGATTCCTGACAGCAGAAGCTCGCCGGTTCCGTCCTTCCTGTACAGATAGACCTCCGACGTATCCGGCCGCACCTCCGCCCAGAGCTGCACAGGCTCCCCCAGGTAAAACTGGGTCCCCAAGGGAAGATAGATCGTACCTCCCATCCCAAGGGCATTCTCCAGATAGTCGTCCTGAGGGTTTCTTTCCCACAGCCCCAGGTCGAACAGCTCCTCCGACTCCACCGCCAGGTCATAATATTCCGTCCTGTCCGTAATGACGGTCAGGTCATCCATGCCCTCCTCCACTCCCCTCCAACTGCTCTCCTTTTCTTCCCCCGCCCCGCAGGCGGCAAAAAGGATACAAAGCAGCATGCCTGCCAGTATACCGTATTTTTTCATAAACTCCTCCTCCGGCCTGCCATAATGACCGATATCCCTTTCAAAAATCGTGTTTACATCTGATCCCTAAACAGGCTCGAAAGACTGCAACGCATGAAGGTGAAACAGTGCTCCCATTTCCCCTTCCCATACTTTCGCAATAAAACTGTCTTATCGTTGCTGTTCTACAGCGACCGTCTTTCAGAAAACCTGCACAGATCAATAAGGCTTCGTTGCATTACATATTCTACAGCGCTTTCTTAAAATCGGATCGCCGTTTTGATCTGTTCCGGGTATCTCAATCGTTTCCCATTCGTGATCTCCCATTTTCACCTCATGTAAATTTGTCCAATAAGTATATCTACAATCAGCACATATATATTCTGTACCTTGTTCCTTGTAATGGCCATCTGCCCTCGAAAAGCTGCGATAAACAGCATCATATACAATCATAAAGTGAGGGTGTTTACATACTGCCCTCTCCGCCGCCTGTACCGGAATCACACTGGCAGAAATCATTCCCATTACAGCCAGACAACACAATAACAATCCGATTCTTCTTTTCATTTTCATAATTTTTGTCCTTTCTTTTTCACATTTGTGACATCTCACTCAAATGATATACCATATATTTTTGTTATATAAATTCATTATTGCATGCCCAACTATCATCGTCAATAAAAATTACAATTTGCTTCAATTTTATTTATTATTTACAAGAATCTTCCCCATGTACATTTTTTGTACTTCATGCTACAATAACTGGAAAAGAATTAAACAGTCCAAAACGAACGGGAGGCAATACATTCCTATGGAATTATGTGTTTTTACGGAAGACAAAATTTCAGACGTGATACAATTTGAACAGGAGCTCAGACGACAGGAGCCGGACACTTACTTCTGGCAGACAGACGCTTCCTACCGTCAGCATGTGGAAAAGAGTTTTACAGACGAGCTTCACAGAAAAGCCGCGGTCTCTCTGCTTGCTTATGACCGCGGCAGGGTGATAGGCCGGATTGACGCCGGATACCTCTTCTCTCATTTTGACGGCACCGTCTGCGACGCCTATCTGGACTGGATCGCTGTGCTGAAGGAATACCGTCACCAGGGTGTGGCACAGCTTCTCCTGCAGGGTTTAAAGCAGGAGCTGAAAAAAAACGGGATTACGTCCGTTATCGTGCTGACGGCCGAAAATCCCGAAGCAAAAAAATTTTATGACTCTCTTGAAAGTACCGCCGTGTATCGGGGTATGCGGCTGCCGATATGACTTCCTCACAATGCCGCAAGTTCTTCCACACAGTCATACCGCCGGATACTTCCTCCGCCGGAGACAATCAAACCGACAAAGTCCGTCTCAATCTCCCGGGCTCTCTCCGCCAGTTTTTCCAGATCCGCACTGCAATAGGCACCCAGAAGATCATATTGCCGCCCGCCGGATTCCGCCGCCTCGTCCAGCTCTCTCTGCAGGCATACCGCGGACAGGAAAGCAAGCGGAACATTTTCATCACGACAACAGATATAAATCTTTTGGAAGGTAGAACAGATCTCCTCATACAGACCGGCCAGCCATCGGTAATCCGGCTGGATCCGCGCCTCTTCCGTTAATTCTTTCCTGCAGTTCCCATACTCCGGCAGAGAAAGTCCCAGATAAGCCCCCGCCTCCTGCAGCAGCTTTCCTCCGCAGGTTTTAAATTCTGCATCGTCAGCGGCTTTCAGCAGCTCATCATACGCCGTCACAAATGTTTCCGGCACATCACTCAGCCTGTCCCGCAGGTCTTCATACTGTTTTTTCAGTCCGAAATGGTAATATTCCCCGCAATGCAAGGCAACCGCATCCGCCAGGAGCATAAGCACCTCTCCCGCCAGCCTTCTCACCGCCGCAGTCCTTTCACTCTTCAAAAGATCGCCATACAGCTCACAGGCCCGGCAAAACCTTTCCCCCGCAGCCTTGTCACGATACTGCCCATCCTGCAGATTTTCCCGCAACCGTCTCTGCAGCTGCCGGAATCTCTCCCCATCCTCCGGGGTATCCTGATACAGAATCTGTGCATCCCCCACCAGAGGCAGAAGGCTCTCCTTCAGGTGTGCAATCCCCTCTGCCCTCTCCCAGGGCAGGGGAAACAAATCATATCCCACCCCGTCCAAAATAAAGGTTACCGCCATGTCATAACCTTTCTGGGTCTTCGGGATAAAACAGCAGTCCACATCCGATTTTTCGTTCGCTGTTCCGTTGACATAAGAACCATACACCAGCACAAGACTTATCTCTCCTGCATACCTGGTCTCCGTCCTGCTTTTGATCCACTCCACTATTTTATCGTTGACTTGCCTGCGTTTTTCCTTCTCATTCATGGAAATACCCGTACCTTTCCGCTAAAAATCTACAACCTCCGAATCGGAAAAAACAGATATTCCTTTCCCGTCTCCGGACAGTTAAATTCCTGTACTGCTCCCGCAAGCTCCATGCCGTTTTTCTGCAGGTAATCCATCATCCCCGAAAAAGTGCCATCGCCTTCCCTGACCGTATAAAGATATTCAAAGCCCGGAATGATCCACTTCGTCCATCCCTCGGGAGCCTCCGCGTCTGTGCCGCATTCGACTCCGGCCAGATACAGCCCCTCCGTAAAACCCTTCTCCCAGGGAAGAAAGGAACGCGTCCTGTCCGACATGGCCCCCCAGACACCCGCCACATCACCTTTTTCACCCTTTTTTGCCAGATGCGCCACTTCTTCAAAATGGCCGTTGGCCTCCTTCCAGAGCCTTTGGATAAAGCCGTCCCCCTCATCTGTGGAGCCCTCTTTTCCGATCACGGCAAAGGCTTCCTTTGTACACCTTTTTATCCCGCTTTTCTCCATACTCCTTCCTACACCTCCTGACACATGGGACAAAAATAGATCGTTCCCCCCAGATAATTTGCCTTCCGAATTTCCGTGCCGCAATACGGACAGGGCTTCCCCACAGTCCTCTGGCTGAGCAGGACGGAATACCTGCCCTTTCGTCCAAAAATATCCTTCTCCGTATCCCGTCCGCCCCCTGCCGTCATTTTTTGCAGGGTTTCCGAAACCACGTCATAGATTCGCCGCCTCTGTACCTCTGTCAGACTTCCGATTTTCTTTTTCGGATGAAGCCCGGCCCCCAGCAGAATATCCTGCAGCACACCGTTCCCGAGTCCCGGAATCCGCTGTTCGGTGGCCAGGAACGCTTTCATGGAAAGCGTTCCTGATGCTTCTTCGAACAATCCCCGGAAATAGTCGTAACTAAAACCATCCGTATTCGGCAGAGGTTTCTGCTTCGCTGCAAGATAATAAGGATTGTCAAACAATTCAGGACGAACCAGGAACATAGCGCCGTACATCCGTATAGAGCACACCAGACTGCTCTCATCCTCCAGGGTAATTCTGGTTTGATACCTCTCCGGCAGTTGCCCTCCGGGCTCAAACCAGCGGATTGTGCCGCCGTCCCCCACCAGAAAGCAGTATTCCCCCAGCGAGATTTCCACCATACTCCCGATTCCCTCGGAAAGACCGATTTCCCTGCCCTCCATAACCTGGGAATAAAACGCAGGTTCCCCGCTGTACCAGGCAAAGGAGTGGGGCGTGTGTGCCGCCTCCACCTCCACAATCTTCTTTCCCTTCACAGTGTCATTCAGTTGTGCTGCAATTGTCAGACTTTCCGGTATTTCCAACATAACAAATCCTCCGCAAATTTACAGATGCCGACTGCTCTTCGCAAGTCAGGCCCGCCATCTATCCAGCATGGGGAAGTACTTCATAAGCTGTTCTTTTGCCTCCTCCAGATTCCGGGCACGCCCGCCTTCCACCTCAAAAGGAGCACAAAAGTCCACCATCTCCTCCAGGCTGCAGTCCTGGGCAAACGCCCCGTCCTTATAGCAGTAACAGCAATAGCTTTCGTTTTTGCTGCCGTCCTTATTTGTTCCGTACTGCTCCTCCTGCATGGGCATGCCGCAACTCTGACAAATTTTCAAATTCTCTTCCATCTGGTTTTCCTCCGTTTTTCTTTTCTTGGTATCTGCTACCTGAATTCACTATAACAGAGATAACCTGACGTCTGTGTGTCATATTATAAATAATTTTTCTCCCTTTTTGAAAAAAGTTCCCATCACTGCTGAAACATAGCGTCTGTCAGTTCAATCTGGTTTGTCAGACAGATGTGCATGGGTACGCCGCGCCGCTGGGGTATGGAAGTCTGAAACCCAAGATCATCGTAGATTTTTATCTGATTGTCCCATGCCATGACATCAATCTGAATGCCAAAACCCGGGTGCAGTTTGGAATTCAGAAAATCAAAGATCCGTTTAATCAATTCAGCCTCAATGCCTTGCATTTGAAAGTCTGGTACCACAATAACATCGCAGACCAGCGCTGCCGAACCTCCGTCCCATATCAATCGCGCCATACCGACAGCCCTGTCCTGATCATATGCCGCAACAATCAATGCGCTTCCGTCAAGACTTGCCTGAAGCTGTTCCGGATGAATTCTCCGGAATCCAACGGATGCCCGGAGGGAATTTGCGCTTTCCTGTGTAATGGTATTTGTGTAAGTGATTCCCGTTCTTTCCTGTGTGGGCATGTATTCCATACTATTATCCTTCATCTGTCTGCTCCTCCTTCATTCCAGATTCCTGTCATCATTCATCAATGGGCAAGTCTTTCTGAAAAGAGAGATAATTTTTCTCCATGTCACGAATTTTTTCCAGAATCTTTGCTCTGACATACTCCGGTCCGATCACCTTTGCCGAAGGCCCGAAAGACAGGATCACTCCATAGACCCAATCATCCAGGCAGCATTGCAGTGTAATCAGAAAATCTCCGCCGGGCAGCATGGTAATTTCTTCCTCCTCAAAGCGGTCATAAATCCGGTAAGCCTCCCTGGCGGCAACCTGAAAAACCACCTTCTCTTCCCGAAGCTTTTCCCAGCTGTCACCCCACGTCGTATCATACTGCTCCTGACTGCCTGTCTCCTCCGGCTTTTCTCCCGGCTGTCTTTTCGCTTCCCAGGCCACGCCCGATTCCGCTTCTCCCTGCTTTTCTGTCTCCTCGGCCCATGTCCTGGCGTCTGCTTCGTAGGTTTCCTCCAGCAGCTTCACCCGCTTCATGCGCAGCACCTTGAACAACCGCATGGCCTGGCGCTTCCTGCAGTAGGCCCGCACATACCAGGTGTATTCCTTGAACAACAGCTGCACCGGCTCCACTGTCCGGCGTGCCATCTCTCCATACTGGCCGTAATAATCAAATTCCATCACCTTACGCTCCAGAATTGCCTCCCGGATCTGCTCGAAAAGCTCCTGTCGTCTGCCGCTCCAGTCGGAAAAGTCAATGGCCACCCAGTCCGGCACATCCGCCTTGAAAAAGGTTCCCAGCTTGTGCAAAATATCTTCCTCCTGCGATGCCCCCGTCTCGCGAAGGCTGGCCAGCGCCGCCAGAATCCGCCTCTGCTCCTCCTCCGATATCACCATCTTATCCAAAACAAACCGTTCCGTCAGGCTGATGCCACCGTTTTTCCCCTTGCGGGCGTAAACCGGGATCCCCGCCATACTCAGCTGCTCCACATCCCGGTAGATCGTTCTCACTGACACCTCAAACTGTTCCGCCAGCTCTCCCGCCGTCACCGTTCCTCTGTTCAATAACAGATAAATGATCCCCAACAGACGACTCAGCATCCGTCTTCCTCCTGCTCTGCCTAAACTGATAAAAGGGCTACAGATTTCCTCCGTAACCCCTTTTTCCGTATTGTGTGTAAAACTGCTGCCGTCACCGCCAGCCTGTATATCAGGACGCCTCCGGCATTCCGGCCTGAGCCGTTACGCCCTTTCCGTTATACAAACTTTACCGCCGTACCGTAGGCCATGACCTCCGCTGCTCCCTGCATCACGGAAGCAGAACTGTAACGCATATTCACCACTGCGTCAGCCCCCATCGCTTCCGCCTCTTCCACCATACGCTTGGTGGCAAGAGCCCTGGCGTCATTCATCATTTCGGTATATGCCTTCAGTTCGCCGCCTACCAGCGTCTTAAAGCTCTGTGTGATATCGCGCCCCAGATTTTTGCTCTGGATTGTGCTGCCTTTTACCAGGCCCAGCATCTCAAAATTTTTACCCGTAATGTAATCAGTAGTTACCAAGATCATCCTCTTCTCCGCTCCTTATCTCTTTGATTCTTTCCGCCAGGACAAAAATACAGACCCCCGTAAGCAAAATCGGTGCAAGCCCAAACAGCAGTTTCAGCGCTGCCGGCATCGGCATAAAAATGCAAGTCACAAAAAAGCCCACATAATACATAACCATAAGAACTGTAATGACGATAGGCGCAATCATTTTTCTGCCGTGTCTGTCCTCCATACCGCTGCCTCCTGTTGAATTTACCTGTATCGAGCCGCCCCTGCCCTGATTAAAGTCAGTATATCATAGTTGCGCGCCTGCGTAAATATGTTTCTGTTTATGTTTAAACAGCAGGTTTCCCTTCCTGCCCGCTTTATTTTGTGTTATACTTTGTTACGGATTTTTCCTTCCGGAAGAATCAACCACACCAAAATAAGGGGTTCAAAGAAATTCAGAAAGGAAAACAGAGACAATGAAAAAATTTTTAATCCTGCCCGCTGTCATAATGCTGCTTGGCTCCCTTGCAGGATGCGCCGGACAACCTGCCCCTGAGGAAGAATCAGAAATTCCGCAGTTGACAGAAAGCACTGCACCAATACTGGCTGCCGGGGATACCGTCACAATTGACAATACCTGCGAATTCCATGTCAATCAGATTGAAATAACAGAACATCCGGAGTACTATTATGATGCGCGCGATGGCAAAACTTATGTGGATTTCTGCATTACCTATCAACACCTTGCGGACTATAACATAAATGCAGATCAAATCATGGAAGGAAAACTGATTTACTCCGGTCTGTATGAATACGGATTTGACGGTATCGTACAGGAGGAAGAGGAACCGGTAACCTGGAATCGTGCACATACCATAGAAATGAAGCAGTCGGATACCAGGCAGATACATTACTTTTTCACTGTCCCAAAGGAGCTGCAGGAGAGCACGCGCATGGTCGAGCTTCATGTAAACATTCGCGGAAATGATTACCGGGTCATTGTAAGAGATGGCGACACGGGAATCGTTCCCGGCAGAGAAGACGGCAGTACATCCGTCAAAGATTCCGGAGACGTTGCGGATGGCGAAATAGTGGTGACAGATAATATGGAATTCTATGTGGAGTATTCAGAATTTACAAGAGATGTAATACCTCCGAACCGAGGCTCGGGATACAACCACTACGCTGCTGAAGACGGAACAATCCTTTTAGATTTGTGCATTGCCTGTACAAACAGGGGAACCGAAAAGATTACCGCAAACAAAGCAGTTGTTTCCGCCGATCTGAAACAGGCAGAAGCAAGTACCCATGCAGCGGAGGAAAATAATCGGAGTACGTTTGAATCGCCAAGCCTTGTGAATATCCTGCCATTATGTACGGAATATATCCACTGTATATTCCAGCTCCCCGAGGACATGGCAACAAATGATGAACCGCTGACGATCTCCTTCAAGGTAGACGGCAACAAATATACATACACCGTGAAATAGCTCCTGAACCTTCTCTCCGGCATACCGCTTATCCGCTTCCCACGCAGACGGCTTCTTTTATAGCTTCCGGCACCGGATATACCGACATGATATAGAGGCCAAAAGCACTCTGGCTTTTGGCCTCATGAAAATTCGCAGGCAGGAACGACTCCCTTGCGTAATCCTTTTGTGATTCCTTCCTACAGGATAATCCTGCAGCAAATTGAACAATCCTTTCCCGGCTATCTGACCTCCCGGATCTCTCCGAAATCAAAGGTCATCCCGCCGTCGGCGCCCCAGCCCGGCACCACCTCTGCCTCCAGGATCGGCATGGCGTCGTCATACTGCGGCATGGCCATACCCTCCTCAAGGTATCCCACCTCCACCTGCAGCGTAATTTTGTCCCCAAGCACGAAGTGAGAAATCATCCCTGTTTCCAGACCCACAATGTCCGCATCCGGAAGCTTTGCAGCCGCCAGCTCCTTCCCGCTGCGGCTGTCGGACAGCATCAGCTCTCCCGTCTCCCCGTCATAGGAAAAGCCGATGCACTGACCCAAAAGCTGTGCATAGTCGTTCAAATCAAATACACTATCCATCAGAGTACCTGTATCATACTGCTGCAGCACATGCAGTTCCTGCGCGTCCACCCCGGTTCCCGTATAGATGTTCAACGCCACCTGCAGCTGCCTGTCCCCCTCATTCCAGTAACATTCCGGAAAAAGCGAACGGGGAGAGGTATAAATCCAGTCAAAATAATTCACATCGTCACCGATCTCTATCGCCACTCCCTCACCGGAGCACTCCTCGTCATTATACCCGTACAGCTTGATCCTTTTTTCCGGAATCTCACCGATACAGATAATATCGCTCCAGTCCGGATCATCGTTCACGGAAAGGTGCCGACTTCTGACCTCGTCCCAGTCCAGCAGGGAAAAACGCCAGGCCGAATTCACCCTATAATCTCCCGGGATCCAGATTCCCTGTCCGCTGTACAGCATACTCAGCTTAATCGTCACATTGTCCCTGGTAAAATGAAGCAGCAGGTCCGTCACGCCGTCTCCTGCCTCGAAGTCCTCCCACCCGGTGAGCGGGCCGCTTAACCGGGACAAGGCTCCGGTACTCCAGGTATTCAGCACCTCTACCTCCACCGCCTCCTCCGCCAGATTCAACAGCATCACTGCCGCCTCCTCAGGTTCAAAAAGAGGACGATACTGCATGCCGGAGCTCAAGGCCGCCATCAGACACAGATCCTGACCTGCCTCGTTTGCACTGTAATCCATCCTTGTTCCGCTGATGGACGCAAGGTAACTGCCCTCTCCGTCGCTGTAAACGTCATAAGCTTCCGCGAATTCCTCCCCGGAGGAAATATTGTCGTAAAAGATCAGTTCCTCCGAGACAACCCTGTAATCTTCGCCCTGAAGCTCATAAGACAGCTTTTCCTTCCAGACTGTCACCCGGGGTTCCGAGGTCCAGGCATAATAGATGATCTCCGCCTGCCCCTCCTCCATCGTCCTCACCAGCACATCCTTCTCCGGGTCCCGGGGCCAGGGACTGGATTCTCCGAAACTGAACTGTCCCTCCGAGCCGAAAAGCAGTTCCCTTTCCTTCAGCCGGGAGATCAGTTCCTCTCCGGCCAGACCGGCAATCGCGTTGCCGTCTCTGGAGACAAAAGCCTGCGCCCACTTACTGATAAAGGCAAAGCGCAATGAATCCCCGTCGCCGGAACCTTCTGTGTTTCCCGCCTCCAAAATGCCGTCGGAAACATTTCCGTTCGCCACGCCGGAGACACCCTTCCCAGGGCTGCCGTCCTCCGCACCGGTCTCCTCCGGGTTCACCCAGACGATTCCGTCAGGCTTCTCCTCTCTTACCGGATCCGTCAAAAAACAGACTCCGGCCACAATACAGGTCGCTGCGGCTGCCATCACCACCCAGAACGCCGGTTTCTTATAATTTACCACAGACCGTATCCTGTCCTTCACCCCCACCTCTCCGAAGGCCAGAGGACAGGCTATCACGGTACGTTTCTTCAGACTGCACTCCAGGAGAGCTTCCGAATAAGCCCTTTTCTGTGCGGAGTCGTATTCCCTGATCACCCTCTCGTCACAGGCCAGCTCCATATCCTTACAGAATAAAGCATAGGCCGCCCAGCACAGCGGATGGAACCAGTAGACAGCCAGCAGAAAATATCCCAGAATCTTCCACAGATGATCCCGGCGTGCAAGATGCGCTTTCTCGTGGGCTATGACCGGTTCCCGCATTCCCTCCGGCATTTGAACCGGCAGATAGATCCGGGCCCGAAGCACGCCGAAGACAAACGGCGTATCCACAAACTCGCTGAGATATACCGGTTCCTCAAGCCGCACCGCCGTCCTGAGCTTCCACCGCAGCCGCCCATATCCTGCTCCTGCATAGAGCAGCATGCCCAAAGCGCCTGCCGCCCAAAGCACACCTGCAATAAAAAGCACGGCCTGCAGCGGATTGACACTGTCCCCCGGCTGCGGCGTAAAAGACTCCCGCAGCATGGGATTCACCACGTTATCCACCAGCCTGATGCCGCTGTCGATGACAGGCCGCTCCGAAAAAAGCACTTCCTGCCGGACGGTCTCCCCGCTGGGAATCAGGCTGAAAACACTCTCCAGAGAAACGGGACAGGCCAGCCGCACTGCCACCAGCCCCCACAAAAGGCAGACAATCCACTTCGGCGCCCTTTTCAGCAAAATCCGCAATACCATAACTGCCAGAATCAGCCATCCGGCAGTAATACTCATATTAAACAATTTTAAAAATATCTCCTGCATATCCTGTCCTCCAAAGCTATCCCTTGCTTTCCTCCTGCAAATCCGACAACTCTTCTCCCTCTCCCGCCAGCTGATCCAGCATCTGGCGAATCTCTGTCACGTCCTCCCGGGACAGGCGCCTGCGTTTTGTAAATGCCGCAATAAAGGCAGGTATGGAGCCCTCGAAGGTCTTTTCCATCAGCTCGTCGATTTCTGCCGCCTGCACCTCGTCCTTGGATACCAGAGAGGTCACAACGGCATTTTCGTTTTTTACAACCCCTCTCTCCGACAATCTCTTGATGACAGTATAGGTGGTAGTACGGCTCCAGCCCAGCCTTTCATTGCAAAGTCTGGCCAGCTTCGTGCTGTTGATGGGCTCATTCTCCCACAGTATCAGACAAAAACGATATTCACTTTCAAAAACCTTTGGCGTACCCATTTTCGCAGCTCCTTTCCCCACGGCAAAATCCTCATTTCACCGGAATCAAAAACAAGACTAATGCATTAGACTACTATTAGTCTAACGCATTAGTCTTGTTCTGTCAACCCTGTTTTCCGGATTGGAAAATTCTGGTCATCCTTTTGCTATACGGCAAAGGCCCGGCTATACCGTGCCCTTCTGCAGCTTTCCGTTGAGCTTCCCATAGATCCACTCCACCATCCACGGCTCCGTGCAGGCCTTCAGCGCTTCCTCCAGAGAGAACCATTTCACCCCGCTGTTTTCATCCGGCTTCACGCGAAGCACCTCCTGCTCGTCCGCCTCCAGCAGATAGGTAAGGTTCAAATGCAGATGAGAGGGCACATAGCTGCCCCGCTTGATATGTCCGTCCACAGTCAGGATCTCAAGAGAAAAAATCTCCTCCGAAACGGCCTTGATATTTTGAACGCCCGTCTCCTCCATGGCCTCGCGCACGGCCACCTTCAGCAGATCCTCCTCGCCGTCCGCATGTCCCCCGGTCCAGGCCCAGGAATGATAGATATTGTGATACACCATCAATACCTTTGTATGCTCTCTGTTTAAAAGCCAGGAGGATGCCGTAAAATGTGCCGTCCGGTTACCCCGGGTCAGAAGATCGGACTCCGCATCCAGCAAGTGCAGCATGACGCTTCTGTCATTTTCTTCCTGTTCGTTACAGGGGCGATAAGTCCGTATTGCTTCTTTCAAATTGTTGCTTGTGCCATGTGCACAGTCCGCACATGCTTGGATGGCCTTTGGACCGCCTTCTTCCTCAAATAAGCACATTTTTCATACACTCCTTCGCAATTTGCGTCAGACTGCTGCCTGCGCTTTCTTCCGCTCCGGGTTTCGCTTTGGCTCTGGAAATCAGAAGTTCTCCGCGTGAACCTCAAAATATGCCTGGGGATGGCTGCACACAGGACACAGCTCAGGCGCTTCGGTTCCCACGATGATATGTCCGCAGTTGCGGCACTCCCACACCTTTACCTCGCTCTTTTTGAATACCTCCTGCATTTCCACATTCTTCAGCAGGGCGCGGTAACGCTCCTCGTGGTGCTTCTCGATTTCAGCCACCATGCGGAACTTCGCCGCCAGCTCCGCAAAACCTTCCTTCTCCGCCGTTTCCGCAAAGCCTGCATACATATCGGTCCACTCAAAGTTTTCACCGTTTGCCGCCGCAGCAAGGTTTTCAGCGGTGCTTCCGATTCCGCTCAGCTCCTTGAACCACATCTTCGCGTGCTCTTTCTCATTGTCAGCCGTCTTCAGGAAAAGCGCCGCGATCTGCTCATAGCCCTCCTTCTTGGCCTTGGACGCAAAATAAGTATACTTGTTCCTCGCCTGTGACTCTCCGGCAAAAGCCGCCTCCAGGTTCTTTTCCGTCTGTGTACCTGCATAGGGATTTTTCTGGTTCATTCCTCTGTCCTCCTGTAATGGTTTTATAAAATAATAATAGGAATCATTCCTAATATATATAATTTCCATGATACTGTCAAGAAATTTTTACCATCTTCCCGGAAGGGTGCTATAATGTATCTGTTTCCTGTTCAAACTGTAACAGAAGCCGGGAAAATCATTTCCCGGGAAAAGGAGAACGATTTATGTGGCTTATCATGGCAATCCTGTCCGCTTTCTTTGCGGGAATCACATCCATTCTCGCAAAATGCGGAATCAAAAAAACCGATTCAGACGTGGCAACAGCACTGCGAACCATCGTGGTACTGCTCTTTGCGTGGGTTATGGTCTTTATGGTCGGGTCTGCCCAAACCATTTCCGCAATATCCGCAAAGTCGCTGCTGTTTCTGATTTTGTCCGGCTTAGCCACCGGAACATCCTGGATCTGCTATTTCAAGGCTCTTTCCCTGGGGGATGTTAACAAGGTCGTGCCCATTGACAAATCCAGCACCGTTCTCTCCGTATTACTTGCCATCCTCCTGTTTCAGGAGACGGCCCACCTTGCCGCCAAGCTGACCGGCACCGCACTTCTGGCTGTCGGAATCTATCTGATGATCGAACGAAAGCAAAATACCGCAAAGAACGCAAACGGCAGATGGATGCTCTATGCCATCCTGTCCGCCGTCTTTGCGTCCCTCACATCCATTTTAGCCAAGGTCGGCATAGCCGGTGTGGAATCCAACCTGGCCACCGCAATCCGCACCGTGGTCATACTCATTATGGCCTGGCTGATCGTTTTTGGAAAAGGAAAACAGAAACAGATCCGAGATACCGACCGAAAGGAGCTGGTCTTCATCTCCCTCTCGGGCCTTGCCACAGGCGCCTCCTGGCTGTGCTACTACTATGCCATCCAGAACGGCATTGTCAGCGTCGTCGTGCCCATTGACAAACTCAGCATTGTGATAACCGTCGTCTTTTCCAGGTTTGTATTCCGGGAAAGGCTGAGCAAAAAGGCGTTTCTCGGCCTTCTGCTCATGGTCGCCGGAACCCTTGTGATAGCACTGTTATAGGACTTACCATGTCCTGAATTCCTTTCTCAAAACACCGTGCCAGACAATGTCACAGATTCCCTGATTGTTGATCCCTTCCTGCCGCAGGATTCCCTCCTGCTTCATTCCCGCCTTATCCATCACGCGGCCGGATTTGGGGTTGTCGGCGTCATGGCAGGCCGCAATGCGGTTCACCCCCACCTCGCAGAACAGGAAGGCGATCACCCGATGCAATGCCTCGGGCATAATCTCCCGCCCCCACCACTGTCTTCCCATGCAATATCCCACATAGGCCGCCTCTGTTCTGTCGTTCAGCTTCAGCACCGAGATGTTCCCCACCGGCTCTCCTGACTCCTTCAGCACAATGGCCCAGTTGTAATATGTCTTCTCCTCATATCTCCTGCTCCAGCCGCTCAGAAGCTGTCTTGTCACGTTCACGTCCGCATGGGGAGGCCAGGTCAGATATTTTGTCACCTCCGGGTCCGACGCCCAGTTCCTGTACATGCTCTCCGCATCCTCTTCCGTAAAGCGTCTCAGCTGTAATCTTTCCGTCTCAAGCGTCACCGTGCCTTTGTGATCCATTTACCCATCCCCTCTTATCAAATAATCTGCCGTTTCCGTCATACCACCCATTATAGTCAAAAACCGCAGAAAAAGAAAGGGGGCTTCCGTCAACGCACCAATTCTCTCCAGACCTCCGGCCCGATCTTTTGCACAGGCGCAAAATCCGGGGAACCCAGACATCCATAGACGGAAGCCAGAAGAGCCCTCGCCTCGGGATACTCCTGCAGATCCTGAAGCCCCATGGAGGAAAACAACAGCCTTCCTCTGCCGCAGCGGCATTCCAGCAGCTGTGTCATGGGACGCAGGTACGCATAGCTGTCCAGCACCGTGACAATGGATTCATACTGCCCCGGCAAAAGCACGGCCCGGGCCGATGCCATGGGCCACCACTGCCAGTCCGTGTGAAATTCCGTGGGGAAATCCCGAAAAACCGGATGGCTTTCCCGGATCAGCTGCCCCATGGTTCCGGCCTGGCCGGAAAAGGTTCCAACCGACCAGAAATCCGTGGAAAACTGCGCCTGTACGGACATCGGCAGCGCCTCCTTCGTGGACGGCGGGGTCAGATAAACGGTTCCTCCCGCCTCCAGTACCCGCTCCGCCTCACTGTCAAAACGGGCAGTCTCGTACACCGTATCCGGGCAGACCGGCCTCACCGGCGGATAGACCCACACAAAATAGCGGCTTTTCACATCCCCCACCGCCACCGTCAGCTCCAGCCGGGCAGGCGCGGGAACATCCTCCAGGGAAAATTCCACTCTTCCCGCCGCCGTAAGTCTTCCCACAGGGCAGCTCACCCGCCCGCCTCTGAATTCCTTCTCAAACGTCCCGCAGCCCAGAGTACAGCAAAGCTCTCCTTCCAGCGTCTCCTTTCCGTAATTCGCCACCTGAACCTCAGCCCTCAGCCGTTCCCTGGTCTCATAGGTATACCCGGGCAGCAGCGCAAGTGGCTGACAGGGGCGAAAGAACGCCCGGAAGACCTCCGGCCGGGCAAAGTCATAGGGCTTTGGTTTTAAATGGGAATTCAGCATCCCCACCAGCGCCGTCCCCTGCCCCGGAAAGTCCTGCAGCCCCAGAAGAAAAATTCCCGACATACCCTCCGTGCGGAGCACCGCCTGGATCTCCTCCCGGTAGCAGATGACGGCCAACTCTCCCGTGGCCTCCACAGCTCTGTCCCACACATCGGAAAGTCCTCGCTCCTCCACCCGCTCCCGGATCCTGCGCAGGTTTGCAGGGTCGGTTATCCCCCGGAATTCTTCCAGTTCTCCAAAGTCCGGCAGCACCTCAAACTGTCCCACCTCAAAGCCAAATACCGGCTTCCCACAGGTCTCCCGCAGCTTTTCCATGGTTCTGTCATAATTGTGCATCCCGTTGGGATAGCAGCGGTTGATGTATCCTTCCATGTTCATGAAGGTTCCGCGCAGATCCATCTCCCCAAAGCTCTGAGCGGTATAAAAATCGCTGTCCTCATCACAGCCTCTGCCGCCGTAATACAGGTTGGAACCCCCGGCGTACAGCCTGGTGGGATCCAGCTTCCCGGCAAGCGCCAGCAGACTCCGCATTCTCTCCAGTCCCCGTTCCGACAGCTGCAGCTCGTTTCCAAACGTCAGCATCACAAAGGAAGGGTGGTTTGCCAGCATGTGTATAATCTCCGTAAGCTCCCGGCGATAACAGTCAAAGCTTTCCTCCGTCTCAAAGGCATCCCGGGGATTCCAGTGGGACAGCTCCGGCTGTATCAGCATCCCCATCCTGTCCGCGGCGGCAAAAGCTGCCTCCGGCGGGCAATGGGAATGAAATCTCACACAGTTGACGCCATAGGAGCGATAGGTCTCCAGAATCTCTCTCCACGCCTCCTCCTGCATGGGACAGTATCCTGTCTCAGGAAAAACGGCACAGTTTGTCTCGCCTCTGAGAAAGATGGACCTGCCATTCAGCACAAGCCTTCCCCCCTCATTGGCTCCAAAGTCCCTTATGCCGAAGGACACCGTCTGTTCCGAGACAAAGGACTCCCTGTCCGCCTCCTTCCAGGGCTCTTCCTCCCCGGCCTTGCCGCAATGCTCCGCCTCCAGCCGAACCGTCAGCTCCTGCAGATTTCCTTCATACTCGTCCCAGCTGCCGGCCGTCTCCGCAAGGGAAAGTCCCTCCAGGACAATCATTGTCCTGCCCTTCTCCCCGGCGGCCTCCCGGACAGCCTCCTCCTGCAGTGCCTCCGAACGGACACCGATCCTTCCCTTCCAGGATGCGTCCGCACATACCCATACCTTCACCGTCACCCGGCGTCCTGCCGGATAAACCCTGACCGCTTCCGGAAACACAGGCTCCTCCACCCGCAGCCTCAGATATCCCAGCACCCCGTTCCAGTTGGTCTGTGTCTCGTCCGTAGCCGCGGAGGAATAGACAATATCGGCCCGGGGCATACCCGGATAGCTGTTGTCTGACAGCAAGGTAAGCTCATGACTGTCCCCCTCCCCTGTTTCATGGCTCCTTTCCGCTCCCCGCCGCCAGTGCTCCGTCAGTTCAAAGACCTGGGGCGTACTGACAGAGGGCTCCCGAAAATGGGGAATCTCCCGGCCGTCCAGCAAAAGCCGCAGGCACCTTGCCCGCTCCGCCTCCAGAAACACCCTCTTGCCCACCGGCAGAGCAAAACATACCCGGCTGGTCAGCCTGGCCTCCCCCTCATAAATATACTTTCTGGTGAGCCGGGTAAGAATGACCTCCTCCCCGGTAAGCGCCCCGTTTTCGGACTGGCCGTCCGGATGGCACGGATCCTTTCCCACATCCGGCCTGCCGATTCCGTTTTCCTCCAGCGTACCCGGAAGCTTCATGTCATACCTGCAGCCGTCTCCGAGATCGGCCTTCCACATTCCCTCCAGTGAATAAAGCATCTGCCTCTCCTCCATCCTTGGTTTTGGCAAGTATATCATTTTCCCCTTCCGGATACATTGCCGAAAATTGCGTACCGATAGAGAAAAATTGCGAAAAAGCTAAATCTCCGGCCAGTACTCCCCTACGGCGCTCCGAAGGATTTCCTCCGTATCCCTCCGCAAAGTCCCGGGCTCCTTCACATAGTCCAATATTTTCTGATGCGGCAAGTGTGCCAGCATCCACTTCCCCAGCGTATAGGATATGGCATAGCCATCGGCCATGGAGGAATACGCGTTCTGCAGCTGTTCCCCTGTGCAGGACAGCGCCGTCTCATTGTAGGTCTGTCCGGACAGGTTGGTGGCAAGCGCTTCCCAAAACCATTCGCAGCCTGTGGCATCATCGTTGACGCACTGCTGACAAATATGTACGAATTCGTGAACAATCACTTTTACATAATCCTCCCGCCGCATATTTTGGTGTGAGGATGTACTTCTGCATCGGTCATATGACAGCAGATTAATGTTTCCGTCGAAGGTGTCGGCAATCATCCAGTCAAAGTACTCCCCAAAAAACTCTATCACATGACGCTCATATTCCTCCACGGAGTCATACATTTTCACCGTTACCTTCTCCCGCAGCTCCTTCAGGCCGAAAAAATCCAGGATCCGCCCCATGTTTTCTTCCAGTATAACACACAACTCCGTCACCTGAATTTCCGACTCCGAATCCGGTCTTTCCTCCTGCGCCCAAGACGCCCCTTCCGACGTACCTGCCATAAAAATCAGATTCTTCGTCTCATGCCGTATCTTCCCCATATCACATACCTCTTTCCTACCCTTTTTCCCATTGTCACACAAACGTGGGCAATCGATCCAACGTGATCACCAGGTCGCTGTTGTAGACAGCCTTCAGATTTTCCACATCATTGTTCTTAATATAGTCCGTGTGCCAGATCATAAACCAGGACCACAGACAGCCGTCATTCACAAAATTCTCCATCGCCGGAACATTCCCGCACTCGTGGAAAGCCATGGGCTTGCCGGCAGTGTTGAAGGCCTCCAGCTTCTTCCACGCCTTCCGGTTTGTGGTGTTGTCATAGGTATCGGAGCCGATGATATCGCAGTAATCGTCCCCCACATACCAGCCCTCCTCCACCTCCCCGGAATACCCCAGCACCCAGATGAGATTGTTCAGCCCAAATTCATTCGTATAGCGGTCATACATCATCCGCCAGAGCCTGACAAAGCTTTCTCCGCCGCCCTTGCCCCACCAGAACCATTTTCCGTCAAATTCATGAAAGGGCCGCCACAGCACCGGAATCCCCGCATCCCGCAGCTTTCCCAAAGCCCCTGCCGCCAGATCCCAGTTAGCCACCATGACATCGTGCTCATGGGTTCCCGGTGTCAGCAGTCTGTCGAAATCAGGCATGTCTTCCTGACTTTCCTGATAGCCCTTTCCTTCCATCCCCGTGTGCCAGCAGATCGTCACAAGCCCGCCTCTCTGCCACCATTCCCCGGCCCGTTTCACTACTCCCTCAAAATCGCCGCTAATAAAATCCAGCCCCCGCATGGCGGGCAGTCTGCCCGTGGTCTCCTTGATATAATCCATCTCATAGTCCGGCGACCCCATCCAGGTAGATTCCTGCTGGCAGGAAAGCATGACCCTGCCATAGTTTTCCAGAAGGTACGCATAGACGCCCGCCGCCGTCCTGCTTGCGTCCGGATTGGAGAGAGACGCTTTCGCAATGGTTTCCGCTTTGTTTTTTGTAATCATTCTGTCCCAATTTAACCTTTCTCCCGCTCCTCGCAGTCCTCCTCGATCTGTCTCAGGCACTGCGGCGCCATACAGGCATTCACGCGGTAAGAGGAAATGGCTTCGTTCAGCACCTGATAGTTCAGCTGCGTCCCTCTGCTGTCACACTTGTACCGCACCGCCCGCTCCTTTGCAATTCCAAACCTTGCCGCCTCCGTGACGGCGTCCATATTTGCCCCCAGGAACAGAAACTCCCAGCCATACTTTGACTTCTGGCGTTCCACCAGCTTCTTCACCTTTTCATAGGTATATCTGCTGCTGGCATTCTCCTGTCCGTCCGTGGTGATGACAAAGAGCGTCCTCTCCGGCCGGTCCTCTTCCCTGGCATACTTGTGCACGTTTCCGATATGGCGGATGGCTCCGCCCATGGCGTCCAGAAGCGCCGTGCATCCGCCCACGCAGTAATCCTTTTCCGTCAGGGGCTCCATCTTTTCCAGCGGAACCCTGTCGCAGAGCACCCGGCTCTCATTGTCAAAAAGTACCGTGGAGATCAGCGCTTCCCCCGGCTCCTTCTTCTGTTTCTCGATCATGGAGTTGAAGCCGCCGATGGTATCGGCCTCCAAGCCCGCCATGGACCCGCTTCTGTCTAAAATGAACACAACCTCTGTCAACCCTTTTTTCATAGCGATACCTCCTTTTGATGAAATAAGCATACCGCATCCGAAACAGAAAATGGTCTCCTGCCGGGCGACATTTATCCGCCGCCCAGCGCAGCCTCGCCGTGGGCAAACAGAGCCATGTTTATGGTGTATATATCATAGACCTGCCTCTCAATAAAATACTGAACGATCACATCAGATCTGCTGCCGGGTGACAGGGCAAGCTCCGCCCGGGCCAGAAGATCCCTGGTATCGTCCAGATTCAGCTCCAGCGCGATGGCAAGCGCAAGCGCCGTCTTTTTCTTCGGCCTGTAGTCCGGGTTGCACCGTATCTTGGAAAAAAGCTTCCGATCCAGATTCGCCCTCTTGTATACCGCCACATCGGTCAGCCCTCTCTCGTCGATCATACGGAGCAGCCGCTCCCCAAAGGACTCTCCCAGCCGGGCAATCGCATCCTCCAGGCTCCTGGGGGCGGCACAGAATACCTGGGCCGCCGGCATGGCCGCAGACCTGCTTCGCAAAAATTTGGGGGCAGGCAGAGAACTTCCGTACTCCTGCGCTGTCCGCTCCTTTACATAATGGGCGTCAATATATTCCTCAATATCATCAAAAAGCTCCCCGGACAGCCGAAAGGACTGCTCGTCAAACACCACCAGATAGACCAGCATATCCTCCCGCTCCAGAAATCCGCGGATACAGTCCACCGCAATCCCCAGCGCCTCCTCCTTGGGAAACCCATAGCTGCCGGCGGCAAGCAGCGGAAACGCCAGAGACTCACAGCAAAGCTCCTTGGCCAGCTCCAGCGACTTTTGATAGCAGCTTCTTACCGTATCGGCTTCCCCATGACGGCCATCTCTCCATATGGGAGCCACCGCATGAAAAAGATAGGCGGCATCCAACCCGAACGCCGGCGTGTACGCCACCTCCCCCGGCTGCAGAATGCCGATCCTTTCCCTGGCCGCCAGCAGTTCCTCCCTGCCCGCCCGCTCATAAACAGCCGTATCCACCCCGGCGCCGACTCTGACGTAAGGGTTTGCCGTATTGACAATCGCATCAGCCTTTACTCTGCTGATGTCAGCCCTGATGATCTGTAATGGCATGTGGATTTCTCCTCAACAACGCAGTCTTTAAGTACTCGTATCTCAGCCGTTTCTCTTCCTTCGCAAAATGAACCTCCCGGAACTGCTCCGGATTGTCCTGGTAACACAAGACCTCTTCTCCAAACTGTTCGCTTGTCAGGTCAAACACACAGTCTCCCACCACATTATAGCAGTGATAATTCCCGTCCGGCCTGCGGATTCCATATACCCTTCCCCCGAAAATATCCTGTGCCAGAAACGCCGTGACGGAGCACTGACCCAGGGTTCTGTTTTCCCGGCTCCAGGCATCCCGCATCCGCGGCGCACAGGTCTCCGGGCACCAGATTTCCCAAAGCGCATCATACAACTCCCTCGGATTCCCGATACCACCGTACAGTTCATTCACCGCAGGGACATCCGCCTGCTGCCAGCCATAAAAATGATAGCGCATAAATACCTCCCTTCTCACACTAACAGTACCATATAACCGCACTTGGTGCAATCCGTCTTTATTATCTACAAGACTGCTCCGGTTACGGCTGCGGTCGTGTCACTGCTGTAGGTTTATGGTATTGGCATTCATACTGTTAAAGATATTGAACACGGTGATCAGCGCAATGATGAACAGGAACCCGTAAATAAACACCGCTCCTGTATAATAGGAACTCTGGGATTCCGAATTTGACAGCCGTTTATCTGCAATGGTACTGTCCGGTGGAAAAAGGCTTCGTATCGCTGATACTGCCTCGTCACTGCCGCTGTCTGCAAGCTGTATATCCACAGCTGTATAGCCTGCCATACCAATGCTCTCATCAAAGCCTGTCCCATCCGGCAGCGTGACATCCAGCAGTAAAAGGTCATACCGTCCTGCCTAGAAGAATTGATACGCCGCCTTTACGGTACGGGCATTATCCACCTGAAAACCATTCTTCTCCAGTGTGTATTTCAGGCCTTCAATCAGGCTTAAATCGTCTTCCACATATAATATCCTTTTTTCATTCATGCTTTATCCATCACTCCGGATGCCTCCGACCTATAAAAAGCAAAATGATTATTTCCACCGCCAGCAACCCCAACAGCACAGGCAGCAGCACCGGCCAGACTAAGACTCCCCCCGCAAGCAGGAGCATTACCACTGGAACCATATATTTCCGTGGATGGTGCCACAGGTCGCTTTCAATTTTCCAGCCCCGGATGGGATATAACCACTCCAACAGCACAGACAACACCGCGCTCTGCAGGGCAAAGAAAACAGCCCCTGCAATCATATAGACAGTGACGCTGCCGTTTTGTATCTGCCAGCTGCAGAGGAATATCGCATCTGCAGCCATATTACAAAGAAAGATAAACAGGCAGTATGGAATGCAAAAGCAGCCTTTCTGCCCGGGCAGGAAACGGACTGCCCGCTCCAGATCAGGGTCACAGGACAGCAGGATACAGATAGGCGTATTTAAGGATAGAATCGCAAAACCCACCGGAATAACAGACAGACCAGCCATTTCGCTAAAAAAACAGGACAGTACCAGGGCTACGCACCACATCACAGCGGTATTGAGCAGATAATTCTTATGGCAGCTCAGATACCGGAAAAAAAACCGCCAAAGTGTTGCCCTCTTCCCCTGCCGGACCACATGGCTTTTCTTACTCTCCTTTGGATAAAAAACGTAGCCCTCTGCTCTCCATAAAATCAAGACAGCAAACAGGCTGTTCAAAAGCAGCAACAGACCAACCAGGAGCCCATTTCCAAATGCAATAGCATCCACGCTTCGCATTGCGGACACTATGCCGGCAGTCCAGAGGCCGCCCATATACCAGTATTTTCTCAGGGAATAAACCGCGGCAGCCATAAGAACCGCATGAACCATGCAGAGGATCATTCCCACCAGTTCTACCGGGTTCCAGGCAGAAACGGCCAGCAGAACCGCAAAAAGCAGCCCTGTCTTTGTAAGAACCGTATAGGCGCCCAGCACCCCCACATAGGAGAAAACAAACTCCCTGCATCGATACGGCAGCATCAGCATAGCCGTAAGCTCCACCACGTTATCTTTGGAAGAAAGAGCCTGCCACATCACGCCCGCAGTAAAGGTGCTGATCATCAGAACCCGGACAAACGATGCAATCTGCACCTGAAAGCCGGCAATATACAGTCCCCAAAATATAATCACATCGATAAAAAGAGTCCGTGGCAGCCGCTCATAGTTTGCCCCAAACAGCTTTTTGGCAAAGGCTTTACCTGTCATTTTCATCATGCAGAGCCTCCCGGATATCCTCGGCATCTATCTGCCCGCGTTCAAATGTCTGCCGGATTCTGCCGTCCTCCAGGACAAATACCCGGTCAGAAGTCAGCGTGATGCTCTCCAGGATGTGGGAGGAAAACAGCACGGTTCCATACTCCTTATACCCCGAAATCTGCCGGTACAGGTATTCCGTACTCTGGAAGTCCAGTCCGTTAACCGGCTCATCCAGAAGAAGCAGTCTTGGTTTCAAGGCAAAAGCCGTGATCAGAAATGCCTTTTTCCGGTTTCCGGTTGACAGCTCCCTTAACAGGGTATTTGTATATTCTTCAAAATGGAAGCCCTGTATCAGCTCCGACACCTCGGGCACCGCTCTTCCATAGGCGGCGCATACATAGGCCAGGTATTCCCGAAAAGTAAAATACGAGAAAGAATTGTCCTCGGCAAACACCGTATAGCGGCAAAGCTTAAAATCCTGCTTCCGGAAATCCACAGGGGAACCACAAAAGCAGATACCCTCTGAACGGAAGGTAGGGAGCAGTCCGGAGAGCACCTTCAGAAACGTGGTTTTCCCGGCTCCGTTCAGCCCGATAAGTCCTGCCACCTCATGCTCGGCCAGTTCAAAAGAAAAATCCGAAAGTATCATTTTCTCGTTACTGTATCTTAATTTCGCACGCTTTAGCGTGCATGGAATCCGTAGTTGACTCAATGTCTTTTTTGAGTCAACATTGTACCACGCGCTTAGGTTCTTCACAGTCAGGAGCGCTTCTCCCATCTTACCTCCCCCCTCTGCCGTCCTTTCCTTTTTTCCATGCCGCATATGCGGAATACAGGAAGGCACCTGCCAAAACTATATACAATCCCATCATCGGGAAGTTCCCCGATATCCCGCATACAATGGCAGAAACTAGCCAGATTAGTCCAATGATTCCTCGAATATAAATATGACGCATGCTCTTACCTCCTTGATCTTTTCTCTGCTTATCAAAGCAGTTCCCGACTCTGCCATACCCGGTGTACCAGTATGGCTATTTTGACAGAGCGATTCTATAAATATCCGCCTGTTCTCCATCAATTTGAAAGCTGCGCTCATAGACTCCGCCATTCCGGATGATTGTTTTTACTGAAGGTTCATTCTTTTTTTCTACAGAAAGATACAGTTCGTTCATCCCCGCCTTTTTGGCAACCTCTAATAATTGCCGCAGCATTTCCGTAGCAAAGCCTTTTCTTCTCTCTGACGGGCGGACGCTATAACCGCAATGGCCGAGATCCTTCAGAAAATCGTTCAGCGTATGCCTTAAATCAATGATTCCCACAATTCTATCCTGAGCATCAACGGCAAAGAATGTGTCTGTTATGACCCAATTCGGATTCACCGTCTCCTCTTTCGTGTTTGCGTCTATGGATCTGCACCATTCTATATAATCCTCCGTTTTATCAAATAATTCACTTCCGTTAATGACGGATTCCCCATGATCAAAAAATTCCTGTCTGAATTCGACTGCCTGTTCTTTCTGTTCTTCTGTTGGTCTGACTAATTGAATCATTTTTCACACTCCTTTATCTGTTAAGATTTTATCAAATCATCCCAACCACCCCCGATAAAACGCGGCCGCTCTCAGAATTGCCCCTGCAGCTATCGCTGCCAAGCAGTTCGACGACTATAAATTGCCAACACAAATGCAAAGGAAATAATTTGTGCAGCCATAATCCGGACAATTTGAAATTCGTCTGCGCCATTTAGCGAAACGACATGCAGCATGTTTGTAGCAACTGTATTATTGAATAAATGATCGCCAAGCCCTGCCCACAGACTTCCTGTTATGCGGTAAAGAAGCCCCCATTTAATTCCCATAATCCCGGCAAGGAGCATATAACCGATGCCCATTAGAAGCATCGCCGCAAATGACATTTCGCCATTTATGTAACTTCTGATGGGCATTACAATGTGCCAGACGCCAAACAAAAATGCGGCAATATAATTCGCTTGCATAAATGGCTTTATTTCGGAAAGTGTTTTTATGAACAGACCGCGAAAAACGCCCTCCTCCATCCATACATTAATAACGTTGAACAGCACGCATAACAGAAAGAAAACAAACTCCGTATGATTTATTTGAGAGCCGGTTAACGAAAAACTGCTGATATACAGCTCTAAATGTGCAGGATTGCCCTGCAGAATAAAAATTGCCAATTCCAGGCTATATGAAATGGCAAAGCAAACGCTTCCCAATAACAGACCTTTCAAAATACCACTCACAAAACCGTTTCTATGAAATCCAATATCGCTCCAGGAAAGATTTACCCTTTTTAATACCAAAGCCAATAGGATAATTCCGACTACTTTATGAAGCACATTTTCTCCAATAGCCGTTTTATCTGTTTCAATCAGAAAATATTCTACAAACCTCACGGACAAACAAAGCGTGAATATTGCAATGCACAAATGATCTGGTTTGCATTTTATGTTTCTTCCCACACCGTTACCTCTTAGAAATCCTGATTTTCGTTTACATAAACTTCTTTTCTATTTCCGAATCCGTTTTATTAAATCCCAAAAACAAAAATCCCCATCCAACAATACCTCCAACGCTTAATGCTGCTTGAATAGAGGCATGAAACAAAAACATCGCTGCGCTTAATGCAATCTCAATCAGCCCCAAAATTTTTCCAAGAAATAGGAAAATATCGGGCGCTATACTTTGCGCATAGTTCCAATGATCCTGAGTTTTTCTTGAAGTTGGAGTGTTATATCCATTGTTAGGATCCATATCTGACGCAGGATGTTTCTTAAAGGTATGACCCACATAAATCATTACAAATGGCATAACTAAATTTAGCAACAGAAAATAATACATACAATTTACTCCTTTCGTCGCTTCACCTTACTCTAAACTATCCGTTTTATAACAATTGCCGTTCCCGTGCTGATCCCCGCGATATTCTGAATCTCCTACAGGAAAAATTCAAATGATGCTGCCACTTCAAAAATACCGGAAAACAGTGCTCATTTGCCGCCTGTAGGTATCATTGTCTTTCTGACTTAACTCGTTTTCTACCTGTGCCAGCTTTTTCTCCAGTTCCCGGATTTTCTTTTCCTCCCCGGAAGCTGACTGGATCTGCTGTTCCAACTGTTGCTTTTCCTCTTTCAGCTTCTTGATTTCCCTGTCAACCTTATCCGTATTTATGACACATTTCTCCGCCGGCTTTCCCTGGCTGTCCCCGCTTACCTTCGGCCCTTTTCCATCTTCGCCTTTCCCGGAACGGTGATCCTTTCCATCCGCATGGTCAGCTCTCGGGTCATCAAAAAAGATTTTCCGGTTGCCGTTCTCGTCCTGACCTACCCGGTACAGTCCTGTAGGCTTTTTCCCCGATCTTTCACTGCTGATGTATTCATCCTGTGGTTCGGACAGCTTGCCGGACTTTTTCTCCTCTGCAGCCTTCTCTGCTTCCTTTGTCTTCTCTGCTTCCTTTGCTTTTTCCGCCCTCCAGACGGTCTGTTTTTCCTTCATCTTTTCTGCGTAGTCGGTTCTGGAATGGTCATAGCTTTCATGGATCTGCATTGCCATAAACTTGTTCCTCCTTCAATTTGATATTGTCAGACAGCTTCCTTTTTCTTTTTTCGACTGCAGAAAGTAACGTGTTAATCCATTTGCTGTGGGATACCTTCTGGGTGCTGTGAAATGATCAACAGCACATTGAGGACAAATTTATTCCCCTGTGTCTCTATACTCATGGCGCCGCCATATTTTTCAGCCACCTTCTTTACATTCGACAAACCTGTCCCTTTTTTGAACGCGCCTTTCCCATGGAAGCTGTTTTCTATTTCCATCATAAGGAAATCTCCCTGGATGCACCCGGACACATGGATATATTTTTCTATGCCATCCAGGCACTTACATGCCAGGATGGCATTATCCAGTGCATTTGACAGGACAATACAGATATCAATGTCCCGCAGACTGCAGGGATATGGCAGAAGAAGGGAACAGTCCACATCTATCCCCATGCTTTGGGCAACCCCCAACTTGTTTCCCACCAAAATATCCACAGCAGGGTTATTGGTGCTGCAGGGGAATGACATTTTTTCCGCCATATCATCCAGATCCTCCATATAGGTTACGGCTTCCTCCAGTTTCCCGCTCTGCAGGAGCCTTTTTATTACTGCGATGTGGTTCCTGATGTCATGGCGGAAGGATTTTGTCCTGTCATAACGAGCCTTTGCCTCCTCTACATACCGGTTCAGGGAATGTTCTTCCTGTTCCAGCAGTGAAATTTCGGTGCTGAGCCGAAAATTTTGCTGCAATTTCTTATAAGAGAACAGAATGCAGAACAGACTTAAAAGTCCCAACAGATGCATAGCAAACAGCTGCCAGTGACTGAACAGATACCTGTAAGTTTCTCCCTCCTTTAAGACATCATACTGGAATTCAAATGAGATCGTATTGATATACTCGCTCATAACGAATATCATCAGAATCGGAATGAAAACCAGAAACATCCGTTGCTTTTCCGCCGCCGTATAAAAGTGATGTGCTGCATCCCCTGGATAAAAGACATCCCTGGAAAAATAACGGCACACCATATAATAACAAAACCCGGCAAGTGCCAGTGACACCGCCTCGCTGGTCAGCATGACCGCAATACCGTCCGTATCATGAAAAACAGCCGGCAGAAACGGGCACAACAGACTTATCAGGGAGTTCACGACTCCATAGCATAGCAGCATGATTTCAGTCGCGAGCGCCGCATACAAAAGGGAGGACTTGATATCTGCATGGCAGACCAGTACCCCGCATGCTGTAAAAAGAAACACTATTACCACAAAGCCGATTATCGTGCGCACCGGAACAAAATTGTTGACAATCACCGCACCTACCGCAAACAGGAAATAAAAAGGAAGCCATAATTTCTTTTTCAGGCTTCGGGTCAGGAAATAAAACTGGAAAGACGTCTCAATCACGCCCATAATATATATATTGAAAAAATCCAGATACTTATCCATATTACCTGCCTTCCATATATAAATACTCTGCAATTCTGATTGAAACCATTACAGATCTCAGATGTTCTTCATATACTGCAGAACAACGCCGGAGAACTCCTTGCTCCGCAGCCGTGATACAGGAATCTCTCTGCCATTGTCCATATAGGCAGTCCCGTTTTTATAGCCTTTTAAATGCTTCAGATTGATAAGATAGCTCCTGTGGCATCGGTAAAAACGGTTGTTCAGCTTTGTTTCCAGGTTTTCAATCCGCTCATAATAGTCAACAACCTCGCCGGAAGCCAGGTTTAAATATATTTTCCTGTCTATGATCTCACAGAAGACAATCTCATCCTTTGGGATGATGCGCCCCTCGTATCCCTTTTGCACCAGCAGGCTGTCTTCGCTGGCATTCTGCATGGAAGCATAAAGACGCTCCATCGTCTTTTCAAACTGTTTTTTATCCACCGGCTTGACCAGATAATCGTAGGCCTGTACCTCAAAAGACTGGAATACCATCTCTTTCAGTACCGTAATAAAAACTAGGAAGCCCCGAAACTGATCCGCCCTCAGTTTCCTTGCCGTTTCCATACCGTCCATTTCCTTCATCTGGATATCCAGAAACAGGATGTCGATCTGCCCATTGCAGCTCAGCAGCTCTTCGCCGCTGGAAAACATACGGAGACTGATCTCCCGGTTCTTTTTTTGAAAGAAATCAGAAACCATTGACTTTATATGATCAGCCATATGTTTTTCATCATCGCAGATTGCAATACGGATCAATGCGCTACCTCCTCGTCATTATATCACCAGCGGTAAAGGTTTATCTTTTGCCGCTGCCATAGACAGACATTTTATTATAACCCGCCAAAAAAATCAAAACAATTTCATTGCTGTAAAATGTTTATCTGTCGCCGCAAAATGCTTGCGAATAAGCGTTCGCGGCAGTAAAAGGCTCCAAAATGATCTACGCTGTTACAATTGTATAAAGTGAAAAATGGCCATGCGCTTCCAAATTTTTAAAAACAGTCAACATTTTCTGAAGTTTTGTGCTATTCTGTAATCAAATCAATTGTAATTGAATTTTTTTGACATTCGATCGGGAGTTCTTGTAGTATGCCGAGCGCAATTATCAGCAGTATGTGAAATCAAAGATTTCACCATCTTGATTTGTACGCCCGCAGAAGCGGGCAGATGGGAGTTCGTATGAAAAAGCTTATTTTGATTATAGGACCTAACGGAGTTGGAAAAACTACAACAGCAAAAATACTGTTACAAAAATTATCAAAATGTGCTTTTGTAGATGCCGATTGGTGTCGAGCAATTAACCCGTTCCCTTTTACGGATGCTACAAAATACGCTGTATGTCAAAATATTTATTCATTGTTTAATAATTATCTTCTGTGTGAGGATATAGAATATGTTATTTTTCCATATGGTTTTCACGGAGAACGAAAACAAATATTTGAACAAGTAATCAGCAGCTTAAGAGAAGACGGTATACGATTTGAGGTATGTCCTATTATTCTTAAATGTTGTGAGGAAGAGAATATTAGAAGGGCAATAAATGATGATAGAGATATGGAACGAATTGAACGTGGTATAAAGAATACTTTTCATTTTTATGACGAATATGCATATCCCAACATTGATTCAACGTATTTACAGCCTGAAAAAGTAGCAGAAAAAATAATAGAAATACTAAACCTGAATTATTCACGGCTACGCCGTGAAAGTGGCTGAAAGCCATGTGGTATCCGCGATCAGGGACATTGTCGCCTGATCCATTTCATTCTGCGGCGGCTCTCCGTCCCTTTTCTGTCCCGTCTTCACAGTTTCCTGTTCTGCCATATGATCTGCCTTCACACCCGCTCCAAGACCGCTCTGTTTCATCATCCCTGCACGCCCTAGGATCTCCGCAACAATCTGCTCTATGTCCGCCCTGTCTACTGCCCGGGGTAAAGAGACATCCGGCGTCTCAGAGCAGTGGATACAATGCAGGACTGCATTGACAATAAACTGCGCCTTGCTGTGGGGACCCTGTTTCTCCAGCAGACGGATGACCGCATCATGGGCGGGGTCATTTCCATTGAATTTGATGCTGAACCGCTCCCGGTCTTTCTTTTCTTTCATAGGCTCACCTGCCCGTAGTTTCCATCTGGTAAAGGAATTCATACCCTTTTGCGTTGGCGCTCACATCTTCCACGAACAGGGCATTCCTTACCTTCCCAGAGTTTTCAATCTGTCTGCGCAGCAGGACTGCCCCGCCGCCCACAAATACCCCCTACCTGATGCCAGATCCAGTATACGCTCCCTCAGCCCATTTGCCAAGTCATTGACAAAGCTCTGAGCCGTCCGTTCCACCAGGGCAGCCACCTCAGGGGCGTAAATGCCTGCCTTGCCTCCCAGGATACTGTCAATGTCTGTTTCGTCAAGCAGGAGGTCAAGCTCTGAGTTTGCTTTTGTGCGAATTTGGTTATAGAGCACGATCACCCCGTTCTCCAAAGAATCACACACGGCCAGATCCGCACGCCCGGAACGCATCATCAGGTAATCTGCCGTAAATCCGCCAATATCCACGATCAGCACCTTAGGACTCTCCACCAGCCTGTCCATCATGGTGACTGCCGCCGCATAAGCCTGGGGATAGCAGCGCACATCTTCAATGTAAACCGCATGGTTCTTTCCCCGATAGCTGAATTTTACCACGCCCCGGTCAGAAAAATACCGGATGAATGCCTGATGCTGCGCCCCGTAATGCGCAGGCGGCAGCCCCACCGCAAGCCGGATGCGCTGCGGCATCTCCCCATATATGCCCTTGGCCTGGAGCTCCTGGGCAATCCCAAACAGGGTGAGGATAAAGAAACGGTCGTCCTCTGTCTTGTCCCTTTTGTACGGGATACGCTGGTTTGACAGCGTATAGAACCTGTCCCGGTACATCAGGATATTACTGCCAAAGGGCTTTGTGCTGCTCTCCGCCAGCCCGGAGACAAAGGGTGGGCAGTTGACGGTCTTCATCTGTTTGTTTCCATGGTCGATTGCGATCAACATAGTTTTGTTCCTCCTATTTTTGCGTATTATATAGATCCTTTACGCATGGATTACGCATTTTTTCAACACAGTGTAAGAAAAAAGTCAAAAAGCAGCAGACCACGTTTCCATGATCTGCTGCTTTCTGTTCTAACTGTTTGGCGTGAAAACTATGCCAGGACAAACTCTCTCTTTTCGATGATAGCCTTTATTTCCTCGACACTCTTTTCAGCCACATCCGCTATCTGCCCCAGTGTAAAGCCTTTCTTGTACATGTTTATGATGATTTCTGCCAGTGCCTCCGCTGTTGCATCTTCCCTGATACCTTGGCTTAAATTGCACATGACTCATTCCTCCTTATGCAGCTCTCTGCCGGACTATATTGTCATGTGGGATTACGCCAGAACTGGCTCCCGCTTTTTTATGATAGTCCTTATTTCCTCCGCACTTTTTCTTACAGCTATCTCTATCTGCTCGATGGTAAAGCCGTTCTCGTACATATTCATAATGATTTCTGCCTGCGCATCTTCCCTAATGCCCTGACTCAGGTTGCACATACTCGCCACTTCCTTTCTTATGCCGGTTTCCGCCGGAATCTTATACTCCTTCTCAATGATTGTCAGTTTTTCATCTACGGAAAGCTGCTTTGACAGCAACGCCCCTAACAGACGGTGGAGTTCATACTTTTCATCATGCCCCGGCAGTTCGTTTGACAGACCGATCAGCACGATGTTCAGCAGATCCAGCCTTCCCCTGCACCGGTAATCCCCTATGAGCTTATCATATGCAAGGTGCACATAACCCATACTGTTTTCATCCAGGTTCATACAAATCCAGATACTGAATACGCGGCGGATGTCATTATAGTTGGTATGGACAAAATCCCTTTCCTTCTGTGAAGAAATAAGGCGGCTCACATAGAAGACTGCCCTGTCCAGGAGGTCGTACCCTGACGGCTCATCCTTCTGGCTCTCCACATTGACGATCATCTGTGATAAGCCGTCCCGCATGCGAACATAAAAAACAATGTCAAACCTTACCAGCCCCTCGTTTATCTCTGCGTTTTCAGAATTAAAACCGACAATTCTCTGCCCTTTTTTCACGGGATCATCTTCCTGGGAATTTGTCATGCCCGGCTCTACCGGAACCACGCCGATCAGCGGCTCTCCTTCAATATACTGCACAACATCCCTGGGATTCATACCCTTAAATTCATCCACAGTGTTCACAAGTATGTATGCTAAAATGTACTTGTGCCCCAGCAGGCGCTTTGCCTTTTCGTCATACTGGGCATCCTTGTCAGACGCCCGTACCATGTTCTTCATCTCCGTGTCCATGGATGTTATATCCATCAGTCATTCCTCCTTTTGTTCCTCTGTGTGAGAATCGTACAGCCGATTACAAAAGGCATATGACCTCACACTTATTATACCCCAGCCCTACCGGGGAATCAATCAGATTTTATCAGGTGTGCATTCCATAACAGGCTTTCTTCAGATCCTCCTGCCCGTGCAGGATAATCCCGCCGCAGATGCCATTCCCGTTTAGGCATTTCTCCTGAAAGAAAAAGCTGTAAGGAACAAAATCGTCATATACTACGATCCGCCTGCTGCCTTTCCAGGAAAAATGATTATTGAGGAATCTCCCCAGCTTTCTCCGCAGCACTTTCCTTTCCGCAACTTCCCGCAGGTTCTTCCTGCTCTGGAACTCAATTTTAGGCGTTCCCTACTCGTCTACGGACAGCATCCCTACGCCTGCGCCGCCGAGTCCCCTACTTTCTTCCAGTTTTTCCTGAAACTGCCTGTACGGAAGATGTATCGTTTCTTTCCTCCCGGCAACCCTCCTGAACCCGCTGTCACTCAGCCAGGTAAAGTCAATCGTCAGCACATCCATATTTTCTTCCTTTGCAGACCGGCCAAGCCGCAGCTCCGCAAAGGAGTGGATGTCGGAAACGATTGTATGCCGTTTTGCTTCCAGCGCCTGTAGTTTCCTGTCGGAGATGCCGAACCTGTGGGGGGAACGGAATCCCCTGGATACCGTCCACAGGAAAACACAGCCCTCCGATGCCAATATTTTAACCATTGTCCTCTGTCCCATGATACTCCTCCCTTTTAAAAGCCGTCCAACAATATGTTACATATTTCGGATAACGAATCTGTACCGCCTGCCAAAAATATAATCCAACTTGTTGGATTTGCGCATTAGGCACAGCAGAACAGTTCTTCCACTGTGTACCGTCTGCACTCGTCCACCTGTTCCTCCGCATCATCGTAATCAAAGACACTTGGCGTACCATTGCAGTAAAGGTTAAACGCCATCCTGACTACTTTTAAGCTCCCGCTGGTCTGCCAGCCTTCGTGCAGGCACTCCGTTTTTACACAGCCTGTCTTAAAGTTATAAATGCTTTTGATATTTCTTCTTGTGTCATCGCTGATAAAAATAATCGCTTTCTCTGCTCCTAACGCTGTACTACTCATGTTCATTTCCTCCATTTCTTATTTTGTTTTTTGACCATAACAAAAGGACACTTCCCTAAAATTTTCTTTTAGAAAAATGTCCTTATCGTACAAAATATTGAATTGGATTTATGAGTACAACTATTCATTAACGCTCATTATTCTTCATTATGCGTTGTAAAATTGTTGTAAATTTGTTGTAGTTTACAAGTTCAAGTACCGCAAACCCTTGATTTTACTGTTCTTTTCCACCAAGCGTTTTCATCGTCGGAAACAACAGCACATCCCGGATCGCCGGGCTGTCGGTGAGCAGCATCACCAGTCTGTCAATGCCGTACCCAATTCCGCCGGTGGGCGGCATACCGATCTCCAGCGCGTTCATGAAGTCCTCGTCGGTGGTGTTAGCCTCTTCGTCTCCTGCTGCCAGGGCAGCCTCCTGCGCCCGGAAGCGCTCCCTCTGGTCGATGGGATCATTCAGCTCGGAATAGGCATTGCAAAGCTCCCTTCCGTAGATAAACAGCTCAAAGCGCTCCACATAATCCGGCTTGTCAGGCTTCCGCTTGGTCAGCGGAGAAATCTCCACCGGATGATCCATGACAAAAGTGGGCTGGATCAGGTGCTCCTCCACGAACTCTTCAAAGAACAGATTCAGGATATCTCCCTTTGCGTGGCGTGCCTCATAGTGTACGCCCTTCTCGTCTGCAAGTTTTCTTGCAGCTTCCGTATCCGGAATCTGATCAAAATCAACTCCTGCATATTTCTTTACGGCGTCAACCATGGTGATCCGTTCAAAGGGCTTGCCCAGATCCAGGATCTCACCGCTGTAAGGCACTGCGGTAGTACCGCAGACTTCCTGCGCCACATAGCGCAGCATATTCTCCGTCAGATCCATCATTCCGTGGTAATCGGTATAAGCCTGATACAGCTCCATCAAAGTAAATTCCGGATTGTGTCTGGTATCCAGCCCCTCGTTGCGGAACACCCGTCCGATCTCATAGACACGCTCCAGTCCGCCCACGATCAGTCTCTTTAAATACAGCTCCAGGGAAATACGAAGCTTCACGTCCTCATCCAGAGCATTATAATGCGTCTCAAAGGGCCGCGCTGCAGCGCCTCCTGCATTGGGCACCAGCATGGGGGTTTCCACCTCCAGAAAGCCCTCCTTTTCCAGATAACGGCGAATGGCACTGATGATCCGGGAGCGCTTCACGAAGGTCTCCTTCACATCTCCGTTCATGATCAGATCCGTATAGCGCTGCCGATAACGTATGTCCGTATTGGTCAGTCCGTGAAACTTCTCCGGCAGAATCTGCAGGCTCTTGGAGAGCAGGGTCACCGCGGAGGCATGAACGGAAATCTCGCCGGTCTTGGTGGTAAACACCTCTCCCTCCACACCCACAATGTCGCCCACATCATACTTCTTGAAGTCCGCATAGGATTCCTCTCCAATGCTGTCTCTCGCCACATAGCACTGAATATTGCCGGGCAGATCCTGCACATTGCAGAAGGAAGCCTTTCCCATGACGCGCTTGGACATGATACGTCCTGCAATGCGGACGCTTTTGCCCTCCAGCTCCCCATAATTTTCTTTGATGTCCGTGCTGTGATGGGTCACATCATATCTGGTGATCTGAAAGGGATCCTTCCCCGCCTCCTGCAAGACGGCCAGCTTATCCCGTCTGACCTGCAGCAACTGATTTATGTCCTGTTCCTGTCCGTTTGTATTCTGTGCTTCTGCCACTTTTCGTCTCTCCTCATTAATTTGATCTCTGAATCTCCAGTACCTTATACGCAAAGGTGCCTGCCGCGGTTTCCACCTCCACAGTGTCTCCAATCTTACAGCCGATGAGGGCCCTGCCCACAGGACTTTCATTTGAAATCTTGCCCTTCAGGCTGTTTGCCTCGGTAGAGCCCACGATCTTGTACTCCAGCTCCTCGCTGTACTCAATATCCAGAAGCTTTACCTTACACCCGATGTTGATCTTATCCAGATCTACCTCGTCCTCAACCACAACCTCCGCGTTCTTCAGGATCTTCTCCAGCTCCTCGATCCTTGCCTCGATATCTCTCTGCTCATCCTTGGCCGCGTCGTACTCCGCATTCTCAGACAGGTCTCCCTGTTCTCTGGCCTCCTTGATCTTCTGAGCAACCTCCTGACGTTTTACCACCTTCAGCTCATGCAGCTCTTCCTCGTATTTTCTGAGCCCTTCATAGGTTAAAATGTTTTTCTTCTCCTGCATTTCGCGCGTCCTTCCTTCTCAATCTATCTCTTTTCCCAAAAAGCCGCCCGGACAGCCGTTTTCCGCGCGGCGCTTTGCTCTTATACCGATGGTATTATAACCACTTTTTCCTCTAATGTCAAGAAAATACAAGCCCCTCTTTCCGTCTGCAGCGGAAAAAAGGGGCTTGCTGACGCTTATTTGTCTGCCGTTCTTCAGTCTTTCTGACAGGATGCCATGTCCTCATAGGCACAGCTGCGCCCGATGACCGCCAGCATCCGCTTCGCGCAGGCCTGCAGGTCTCCCAGCGTAATGGGGCAGCTGACCTCATCCGGGGCTGCGCCCACCGAACGGATAATCTCATCCACATCCTTCTGGCTGCCGGGCATAATCAGATCATTGCCCGCCCTGATACAGCCCGCCGGGCTGGAGCAGCCGTACTTGAACGCCCGGTCGGGATTCAGCTCGATGCTCCCCGTAGTACCCCAGTCTGTCATGACGATTCCCTGGAATCCCCACTCCTCCCGGGCCACGGCGGTGAGCAGATCATAGCTGTTGGCCGTGTGGATACCGTTAATCAGGTTATAGGAGGTCATGATGGACATGGGCTGGGCTGTCTTCACAGCAATCTCAAAGCATTTTAAATAAATCTCCCGGATGGCCCGCTCACTGATATGAGCGTTTACATGCATCCGATTGTCCTCCTGATTGTTGAAGGCAAAATGCTTGATGGTAGTCCCCACGCCCCTGTGTCTTTGTACTCCCTCCGTGTCAGCTGCCGCGCAGCACCCCGCAAGCAGCGGATCCTCGGAATAATACTCGAAGTTCCGGCCGCACAGAGGATTCCTGTGGATATTCATACCCGGAGCCAGCCAGAGCGTGACTCCCAGCTCCTCCATCTCTCCGCCCACAATGTCGCCGGCCTCCCTGACCGCTTCCATGTCCCAGGTCTGGGCCAGCAGCGTTGCAATGGGAATCGCGGTACAATACTGATAGTAGGTCACTGCATCCTCCGGTATCTCGGGACTTGCTCCCTTCCCCATCAGGACGCCCAGCTCGGCAAGGGGAGAGTCCTCCGTCCCCCGGATCAGATTTCCTTCCCGATCCACCGAAAAGTGCCTGGAAAGCCGCAGCCCGGCAGGACCGTCGGCCAGAATCATGTTCCGGATATTTCGGTCTTCCAGCATTCTGGAAGTGGTGTCTCCCGCTGCCCCGGGGCAGACCGCGGAGGCTGCCCCGATCACGGAGCCTGCACCCATACCGCCTCTGGCCGTACCCACGCAGAGCTCCGCCATCTCTTCCACCGTAAGCTGTCCCACCAGCTCATCCAGCGACGCAGCACCGGCACGCACATCGTCCATGGTGATCTTTTTCCCGTCCACGCCCGGCAATACGGGATTTTCCTTCTGATATTCAGTCCCTCTGCAGACGATATCCGCAGCATGGATCACAAGCCTGTCAGCCGTCTGGCTCTGAGCCTTCTCCTCCCGGCTGACAGGATGCGCCGCCTCTCCCACCGTCAGCTGCTTCATCTGGCAGTCCGGCGCAAAGCGGTTGGAAAGCTTCTCTGTCACCGCTTCTCCATCCAGCGTAAGAATCGCCGCAACGGATGTATTCCGGGAGCTGCTGCCCACCCGGATGATATAATCTCCCCTCTCCAGTACCCAGGAAGCTTTCCCCTCATCATAGGACGCCATCCGCTCCACCGGAAAAGAAAGCTCCAGGCACTGGGCTTCTCCCGGCGCAAGCTCTCTTGTCTTCCCGAAGGCAGCCAGCTCCTGCCAGGGCTTCTCCAGCCTTCCCTCCGGCGCAGAGTAATACACCTGCACCACTTCTCTCCCCGAAAACCGTTCTCCCGTGTTGGTCACTCTGACCTTCAGGGTCACGCTGCCACCCTCTGCCTGCACGCTCTCCGTATCCATCCGGAAATCAGTGTAGGACAGGCCGTAGCCGAAGGGATAAGCCGGCTCAATGCCAAAGCTGTCAAAATAGCGATACCCTACATAAATTCCTTCCTCATAGTATTCGTCATCCAGATCGCCGTTCATGTGACTGAACTTCCCGGCACAGGGATAATCCTCGTAGCGCTCCGCCCAGGTATCAGTCAGTCTGCCGCAGGGCATCTCCTTCCCCGTCAGCACGTCCGCCAGCGCACTGCCTCCTATGTTGCCCGCCTGGCTCATCAGCAGAAGAGCGTCGGCTCCCGACTCCTTCCGCAGAAACCCTGTGTCGATCACGCCGCCCACATTCAATACGACGATGACCTGACGGAAGCACTTCCGCAAAGTACGGATGGCTTCCTTTTCCTCCTCAAAAAGTTCATAGTCCCCCGCAACGGGTCTTCTGTCCTTCCCCTCCCCGGAGTTCCGGGACAGAACAAACAGTGCCCGGTCGGTATCCGCCGCCCTGCATTCCTCCTCCGTCACCGCGGGAATGGCCGGCTCCGTAAAAGGATGGTCAAAAAGGAAAGCGATGGGAAAAATCCCCTCTTCCTCCACTGCGTGCTTCAGTTCCGCCGCATAAGCCGCCTTCGCCGCCTCCACCGCCTGATCGCAGCGATCCAGCCAGTTCCCCGTCGTCACCTGAAAACCGGCCTCCTCAAGCCCCTGCTCTATGTTCACCACAAAGCGGCTGTTCACATCACCTGAGCCGGTTCCGCCCTTCACGGTCCGTCTTCCCCCGTTGCCGAACAGCGCAATCCTGCCTCCCGGCGCAAGGGGCAGGGCGCCGTTGTTTTCCAACAGCACCATCCCCTGAGCCGCGATTTTTCTGGAGCGCTCCATATTCCTCTTTTCCCGTTCACTGAGTTCGGGACTTGTGGCCGCAAAAAATTTCGCCATAATTACCTCCTGCCTCCGCTATCCTGACACTTGCCGCCTCAATGCTGCACATCCTTCATTCTCTTCTCCATGTTCCTGGCATACACAGGCCCCATGCATTTTCCGAGAACAGGCACCAGCTCATGGTCAAAGTTCTCCCGGATCCTGGTTTCGTTGCCGATGACCAGGGTATATTCCTTCTCCGGCGTGCATTCGGGCCAGCTGGGCACCTCCGGATTCTCCGGGTTCCCGGTCTTCGCAAAGGCCATGACAGAGTCAAAGATCAGCTTCTCCACCCGCTCCGTAACACCCTGTTCCTGGGTGTAGGGCGCCAGGGACGTATTGTGGAAGAAATAGGGGATATCCGCACAGTGCCAGGGCGTCCGGCCGCCGTCAAAATTCATATTCAGATTGAACAGGTAGGACCATGTACCGCCGCTGCAGCTGCTTCTGGCTTTGATATAGTCAATCTCCGGTGTCCGAAAGATAAAGTCCATGGTCATTATGTCGATGGGATTCCGCTCCGGGTAAGCCTCACGGAACAGACGCAGCAGCTCCACGGACTCTTCCTTTCCCACCTCCTGCTCCACGATTCGGGTGCCTTCCTCCATGGTGAGCTCCTGTCTGCGCCAGGGCATGGGGGCAAAGGAACCGAATTCTCCGAACACACTGCCCACAATCAGCGGCACATGCTCCGTCTCCTTGCGGAAGCCGCACACCAAAGGATCTCCCAGATAAAAAGCGTTGGGGTAAGGCGTACCGCCCACATATTCTCCTGCCTTCTCCAGCGCAGGCTTCACCTTATTATAAGCCGCTGCCAGGGCATCATAGGGAACCGTCTCCAGGCCCTTTACATCCGAAACGCCCAACTCCTCCATCAGTGCCCGTCCCAGCTTCTCGCCGTTTCCGCCGCTGTCTGCCAGTGCGCCGCCGATGACACCGCTCATATTGATTCCCTTGGCAAACAGGCCGTCCGCCGCCGGAGTCTGCAGCAGTGTAGTCACCTTCGCACCGCCCCCGGACTGTCCGAAAATGATCACATTCTCCGGATCTCCGCCAAAACGCTCAATATTATTATGGATCCATCTCAGCGCAGCCACCAGATCATCCGTCCCTGCGTTTCCGGAATTCTCATACTCCTCTCCAAAGGGTGACAGATCACAATAGCCCAGCACATTCAGCCGGTGGTTTACGGACACCACAACAACCTGCCCCAGCTTGCACATGGCTTCACCCTCATAGGCGATCTGTTCGATGGCGGAACCCGCAAAGAAACCGCCCCCGTGAAGCCATACCATGACGGGCCTCTTTTCCCCGTCCAGCCCCGGAGACCAGATATTCAGGTTCTGACAATCTTCGTCCGTCACCCAGAACCGATGAGGAACCATCAGCTCTCCGCCCGGCTTGGGCAGATCCAGCAGCGGACACACACAGCCATAGCTGACAGCCTGGAATACGCCCTCCCAGGGCTCTACCGGCTCCGGCGCATGAAACCGCCTGGCCTTCGCATAGGGAATTCCCTTGAAAATGTACATGTCATCGTAAAAGTACCCGCGCACCTTCCCCTTTTCTGTCTCCACCACAGCAGTCTTGTCATCGTAGATAAACATTTTTTCCATCCTGAAAGCCTCCTTTTCTTTTCCGGACGCCCGCGCCGCCGCAGACGTTTAACGTTTTAGTTTCACATGTTTCTATCATACCGTTTTCCCTTTTTCCTGTCAATCTTTCCACTTATCCTGTATACTGTCAGCACATGCCCTGTTGCCGTTTTTTCCCGCCCTCTTGACCGCCGTCCCATTTCGTTGTAGCATGGAAGAAACGATACAATGTTTACTCTGACTGCACAAGAAACGGGAGTGTCGGCATGGTCACAATCAAAGAAATTGCCAGGGAGGCAAATATATCTCCCACCACAGTCTCTCTGATCCTGAATCACAAGGCAAGAGAACGAAAAATCTCCGCGGAGACGGAACAACGGGTGCTGCAGATCGCCGCGCGCATGGGATATCTCCCCAACCTGCAGGCCGTCAGCCTGAAGAAGGCAGGCGGCCAGTTCGCCTACCGGATTCTGATCCTGTGGGTGGCGGATTCCAGAGCTCCCACAATGCTGCGTTTTTTCCGCGGTGTGGAAGAGACGGTGGCGCGGGAAAATCTGCCCTTTGAAGTACTGCTCCAGCCCTACAGGGCCGGGGCGCTCCAGAACGCCATGAAGGAGTCACTGGTTCTTTCCTGCCACGGAATCATTGTCTGCAACGCCTCGGAGCGGGATCTGGAATATCTGGACAGCCGCTGCTTTCCCCGTCCCGTGATCCTTTACAACCGCTACTCCCGAAAATATTCCGGCGTGGTCATGGACGACCGCTCCATCGGCTCCATACCCGCCGAGATTTTTGCCTCTCATGGCAGGACAAGGCCGGCTGTCGTCACCTCGCTTCCAACCTTCAACGGCATGAATATCCGGCGGAATCTGTTCGCCTATACCTGCCGCTCTCTGGGCATGGAGGAGCCGGTGCTCTACTGCTGTGATCCCACCGCCAGAGGCGGCTACGAAATGACCCTCCGGCTTTTGGAGGAGCATCCCGAAACGGACTGCATTTTCTATATGCGGGAGGGACTTGCCCTGGGCGCTCTGCGGGCCTTCACCGAGAAGGGAATTTACTTTCCCGGAGGACCGGAGTTCATCGCCATCGAGGACGCTGCCCTGGGCCTCAGCGAGGTGTGTCTCCCCGCCTTGTCCGTGGTACATCTTCCCCTGGAGGCAGTGGCCTCCGAATGTACCCGGCTCATGAACCGGCTGCTGCATTCTCCCGGCTGCGAGATCGCTTCCACTGTAATCCCTGTCACCTTTATCCCCAGGGAGAGCTGCCCTGACAGAGCGCAGAATGCCTCGCGTTCTTCCCCGGCCACAATATAATTTCCTATAAGAATCAGGGCTTTTTACCCCCTGCTTCTTACAAACGTGCGCCGCAAGGCGCACGGTAAAAAAGGAACCGATACCTTTCCGGCACCGGCTCCTTTTTTATTGTCTCAATAGAATATCCGATCAGTTTCCGACCTTGGTTGCAAGGAACTCTGTCATCATCTGGTTGGTCTCTGCCAGGCCGTTGGCCTCCAGCTCCGCGATCATGGCATCCCAGTTGGCATCAAAGGAAGACTCGGGCTCCGTCACACATTTCACCAGGCTGGGGAATGCAATTTCGTCCAGAATCGTCACATTGTTGCTCAGCTCCTGAGGAATCGCATAGGCCCAGAGAGGAGAATAGGGCGGCGTCTCAAACTCATCCGGCTGAGGGAAGATATCAATCAGCATCTCCACTCCCCATGCCTGGCAGGCTGCCTTCTGCTCTTCGTTGTACTCCGCAATAACGGACTGCTTGCTCACAGGTGTCATAAAATCGCCCTTGGCATCCGTGACGCCGTCGCCGTAGATCGGGAAGCCCACATAGTTGCCGATTCCGGTGGTCTTGCTGTAGTCGGGATCTGTCTGTGCCTTGGTAATCTCCTCCGGTGTACGATAACGCATTCCGTTGTCATCCAGGAAATAATGCTCTCCCTCTATGCCCCATCTGTAGAGCACGGCGCCCTCGTCGGAACACAAATAATCCAGGAACTGAATTGCACGCACGGGATCCTTACAGCTCGTGGTAATGCCCAGGCCATAGCCCACCTGCAGTCCCTGATACATCAGAGTGGGAGCCTTCTGGCCTGCATCCATTACAACGGGAAGCGCGCAGTAGGTCTTGTCAAGCTTTCCCTCTGCCCTCAGAGCAGCCTCCGCCTGAGCGTAATGCCAGTTTGCATCCGTGATTGCCACCACACGCCCGCTGGCAAGCTTGGCGATGTAATCATCGTCCGTCTGTGTTGCAAAGTTGGGATCCAGAATCCCCTCGTCATACATGCGGCTCAGCCATCTGAAGTACTCCTTCTCCGCCTCGCTGGTATGCTTATAGGTACAGTTGTAGTTCTCGTCAATGAGCCACTGCCCGTTGTCAGGAGCCGCATCCGCGATAAATCCTGCGGGATTTCCCAGCGTAATCATCCAGTGCCAGTCGGAAGCGCTCATGGAAATACCGATGGTATCCAGCCCGTCCTCGGTGGTGGGATGTGCCGCCAGGTAGCTCTTGATCATGGCCTCATATTCCGCCAATGTGGTGGGATACTTATAATCATTTTCCTTCAATACCCCATACTGAATCTGACAGGTGCCTCCGGTGGAGAACAACTGACCACGGACACCCGCATAGGACAGCTGATAAATGCCGTCGTCCCCAGAGCCCCACTTCAGCTTGTCAAATTCATCGCCGTACATCTTCTTGATGTTGGGACCATACTGCTCGATCAGATCCGTCATGTCGATCAGCGCCCCGGCCTCATACAGGTTTGTCACGGCAGCCTTGGAGTAGATCATGTCCGGATACTCGTTGTTGGCGATCATCAGCGCCACATCCTCGCTGGCATCGCCGGTAGAGGATACCGGGTAGGTGATCTCCAGCGTCACGCCGGTTGCCTCGGTGATGGCAGCTCCTACCGCAGTTTCACTCCAGTTTCCGTTTTTGCCGTCGGCATTGTAATACTCGAAGGTAACGGGTGAAAGGTCGCCGGAATTCCCTGCGTCCGCCGACGCCCCCTGGGAATCCCCGCAGCCCGCAAGCATCCCGGTCAGCATCACCGCCGTGGTAAACAGGGCCAAAAACTTTTTCATTTTCATTTACAGTCCTCCTTTATGTAAAATAATTTCATACACCGCTTAATCCTTGACAGAGCCCAGCGTCATGCCTCCCACAAAATACTTCTGCACAAAGGGATACACTATGATGATCGGAACCGTTGCCACCACTGTCACCGCCATACGGATGGCCATGGGAGTCACGGCCTGGGTTGCATTGGTCGTTGTGTGCGTATCCAGCTGCATGGTGGCCTGGGACATGATCTCATACAGTTTGTACTGCAATGTGGGCAGCTTCTTCGCGTAAAGATAAGTATCCATGAAGGAATTCCACTGTCCCACCGCATAGTACAGGGCTATGGTGGCGAGAACAGGGGTACACAGAGGCATCACAACCTTGTACCAGATCTGGAAGTCGTTTGCGCCGTCCAGCTGCGCCGCCTCCTGCAGCGCCTTCGGCAGTCCGTCTATAAAAGAACGGACAAGGATCATGTTATAGACCCAGATCAGACCCGGAATAATATAAACCAGGAAATTGTTCCCAAGATGCAGCGTGCGGATAATCAGCAGATACTCGGGGATCATGCCTCCGCCCACATACATGGTAATTACAAAGAGCAGCGTAAACGGCTTGTGGAACACAAAATCCCTGCGGCTTAAGGTATAGGCCAGCATGGCCGTACAGACCACCCCTGCCGCCGTGCCGACCACAGTCTTTGCGATGGAGATAAACAGCGGCTGAAGGATTCCTCCCTCCTCAAACACATATTTGTAATTGGCCAGAGTAAACTTCCTCGGAATGATGAAGTTAATATTCTTCAGGGTATCCGTGGCATCGTTCAGGGAGATGGCCAGCACATTCAGGAACGGATACAGCGTAACCACCAGAATCAAAACGAAAAATACCACCAGAAGATAATCAAACCAGGACTTATGTAAATTTTTCATTCTGCCACCTCGCTCTATATCAGTTTGTCTTCGCCAACCAGACTTGCAAACTTATTGGCAATCAACAGAAGCGTCACACCCACCGCAGACTGGAAAACGCCCAGCGCAGTACCAAGACCGTAGTCACTGCTCTTGATACCTCTGGTATAGGAGAACCAGGAAAGCACCATGGTATGCTCCTGCACCAACGCATTACTCAGCAGCATCTGACGCTCCATGCCCACATTCAGCGCTCCTCCGATACTCATAATCAGCAGTACCACGATGGTGGGCCGGATGCCCGGAAGCGTAATGTGCCAGATCCTCTGAAAACGATTGGCCCCGTCTATCTGCGCCGCCTCATACAGCCCCGGATCAATACCGGCCATGGAAGAAAGGTAGATAATGGCGCTCCATCCCATCTCCTTCCAACACTCGATGATCACGATCACCAGCCAGATCAGGGGAGAATTTGTACTCATCAGATGCAGGTTTGTGCCCGCCAGGGAATCCAGGACACCGCCGTCGTTGAAAATGTTTTTCGCAATACTGGCAATGATAACCCAGGATACGAAGTGCGGCAGATAAGATACGGTCTGGGTCAGCTTTTTAAAGCGGGTGAAAACCAGCTCGTTGAGCAGAACCGCAAAGGAGATGGCCACCAGCGTCCCTACCACAATCTGCAGAAGGCTGATACCCAGGGTATTGATCATTGTCTGAGCAAACAGCCTGTCTTCAAATGCCTTGATAAAATTCTGAAACCCCACAAATGGCCGCTGCCAGATGGGTATGGCAAAGGTGGCAGGCTTCACCTCCTGAAACGCCATGGTCCAACCCCACAGCGGAATATACTTGAAAATAATGATCCAGATGACAAAGGGCAGCGACATCATCAACAAATATCTCTGTTTCCACACCAGACCCGCCGTAATCCGCTGCTTTTTCCTGATCTCCTTTGCACGCTTACCAGCCATACCCTGCCTCCTTCTTTTTCCCCATTTTAAGTATAAAAAGTGCTCTTAGGTCATTATATCAGCAGCTCAAACGTTTTACGATTGTCACACTTAACCTTTTTTGCTGTCAGTTTTTAACTTCTTGTCCGCTCTGACCTCATTTCTGCCCTTTCCCATCTATCCCTTTTTTACCGCTGTTTGTATAATATTAGGCGTACACTGAAAAAACAAAAGAGGGCACGGTGCGAATGGATCGAGAGCATATTTATGAATATCTCCTGACAGAATCCCCCAGAGAAAAATATCTGAACACCCATTTGCGGCATATGTCCTCCCAGGGAGTCACCGACCTCCTTACTCTTCTCACCAAGCTGCCCGTTGACTGTGATTCCCACAATATTCCGGTGCTCACCTGGAACCATATCCTGAGCACCATGCGCGACGCCTACGGGACATTTCCCGGCCTGGAGCACAATATCGTGCTTCTGCGGCAGCCTCGTCTCCAGATTCCGGAGCACACCCATACTTATTTTGAAATCATTTACATCCTGTCCGGCACCAGTATCCACCTGATCAATCAAAATACGGAGATTTTTTCCGAAGGCGATTTCTGCATTCTTCCGCCTCTGGCCAGGCACCTGCAAAGCTGCGGCCCGGACGGAACCTGTGTAAAAATACTGATCCGCCCCTCCGTATTCACCGATACCTGTACCAGCCTTCTGAAAGGACAGGATACCCTGAGTAATTTTCTCTTAGACAGCATCTACAATGAAAACAGGGAACGTTATCTTCTGTTCCGAACGGGACAAGACGAAGGGGTGCGGACACAGATTCTGGATATGTTTCCGGAAATGCTGTCCCCTGACATTTATACAGACCGGCTTATCACAGGGATGCTGATGACCCTGCTGGTGAGACTCTCCCGGAACTGGCAGGCCGCCGTGGAATCAGCCACTTCAAAAATTATGGATCATGAGATCCTGACCTTCCTTCAGGATAATTACTCCGCCATCACGCTGGAAAAACTGGCAGCGCATCTTCATTACACAGTACCCTACTGCTCCAGATATATTAAAAAGCTGTTCGGCTGTACCTTCTCTCAGCTGCTGAACCGAATTCGCTTTCAAAAAGCAGACCTGTTCCTGCGAAATTCAAGCCTGACAATAAACCAGATCAGCAAAATGTGCGGTTATGAAAATCCGGAGAATTTCATGCGGGCCTTTAAAAAATTTCATCAAATGACACCCTCCCAGTACCGGGAGCTTTATTTGGAAAAAAAGGATGACATTCCCTCCTGAGAAAAAGCCAAAAAACTGCCGCCCGCGATTTTTGTCGCAGGCGGCAGCCATGATTATTGTTTCGTTTTTCAATTTATCAGTTTCCTCTGGTTTCCATAAAGGATTTGAGCTGTGCGTTTGCATCATCCAGAACCGTGTTAATACCGTTCTCGTCCAGCTTCTTTAAGAACTCGGGAAGCTTCTGTGCGGGATCCACAGCGCCTGAGCACAGCGGCATCAGATATTCTGCAACCACATTGGCAACAGCGCTCATCTCCGCGTCCACACCGGAACCGTCATAGGAGAATCCGAGAATGGGAATGTCCTTAGCGGTATCATAGTAAGCCTTGAATCTGTCATAAAATCCTGCTCCCTGCTCCACAGTGAGAGGAAGAATGGTAACGTTGCCCACACCGTTAACCCAGGGCTTGAAGTTTGCGCTCTCGTCGGTGAATTCCACACAACCGTCATCCGTCTTGTTATAATGCACACCTTCCACACCGTAGCACATAAGGGTCATGATCTCGGGATCCGTGTTCAGCAGGTTCAGGAACATCATTGCTCTCTCGGGATTCTTGGAGGCGGTGGAGATTGCCATCATTGCGCCCTGAGCGGAGGTGGTGTCGATATAAGGATCCGTACAGGGAACCATCGCTACCTCAAAGCCTCTATCCCTTGTGGCTGTCAGTTCAAAACCCATGGAATAGGACTGGGTTCCGATCAGATACTCGCCGCTGTTCTGAACCGCGGTTCTCACTTCATTTGCCTGGTCCGCATTGCTCATTGCCGGATCGATAAAACCCTTCAGATAATACTCTCTGGTCTTCTCCGCATACTTTGCGAATTCTTCCGTGGCATATTTGTTCAGAAGCTGGATGCCGTAGGAGGTTTCTTTGGAAACATCCGTGGGATCCAGATAATAGGACATAAAGTTGCCCGTTCCGCTGTCGCCGGTCACAATGATGGAATTGGTAGCCATACGCTCCAGCACGGCAGCCTCGATCAGCAGAGGATAGAAATCCTTGCCCTCTCCGTCCTTCACGGTCTGCAGGATCTCACCGAAACCGAAGTAGTCCGTATTCCTTGAAGTGCTATACTATTAACTGTTCCGGCGTCTTGTTCGTTTATCTACAGTATACGGTAGATAGTGAGTACCTATACAAAACTGGAGCAAACCTGTATGATAGAAACAGATTTGCTCCA